>Ga0210044_10007309_pt1 | contig 14134 bp, 11 predicted proteins | sample CryGey13umfilter_2_FD_183959 | JGI IMG/M metagenome (GOLD analysis project Ga0210044, IMG submission 183959) | Groundwater microbial communities from aquifer in Utah, USA - Crystal Geyser 4/9/14 3 um filter (SPAdes) (version 2) | ecosystem: Environmental > Aquatic > Deep subsurface >...
CCGGCAGAATCCGGACGTCATCGTGATCGGAGAACTCCGGGATTACGAGAGCATTTCCATCGCCCTCACCGCCGCCGAGACGGGACACCTGGTCCTCGGGACGCTCCACTCCATGAACGCGACGGCCGCGGTGGACCGGATCATCGACGCCTTTCCGGCCGACCAGCAGCCGCAGGTCCGCGCGCAGCTGGCCAAGTCGCTGCTTCTTGTCTTCTCCCAGCGCCTGCTCAAGCGCGCCAACGGTTCGGGGCGCGCGCTCGCGTGGGAGAAAATGGCGACCTCCCTCCGGGTCCGCAACGCCATCCGGGAGGGGAAGGCCCACCAGCTCCGGGGGATGATGCAGGCCAACGTCGACGAACTGGTGTCGATCGACTGGACGCTGGCGGACATGGTGGCGGCCGGGAAGGTGAAGTACGAAGAGGCGGTGAAATTCGCCGACAATTTGACCTATCTGAACGAACTCCTCAAGGTCCGCGGAGCGTTCAAGTAGGGGAGCCGCCCGCGGGGACCCCCGGGCCGGAGGGCCACACCCGATGATCGGAAAGAAGATCCGCCTGGAGCGGATCATGGACCGGAACACCCACAGAACCGTGCTCGTTCCCATGGACCACGGGGTGACCGTCGGCCCGATCCCCGGGCTGATCCAGATCCCTCCCACGGCGAACCTGATCGCCGAGGGCGGCGCGAACGCGGCGATCGTGCACCGCGGGGCCGCCATGTTCGGTCACCGCGGCTACGGGAAAGACCTCGGCCTCATCCTTCATCTCTCCGCCAGCACCACACTCGCCCCCGACTCCAACCGGAAGGTCCTGGTCGCCACCGTCGAGGACGCCCTTCAGATGGGGGCCGACGCCGTTTCCATCCACGTGAACCTGGGCGCCGAGGACGAGGCGCAGATGCTGCGCGACTTCGGAACCGTGTCGAGCGCCTGCCAGCGCTGGGGGATGCCGCTCCTGGCAATGATCTACACGCGCGGGCCGAAGATCCGGAACGAGTACGACGTGAAGTACGTCCGACACGCCGCCCGGGTTGGAGCGGAGATGGGAGCCGACATCGTCAAGGTCCCGTACACCGGATCCCCCGAGTCGTTCCGGGAGGTCACCGAAGGCTGCGCTTCCTCCGTGGTGATCGCCGGGGGCGAAAAAATGGAGAGCGACGAGGAAGTCCTCCGTATGGTCCACGACGCCGTCGCGGCGGGGTGCGCGGGCGCCTCGATCGGAAGGAACGTCTTCCAGCACCGCTCCCCGGCGTCGATGGTGCGCGCCATCGTCTCGATCGTCCACGGAGGCGCCACCGTCCGCGAGGCGCTCGCTATCCTCAAGGCGAAGGCGTAGTGCCGCGAATCATGAACCGGGGTTCCTTGTGACCCTCCCCCGGCTGATCGCCCGGGTCGTCCCTTGGGACAAGGAAGTTGCCGTCGCCGCCATCGAATCGGGGGTGGAGGCGCTTTGGGTCCCCGATGGTTGCGCCTCATCCGCCCGGGAACTGGGGCGCGTCGTGACGGCGTGCGCCGAGGGGGATCTGCGCGAGGGGACCGACTTCCGGGCGACCCGGATGGAGGGGAAGGAAGACGAAGCGCGGATCGCCGGCTCCCCCCCCGACGCCGTGTGGGTCGTCTTCCCGCGGGACCGGGAGATCATCCCCCTCGAGAACCTCGTCGCCTGGGGGCGCACGATCCTGGTCGTCGCCCGGGCGCCCGCGGATGTCTCGCTCTACCGGGGTGTTCTGGAAAAAGGGGTCTACGGGCTGGTCCTCGACGCCCGGGATCCGGCGGGAATGCGCACGCTTGCCGCATCCGCCCGTGCGAAGACGGAGGACGTTTCGCTGGTTCCCGCGCGGGTGGTCGAGGTCGTCCCTCTCGGGATGGGCGACCGCGTCTGCGTGGACACGTGCACCTGGATCGAAGGGAGCCGAGGGATGCTGGTCGGCAACGGGAGCGCGGGGATGTTCCTCGTGTGCGCCGAGAACGTCCCCAACCCGTATGTCCTTCCGCGCCCGTTCCGCGTCAATGCGGGCGCGGTCCACTCCTACTGCCGCGTTCCCGGAGGCCGCACCGCCTATCTTTCCGAACTGGTCGCCGGTTCGGGAGTGCTCCTCGTCGACGACTCCGGGGGGGGGGAGGCGGCGTGGGTCGGCCGGGTGAAGGTGGAGCGCCGTCCGCTGGTGCTGGTCCGCGCCGTCGCCCCTTCCGGGGGCGAGCACTCGATCGTGCTGCAGAACGCCGAGACGATCCGTCTCGTCGGACCGGGGGGCGCCACGCCGTCGATCGCCCGGATCGCGGCCGGAGAAGAGGTTCTGCTCATGGAAGAACGAGCGGGGCGGCACTTCGGGGTGGCGGTGGAGGAGACGATCCGCGAAAAGTAGCGGACAACCCGCGACGATCCGGAGTACACTGTCACTTATAGGATTGAAAGCGTGTTTTTCGAAGGAGGGGGCATGTTTGGACTCGGTCTTCCGGAGCTTCTCATCATCCTCGTGATCGTGGTACTGCTGTTCGGGGCCGGTCGGTTACCGCAGATCGGCTCAGGGATCGGGGAAGGGATCCGGAACTTCAAGAAGTCGATGAAGGAGAAGAACGAGGTGGACGTCACCCCGGCCAAGGGAGACGGCGACAAGAAATAGTACCCCGGCCTCCGGCCGGTGGTTATTCGCCGTCCTTCGCCTCCAGCTTGTAACTGTCGAAGATCGCCGGGGCGTCGAAGAACACCACCATGAAGGGGATGGCCTTGCCGGGGGCGACGTGCATGTTCGCCAACCCTTCGCCGAACCGGTTCCCCAGGGTCTTCGACAAGGCGTCCCGGTCCCCCTTCCGGATCGCCTCTCCGGTCAGCACGTTTCCCGCGTAAACCACCTGCTGCACCAGTACGGCGTCGGTGTTGTCCAGCAGGGCGGCGTGAACCCGGATTCCGCTCTTCTCCGCCTTCGAGAGATTGGCCACCTGGCCCTTGATCACCAGGATCCTCGGGGAGGCGGCGCCGCTCTCGTAATATCCGATCACGTTCCGAAGGTCGTACTTCGTCGTCTCCGGCACTGCCGGGTTCCCCCCCCACAGCGCGGCGATGCCCGGGACCGCTCCTTCGAGCGTCCTCCTCCCCGACGTCGTGAGGCCGAGATAGCCGCCGGCGACAAGGAGGATCGCCAGCACCGCCGCCATGGCGGGCCCGGCGGAAGATCGCGGGCGAGGGGATTCCGCCGCCGTGGGCCGGTGGGCCACCGGGGACTCCGAGGCGGGCGCCGAGCCGGGTTCCGCTTCCCGGTACGGCGGGACGTTGCCGATGGGCGACGCCGACGGGGTTGCGTCCCCCTCCGGGACGATCTTCTCAGGTGCGGGAGAAGCCCAATCGTCGTGCGGCGGAGGGGGCACGTCGGGTTCATGCTGGCAGGAAGTCTCGTCGACCGGCACGGCCGAGATCTCCGGGGATATGTCGCCGACCCCCGGGGAAGCCTCCGACGCGGCGTCGCGATGTTTCTCCTGCAGGAATTCCAGTGCGTCCGAATCGCTGATCAGGAACCCCCCCTCGCCCTGGAACCCCGCGGTCGGCTCGGCGGCGGGAGGAAGATCCAGCTTTTCCTCGGGCCGAAGGTCGAGGGTCAACGCGCCGTGGCCCAGATCCGGACGAGGCCCCGAGCCGGCGGGAGCCTCAGGCTCCTCCGGGACGGTCGGCTCCTCGGGGGCGGGAATCTCCGCCTCCGTTTCCCCGATGGACGGGGACGACGCCACGACACCGCCGGAGAGGAACCGGTTGAAGGCCAGATCCACCTCGTCCTCTCCCTGCGCCGCACCTTCCACGGCGGGGGAGGAGGATTCCGGGGCGGGGAAGGGGATCAGATTTCCGTCCGGCGACCGGGAGGATGGACGCTCGACGACGGAATCCCGCACCGCGGAGCCGAGGTCGAAGGAACCGTCCTCGCCCGGCGCCGGAGGAGCGGGAGCGTCGCCCTTGAGGACGACGATGCTGTCCCCGCATTTCCGGCACTTCACGCGCGCCCCCCTTCCCTTGATCCTGGATTCGTCGAGGCGGAACCGCGCATGGCATGTCTTGCACTCGATGATCATCCCGAGCCTCCGGAAGATGGTGTCGCGCGACGTCGCGCCTTGTTTCGAACTATAGGCAATTTCCCCTCGGGACTCAAGCGGGGGATTCCGGGAGGGTCGAGGCGCGCCGGCGCGCCCCGAGAGCGCACAGCACGATTCCGATCTCGAACAGCGCGTATAGCGGGAAGGCGATCATGATCTGGGACACCGCATCCGGCGGGGTCAGCAGGGCGGCCAGGAGGAACGCCCCGAGGGCTCCGCCCTTGCGTCCTTTCCGAAGGAACTCCGGCGTCACGATCCCGCCGCGCCCCGCGAGGAAGAGGACCAGCGGAAGTTCGAACATGACGCCGAAGATCACCAGGAGGCGCAGGATGACGGAGAGCGAGTCCCGCATCGACGGCATCGGGACCACGACGGACCGGCCGAACGACAGGAAAAAGGAGAGGATCGGCGGGATCGCCACGAAGTAGGCGAACGCCATCCCGGCGAGGAAGCCGAAGGTGGACCATCCCGCGAAGACGAGAAAGAGCTTCCGCTCCTTCCGGTACAGCCCGGGGGTCACGAACCGCCACGCCTGGTAGAAGATGACCGGGGAGGCGAGCACGAAGCCCCCCCAGAGAGCCAGCTTGAAGTACGTGAGGAACGCCTCCGTCATTTCGGTGAAGATCATGAGCGACTCGGGCGGAAGATTCGCCGTGAGGGGGGAAAGGAGGGCGGAGTAGATCCGTTCCGCGAAGTTGTAGCAGAGGGCGGTTCCGATCCCGAGGGCGATCAGCGCCCGGATGAGGCGGCGTCGAAGTTCGTCGAGATGCTCGGTGAGCGGCTGGCGGATTTCTCCGGCGTTCGTCGGCAACCGGCGTCATCCCTGCCGGGGCGGCGGGGCCGGCGTCCCTCCGGTGGCGGTCTCCTGCGCAACGTCCTCCGCGGCGGCGGAGGCATCGGCCGATGGTGCGGCGTCCTCCGCGGCATCGACCGGCGGAGTGCCGCCTACGGGCGCGGGCTCCTCCGGCGCGGGAGCGCTCCCCGGGGCTTTCCCGTACGCGGAAAGATCCTCCGGAGGTGTCGGGGCCTCTTCGGCGGACTCTTCCTTCACCGCGTCCTCGACCCCCTTGCGGACCTCCTCGGACGCCTTCTTGAACTCCGCGATCCCCTTGCCGAGGCTCTTGGCCAGGTCCGGGAGCCGCTTCGGGCCGAAGAAGATGAGGGCCACAACCAGGATGATGAGCATCTCCTGGAAGCCGATGCCGAACATACGCTCTCCTTTCGGATGTCTTCGACATACCACTATACCCCGCCTCGCCCCGGAATTCCAAGAATGGCGGCGAGATGTCCGATCGGATAAGCGATTATCCGATCGGGCAAGACCGGTGTCGCGATGCGAGGCCGGGGGTATCGTAACCGACTGATTTGTCGACGATCGTCTTCCCGGCACGCCCATTGTATGCGACGTATGCCTTGGTACCATATCCCCCGGGGGAGGAATGACGACTTGTTCCTTGGCATCGACGTCGGCTCGATCAGCATGAAGTTTTCCCTGTTTCTGCCGGAAGGCTCGCCAGGACTCTCTGCGGAACTGAGGGGGTCGTTCCTCGATCCGGAAGGCGTGGCGCTTCCCGGTGCGGGGAAGGGGTACAACCTTTCGTACGACCGGCTCCTCGGCGATCCGGTGCGGAAGGTCCCGGAGCGTCTGCGCCGGTGGCTCGCGGTCCTCGGCGAGGGGAACGTGCGGGCGATCGCGGTCACCGGGCGGAGCGGGCGGCAGCTTGCCCCGCTCATCGGGGCGACGTACGAGAACGACTTCCGTTGCCTCGTCAAGGCCATCACGGCCGCGCATCCGGAGGTCCGCACGATCTTCGAGATGGGCGGAGAGAACGCCAAGGTGATCCGCATCGAGGCGTCCGGCGACGCGGGTCTCCTCACCGTCAAGGATTACGATACGAACGGCGACTGCGCGGCGGGCACGGGGTCGTTCATCGACCAGCAGGCCCACCGGATGAAGCTGCGGGTGGAGCAGGTCGGCGAGATGGTCGCCCACGCCGCCAGCAGCGCGCGCATCGCGGGCCGATGCTCCGTGTTCGCCAAGAGCGACATGATCCACGCCCAGCAGAAAGGGTACTCCCCGGAGGAGATCCTCAAGGGACTGTGCGACGCGGTCGCCCGCAACTTCAAGAGCAGCATCAACAAGGGGAAGGATCCCGTTCCGAAGATCGCACTGGTGGGCGGTCTGTTCGAAAACTCCGGGGTCGTCTGCGCGATCCGCGACGCCTTCGGCTTCTCTGCGGACGATGTGGTCGTGCCACGCGGTTTCGCCCACATGGGCGCCCTCGGCGCCGCCGTCGCGTCCTCGGAGCGCTCAGGAGGAAAGGCGTCGGTGATCGCGGAGGAACCGGCCGTCGAGGAGCCGGAAGCGCACGCGTTTCCCTCGTGGCCGCCCCTCACGACGGAGAACGTCATCTTCCTGCGCGACCGCGTCCAGCCGCCCCCGAAGGCAGGGGGCCGGCCGGAGGTTTTCCTCGGCATCGACATCGGGTCGGTCTCCACGAACTTCGCGGTGACGGACTGGGATGGCAACCTCCTCAAGGAGATCTACGTCGGGACGCAGGGGCGTCCCGTGCAGGTGGTGACCGACGGACTGAAGGAGCTGTGGGACGAGTTCGGCGACACGATCTCGATCCGCGGCGTGGGGACCACCGGGTCCGGCCGGGAGCTGATCGGCGAGCTCGTCGGCGCCGACACGGTCCAGGACGAGATCACGGCCCACAAGACCGGCTCCACCTTCATCGGCCGGCGCTACTTCGACGCGTCGGTCGACACGATCTTCGAGATCGGCGGACAGGACTCCAAGTTCATCGGTCTCGAAAACGGCGTGGTGACCGATTTCGCGATGAACGACGCGTGCGCGGCGGGGACCGGGTCGTTCCTCGAGGAGCAGGCGGAGCGCCTCGGGATCCGGATCAAGGGGGAGTTCGCCGAGCTCGCCCTCTCCTCGAACGCCCCGGTGCGCATGGGGGAGCGGTGCACCGTCTTCATGGAGCAGGACCTGAACAACTACCTCTATCGGGGCGCCCGGAAACAGGACCTCGTGGCGGGCCTCGCGTACTCGGTCGTCGCGAATTACCTCAACCGCGTGGTGCGCGGCCGGAAGATCGGGGAGACGATCTACTTCCAGGGGGGGACGGCGTACAACGACGCGGTGGCGGCGGCCTTCTCCCAGGTGTTGGGCCGCAAGATCATCGTCCCTCCGCACAACGGGGTGATCGGGGCGATCGGGATGGCGCTGCTCGCCCGGGACAAGGTACGGGCGACGAAGGAGGCGACGGCGTTCCGCGGCTTCGACCTCTCGAAGGTAGACTACAAACGGCGGGAGTTCGTCTGCAAGGGGTGCAGCAACTACTGCGACATGCAGGAGATCCGGATCGGCGACAGCCGCACCTACTGGGGCGACAAGTGCTCGGAGAAATACCGGAAGGCCGCCCGGACCGACACGAAGCCGGTGATCGACGACCTGGTGGCGCGCAGGATCGAGTGGCTCGACCGGCTCGTCGCGGAGACCCCGGCGACCGGCCCGCGCGGGACCGTGGGATTTCCCCGGGCGATGTATTTTCACGAACGGTTCCCCTTCTGGAAGGGGGTCCTTGCCCGGATGGGATTCGGCGTCAAGGTGTCGCCGCGTACCGACAAGGCGATCGCCCGCGAGGGGTTCGAGCGGACCGTCGCCGAGCCGTGCTACCCGATCCAGGTGGCCCACGGGCACGTGGGGGCGCTGCTGGCCTCCGGCGTCGACTTCCTCTTCCTGCCGAACGTGATCAACGCGGAGACGGCCCACACCCACACCGCGTCTCAATTCTGCCCCTGGGGGCAGACGCTGCCGTTCGTCGTCGGCTCCGTCCCCAAGTGGGAAAAGGAGCTGCGGCAGAAGCTGCTCTCGCCCACCGTCCGGTTCCGCGACGGCGAGAAGTACATGGTGGACGACCTGTTCGACTGCTTCGGGCCGCTCGGCGTCTCCCGGAAGGAGATTCGGGAGGGGATCCGGGACGGGTACCGGGAGCAGGAGAAACTCGGCCGCTTCCTCCAGGTCGCGGGGGCGGAGGCGATCGACCGGGTCGAGAAGGCGGGGGCGGACGCGATCGTCCTCCTGGGGCGCCCGTACAACCTGTACGACCGGGACGTGAACCTGAACATCCCGGCGAAGCTTCGGGACCAGTACGGCGGGAACGTGATCCCGATCGACTTTCTCCCGACCGACGAGATCGACATCCGTGACGTGAACGAGAACATGTTCTGGAACTACGGGCGCAAGATCATCGCCGCGGCGAAGTGGTGCCGGGAACGCCCGAAGTTCCACCTCATCTACATCACGAATTTCAAGTGCGGCCCCGACTCCTTCGTGCGACACTTCATCACGAAGGCGGCCGGATCCCCGTACCTGACGCTGCAGTTCGACGGCCACGGCAACGACGCCGGGTACGTGACCCGGTGCGAGGCCTATCTCGACAGCAAGGGGGTGCTCCGCCCATGGGCGCAGCAGTGAGCGGTTCGCCGCTGGCCGGGAAGACGGTCTACTTCCCCGCGATGTCGGAGGCGGGGGTTCGGGTCATCGCGGCGGCTTTCCGCTCCGTGGGGATCGACGCGCAGGCGATGCCGCCGTCCGACGAGGAGACGCTCCTCCTCGGGGGGCGCCACTCCTCCGGCGAGGAGTGCCTTCCCCTGCGGGTGACGCTGGGGGACGCCCTGAAACTCCTCGTGCACGGCAAGGTCGCCGCCGACCGGATGGCGCTCTTCATGCCGACCTCGGACGGACCGTGCCGGTTCGGCCAGTACGGCCCCTACATCAAGAGGGTCATGAACGAGATGGGGTACGAAGGCGTCACGGTCGTCTCCCCGACGTGCGAGGACGGGTACAGCGGGGTCGGGGAGCATGCCGACGAGCTGCTTCGGTCGGCGTGGCGGGCGATGATCGGCGGCGAACTGCTCACGAAGCTCCTCCTTCGGACCCGTCCGTACGAACTGGAAAAGGGGGCTTCCGACGTGGCGTACCAGGCGGCTCTGTCCGACCTCTGCGCTGCCGTCGAATCCCGCGGGAAGAACCCGAAGGAGCGGATGGCGCGCCTCAAGGAATCGCTCGTCCGCGGACGAAGGATGCTGCGCGACGTCCCGGCCGATTTTTCCGACCCCCGGCCGCTGATCGGGATCGTGGGGGAGATCTTCTGCCGGCTCAACACGTTCAGCAACGACGACGTCGTTCGCAAGGTCGAGGAGGCGGGGGGGGAGTGCTGGATCTCCGACGTCAGCGAGTGGCTCTGGTACACCAACGCCGCCCATCTCCACCTGCTGAAGCGGTTCCGGAAGCACCTGACCTTCGAGATGTTCGGCGCGCGGCTGAAGTGGCACTTCCAGCACAAGGACGAGCGGGAGCTGCACGGGATGTTCGGCGATGATTTCCGGGGCTACGAGGAGGCCGACGACATCCGCGAGGTGCTCGACCTCGCGCGGCCGTACCTCGTCCCCGAAGGGACGCTCGGGGAGATGCTCCTCTCGGTGGCGAAGACGGTCTACCTGCACCGGAAGGGGGCCGACGGCGTGCTGGACATCAACCCGTTCTCCTGCATGAACGGGATCGTCTCCGAGGCGATCTACCCGCGCCTCTCGCGGGACTGCGACGGCCTTCCCGTGCGGGTCTTCTACTTCGACGGGACGCGGGCCGACCGGCGGTACGAGCTCGACATCTTCATGGACCTCGTGCGGGAATACTCCGGGAGGAAGCGGACCGTCCGGGCGCTTCCGCCCGGACTGGGGAGGCGGACCACCTAAGCGCTTGAACGTCGCCATCCTTTCCGATATCCATTCCAACTTCGACGCCCTCTCGGCGGTCGGCGCGGAGCTCGTTCGTCGCGGGCCGGACCGGATCTATCACCTCGGGGACCTTGCCGGGTACAACGCCGAGCCGGAAGCGTGCATCCGCTGGGCGATGGAGAATGCGGCGGGAGGCGTCTGCGGGAACCACGACGCCGTGGCGTGCGGCCGCACCCGGGGGAGGAACTTTCACGCCGCGGCACGCAAGGCGGCCCTCTGGTCCCGGGACCGGATCTCCCCGGAGTGCCGCGACTACCTTTCCCGACTTCCCGTCCAGCGGTTCGTCGAGGGCGGCGCGCTCCTCGTCCACGGAGCCCCCAGTGAACCGGGCCGGTACGTCGATTCCATCGGGCCCGCGGCCCAGGAACTTTCGTCCCTATTCGCGGCCGTGGCGACGGGGCCGATCTTCTTCGGGCACACGCACGCGGCGGGCGGGTTCGTCCGGCGGGTGGATGGCCGGGTGGATGCCGTCCCCGCGGGAGAGTTTCGCCTCCTTCCGGGGGAGCGGGCGCTCCTGAACCCCGGGAGCGTCGGGCAGCCGAGGGACCGCGACCGGGACGCCTCCTTCCTCCTGTTCGACACCGTCGACGGGAAGGTGACCTGGGTCCGCGTGCCGTACGACGTCGAGGCGGCCCGCCGGAAAGTGCTCGAGGCGGGGCTCCCGCGGGAGTTCGCCGACCGGCTCCGGGACGGGACCTGACCCTGACCGGCGCACGGTTCTCTACAGCAGGTCGTCGCCTTTTCCCCGGCCGCCCGGGGTCGGTAACCCTGCGGGGGCGGTCTCCGGCGCCGTGCCCAACTTGAAGGGAAGCATCATCCCCTCGACGCTCCCCGGGGGGAGGGCCTTTCCCGTCGCCGGGTCGACGCGGACGAAGGTGATCCCCGCGGGAGCGGGGAACTCCCGGTCCGGGACGTGACCCAGCGCCCGCCCGAAGAATTGCGCCCAGATCGGCAGCGCCACCGAGGCCGCCGTCTGGCGCTTTCCCAGCGACGCCGGCGTGTCGAACCCCACCCACACCCCCGCGATCAGGTCCGGTGATCCGCCGATGAACCAGGCGTCCGTGTTCTCGTTCGTCGTCCCCGTCTTCCCCGCGAGGTTCGGCGAAAGCCCCTTCGCCGAGGCGCCGGTCCCGGTGCGCAGAACCTCCTGCATCATCCGGATCGTGAGGTAGGCGGTCTCGGGAGCGATCGCCTGCACGACCATCGGCCTGGTCCGCTCCAGCACGCGACCCTGCCCATCCTGCACCTCCCGGATGAAGAACGGCGTCGGCCGCTGCCCCCCGGCGGCGAAGGTCGAGTACGCGGTGACCATTTCGAGGGGCGTCACGCCGGACGACCCGAGGGCGATGGAGAGGTTCCGCTCGATGGGCGACTGGATGCCGAGGTCCCGCGCCATCCGGATCGCCGTGTCCACGCCGATCTCGTTGATCAGACGGACGGTCGCCAGGTTGCGGGACTTGGCCAGCGCCTCGATCAGCGGGATGGGGCCGAGGAACGTGCCGTCGTAATTTTTCGGTTTCCATAACTCCGTCTCGCTCCTCGTGAACTCGATCGGCGAGTCGTCGACCGTGGAGACCAGCGTCTTCCCCTTGTCGATGGCGGCGCTGTAGATGATCGGCTTGAAGGCGGAGCCCGGCTGCCGCCGCGCCTGGAGCGCCCGGTTGAACTGCGACGCGCTGAAGTCGACCCCGCCCACCATCGCCAGCACTCCGCCGGAGTTCGGGTCCATGCACAGCAGGGCGCCCTGGAGTCCCTTGTACCGGTTCGCCTCCTCGATCCGGCGGACGCCCTGCGTCACGGCGTCGTAGGCCGCTTCCTGCAACCGTTCGTCGATCGTCGTGTAGATCCTGAACTCGCTGCGGTACATTGCGTCCGCGCCGTACTTCTCATGGAGGTAGTTGCGGACGTTCTCGAGGAAGTACGCGGCTTCCGACCGAAAGGTGGAGGGGGGCGCCAGGGCCAGGCGCGCCTCGTAGGCCCTCTCCGCGGCGTCCTTGTCGATGAACCCGACCTCCGCCATCCGCCGAAGCACGTACCGCTGCCGTCTCCTCGCCTTGTCGATGTGGCCCCGCGGCGAGTAGCGGCTGGGCGCCTGGGCCAGCCCCGCGAGGAGCGCCCCCTCGGCGACCGTGAGGGTGGAGACCCCCCTCGCGAAGTAGGTCTGCGCCGCCGCCTCGACGCCGTACGCTCCGTCCCCGAGGTAGATCTGGTTCAGGTAGAGGTAGAGGATCTCCTCCTTGGAAAGTTTCCTCTCGATCCGGTAGGCGAGGATCAACTCCTTCAGCTTGCGCCCGATGCTTTTTTCCGGGGTGAGGAAGAGGGACTTGACCGTCTGCTGGGTGATGGTGCTCGCTCCCTGAGCGAACCCGCCGGAAAGGACGTCCTTCAGGATCGCCCGCGCGATGGCGACGTAGTCCACTCCCTTGTGCCGGAAGAAGTTCGCGTCCTCGGCCGCGACGAAGGCGTTGACGACGTGCGGGGGAATGGCCTTGAAGGGGACCACGTTCCGCTTCTCGATGTAGATCTCGCCGACGACGCGGTTGTTCCGGTCGAAGATCTTCGAGGTGACGCTGGGCCGGTACGCCGCCGCCGACTCGATCGCCGGGAAATCCCCGAATTTCGCGAGCAGGGCGAGGCCGGCCCCCGCCCCGAGGACGAAGCACAGCCCCGCGACCAACACGATCAGGAACAGTTTTTTCCAGGGGAAACCCGGGGGCTCGTCCATGTCATCGAACGTTCGGGACAACGCGTCGCCTCTCTTGTCCGGGGAATCGATCCGGGTCGATTATAGCAGGCCGGCGGGAAGGGGGGGGGAGGCGGGCTTCCTGCGCCCCGGATGCCACAGTATTTATGAAACGCAATACTTATGGTGAATTCTATCCCCCCGGGGAGCGTAAAATAGTCGTGAATCGGAAAATGGGGAACACGGGAGGAACGGCGATGAGGAAGATCTGGGTTCTCGGGCTGGTAGGCGTCCTTGCGGTGGTTCTCGCCGGCTGCGGGGGAGGGAGTTCCGGGCCGGACCTCATCGTGTTTGAACAAGTCAGTGACCAGACAGTGGACGCGGACATAGGATACACCGGCGCGGGGTCCCCCTTCATTTCGCCGGCCACGAGCACGGGCACCATCCAGATCGGGGTCGACGGAGGCGGGACCGAGTACCGGGGATTCCTCGATTTCCCGATGGCCGGAAAGATTCCTTACGACGCAGACGTGCAAAGCGCGTATGTAGAGGTGTTTGTCGCGAGCGTACCGTTCGGCGCAAACGTTCCCGTCCTGGTGGAGCTCGTCGACTTCCCGCTTCCTCTGATCGCCACGGATTATTTCCGGGTCCCCCCTTCTCCCTATCTTCCCGCGGTGCTGTCCCGTTCGATCTTCACCTTACGGCCCTCGGATGCGGTCTTTCCCCGACCCTCCGTCCGCATTGAAGTGACCAACTTGGTCCGCGAAGCGCTCCAAAGGGCACAACCGGAGTTTCAGCTACGCATTCTTCTCGACCCGACGATTCCCGGCCCGGGGATCGTCCAGCTGGATGACGATGTCGCCCAGACCGCTCCGTTTCTCCACGTGGAGTATTTCTGATGTAGAATCTTCCTCGTGCCGGCCACGAGAACCCGTAACAAGGTCGCGGACCTGGGCGCCGTCGCGGCGGGCCTGGCCCACGAGATCCGCAACCCGTTGAACTCCCTCTACATCAACGGTCAGCTCCTCGAGGAGATGCTCGCCGAGCTGCCGGAGAAGGGCGTTCCCCAGAAGGGGGAGCTCCTCTCCCTCGCCCGCGCCAACCTCAAGGTCACGCAGCGGCTGAACGACACGCTCTCGGGCTTCCTGCGCTTCGCCCGGCCTCCGGCGATGGAACTCACCCTGGTCGACCTCAACCGGGTCGTGTCGGAGACGCTCCGGTTCCTCGGTACGGAACTCGCGTACCGGGGGGTCTCCCTCAAGACGAAGCTCCACTCGACGCCCCTGCCGGTCCTGGCCGACGAGAAACTGTTGAAGCAGGCGCTGCTCAACCTCGTTCTGAACGCGCAGGAGGCGATGGACAAGGAAGAGAGGGAGATCCGCGTGACCACCGGCGTGCGCGCGGGGCGGCCCTTCGTGCGGATCCGGGACAACGGCCGGGGGATCCCCCCCTCCGACCGCCGCAATATCTTCCGCCTCTTCTTCACCACACGGAAAAGCGGGAGCGGGCTCGGGCTTCCGATCGTCCGCCAGATCGTGCGGCAGCACGGCGGGGCGATCTAC
>Ga0210044_10007317_pt1 | contig 14129 bp, 17 predicted proteins | sample CryGey13umfilter_2_FD_183959 | JGI IMG/M metagenome (GOLD analysis project Ga0210044, IMG submission 183959) | Groundwater microbial communities from aquifer in Utah, USA - Crystal Geyser 4/9/14 3 um filter (SPAdes) (version 2) | ecosystem: Environmental > Aquatic > Deep subsurface >...
TGGTGGGAGCGGGTTTTGACGGCAGAGTGGTCGCCCAGGTGACTCCGGGATTGAAAAAGTTTCTGGGACGGGGAGCGTATGCGGTCATGGCGATGAAGGAGCTTTTGCTCAATCCCCCGGCCAGGCTTGCCGTGGAGGTCGATGGATGCCAGTACGAGGCGGCCTGGGTCATTGTTTCGAGAGGCTGCTATTATGGCGCAAGATTTATACTGGCCCCGCAAGCGGGTTTGATCTCTTCCGGGTTTTCGGTTTCCCTGGTTTCAAGCCGGACCCGGTGGGGTCTGTTTTGCGCTTTGCTTGCCCTGTTGAGGGACAAAAAAGCCGGGCGGGGCTGGATACAGGTCGCTTTGGCAAACCGCATCAACATCAGTGGCGGGGAAAAAGAGGCCGCCCAGGCGGACGGCGATTTCCTGGGCAACCTGCCGTTGACCATCACCCGCGCCCCTTTTGGTCTGGAGCTCATCATGCCGCACACGGACGCCGTCTGAGGCCGTCTCGGTTTAAGGTTCTGCAGTGAGTGCGTGGAAAAGCGCGGGACAGGGAAGGGCGGTGTAAAAAGGTCCGGCGGTAGCGAAGTCAGTCTGTTTTGATCCGGTAAAAATAATCCCCCAGTTTGAACGTTCCGCCGTTGCGGACGACGCCAAAAAACCGTTTCAGTTTTTCCTCCTGAATTCCGGCGAGGATTTTCCCCATCAGTTCTTCATAGGGGATCTCTTCCCAGAAAGAGTGATCCACCGTTCTTTCGATGTGAAAGGCCGATATGTCTTCCATCTCAATATGAAAATGATCTTGAACCATAGTCAACCTTTCTTTCGATAATCAAGTTTCCCTGGCTTAATCGCCTCTCATTATACAAATATCCGCCGCCTAAAAGATTTTTTTATGCCGGATGGCTTCTGTGCCGCCATTGTGGCATAGGCACCCGCCTGTTCCGGCAGGCGCCGGTTTTGAGCCTTTTCCCCATTGCGAACCCCAGGGGGGTCTGATATTTTGAACCTATCCCCAGGGAGCGGTGTTGCCAGTACTCTGGGTTCCTTTTCTGATTTACGGAGTTATTATGCTTCTTGTGATTGATGTTGGCAACTCCAACAATGTGATCGGTCTTTTTTCCAGGGATAAACTGCTGACTCACTGGCGCATCCGCACGGAGTGGAACCGGACCGCCGATGAGTACTGGGTGTTGATTAAAGAGTTCATCCTGTTGAACAAGGTGGAGACCGAAACGATCGATGATATCGTCATCGCCTGTGTGGTTCCGCCGCTGGCGCCTATCCTCAAGGAAATGGCCCTCAAGTATTTTTCCTGCGATCCTTTGATCGTGGGGCCGGGTATCAAAACCGGGATATCGATTCTGTACCGCAACCCGGCGGAAGTGGGCGCCGACCGGATCGTGAATTCCGTCGCCGCGTACGAAAAATACGGCGGCCCCATCATCATCATCGATTTTGGGACGGCGACGACCTTCGATGTCGTGTCTCAGAAAGGCGAATACATGGGCGGCGTCATTTTCCCCGGAGTGCAGATCTGCATGGAGGCCCTGTTTAAGAAGGCGGCGAAACTGCCGCGTGTGGAATTGAGCGCTCCCGAACGGGTGATCGGAAGGTCCACGGTTGAAAGCATTCAATCGGGAGCGGTGTACGGGTTTTCCGGGATGATGGACGCCATTGTGTTTAAAATCCGCGAGGAACTGGGGAAACAGGCAAAAGTGATCGCGACCGGGGGCATTGCGGATTGGATCGCATCCAAAACAAAGATCATCGATGTCACCGATCCTTTTCTTACCCTGGAGGGATTGAGGATCATATACGAAAAAAACCGCGAACCTTCCCCGCAGGAAGAACGTCAGGGCAGGGATAAAAAAAATGATGCCAGGGAAAAAGGGAAAGCGAAATGAAACACCGGTTCTCCTAATGGGTGCCGGGCGTATTCATGGCAAAACCGGAGCTGCCATGACCGGCGTTCAAAGAGACCGGTGTTTGTCTCAGATTTGGGGATCCGGATTTATTTCCTCTTTCCTCCCGGGGTTACTTTTTTGATGAACAACCGCACCTTCTGATGATCGTCGTCGATGTCTGATATTTTGTAGCCTTTTGACTTGGCCCAGGTTTTAAACGCATCGGTGAAATTTTTCTGCCGGTCTAAAATGATTTCCAATGCGCCATTTTTCCTGATATCGGAAAATGCTTTGGAAGTTTCCTGAAAAGCGTTGAAGAAGGAAAGGCCGCGGATATCCAGAGTTTTGAACATGACCATAGTAAAATCAACCTCCTGTTTGTAGATGGATAAAACCTTTCTACATTTGAAAAATTCCCTTGCATTTTAGGGGGAAAATATTAAAAAGCCGTTAATGCTTGATTAATTTTTTTTAATTCAAAGTTCTGTTTCGGGATAGTCCGGGGTGCACGGGACGCGGACTTCATGTTTAACGGGTTGATTTTTTTAGGCCAATTGGGCTATTTGTCCGGGGATGGGGCGTTTCTCTCCGGAGAAGAAATGGTTCCCCGGATGCGTCGGAGGCTTGTTGTTTTCCTCCATTAAGAATATTCTTTGGGGTAAATTTCAGATGGGTTGCTGGAATAAACCCGGCGGACACGCGGTTTGTTTTTAACCTGGGATCGAGGAGTTTAGAATGGGAATTATTCGTGGGGGAGACGCGGAATACCATGAGGATGTGCCGACCCTCGAGGAGAAGACCAAAAAACTGGAAGCGATGATGGGGCCGGCACTCGAAAAGGACGCTTCCGTGCTCAAATTGACCGGAAAATACCTGGCAACCGATGAGGCTGAAATCCTTTCCCGGCTGGATCTGGTGAAAACCGTCCGGGAACTGGATTTATCCGATAACCAGATCAACGATGAAGGGTTGAAGATTCTTCTGGAATCGGAGAATCTGGCGAACCTGGAAAAACTGCATCTGGGAATAAACTTTGTCACCGACAAGGGGATTCAGGATGCGGCGCATTCTTCAACTTTGAGGATGAAAAATCTGAAAACCCTGATCCTCTCCGACAACAAACTCACGGATGCTTCTGTTGCCGAACTGGTGAAATCTCCCAATTTCAACCAACTGGAATGCCTGGATGTGGGGTGGAACGAGATCGGCAACAAAACCGCCCAGGCGCTGGGAGAAACGGAAAATATGAAGAGCCTGAGAAAACTGGAGCTGGAAAGGGGATACATCGATGACGAGGGGATCAAAGCCCTGGCCGAGGGAAGGGTGATCGGGCAATTGCAGGAACTCAACCTGTCGGCCAATAAGCTCAAGGATGAAGCGGCACAAATCCTGGCGTCAACCCCCAAACTCGCCCATTTGAAAATTCTTCGTCTTTCTCAGAACTTGATCGGCGATGCGGGCGCGAAAGCTTTGGGAGAATCGTCCACTCTGGCAAACCTCACACACCTCTATATGGGGCGCAACTATTTTGGGCCCGAGGGGGCCAAAGCGGTCTGCGAAACAAAGACCCTTAAAAACTTGAAGGTCTTGATGGTTCAGGAAGGGGTTGAAACCACGCCGGGACTGGTCAACTTTTCCCGGCCGGAACTTTTGCGGCCGGAAAAATAGCCGGGGGAATTGATTAAAATACTTTCAGGGTTTCCAGACGGGCAAGCTTGGGAGATTCTTTCAGCGCTCGTTTGACTTCCGCGGATTTGATGCGGTTGCCGCCCAGGTGCAGATAGGTCAGATTGGAGAAGGTATCTGAACCCGCAATGGCCAGGGCTCCTTCGTCTCCGATGCGGTTGTCCACCAGATTAAGATACGTGACTTTGGTGAAAACGGGGGAAGCGGCAAGCGCTTTGGCCCCTTCCGCGGTGATGCCGTTGCATTCCAGGTTCAGAGTGGTGACCTCGGAAAATAGTTCCGCCAGGGAAATAATCTTCACGCCCTCATCTCCCAGATGGTTGGACCCGAGATGCAGGTAGGTGATTTTGGGTAAAATTTGGGACTGAGTCAGAATCTTTACGCCTTCGGACCCCAGGTGATTGTGAGTCAGAATCAGGGTGGCGATCTGGCTGACGGGTTCAAAGTTGGCGATCAGAGCCGCCAGTTCCCTGCCATGATCGGCGGTCACCTGCCCGGTTTTGGAAAAGGCATAGCTGTCCTGGATTTTCAGGACCTTTTTGTCTTTGATGCTCTCGAAAACGATTTTCTCCTGCGGGGATAACTCGCGGTTCACGCCGCCGTAATTTTCCCCGTCATTGACCAGCGCTTCCCAGTTTAATTCTTTCTTCATGGTTCCCGGAAATTATTTAAGTAACTGCAAATTCTGGCAGGCAATGGCGTTGCCAAGATCGCAGGCGAGTGTCCAGTACTTGGTCGCGGCTTTTTGCCGGCCTTCTTTATACTTCAGCATCCCCAGATTAAAACAGGCTTTGTCGGATTTCTGATCGCAACCCTTCTCATAAAGCTGGGCCGCCTGTTTCCATTCCGGGCTGTATTGCTTTCCGGTCATTTGGATCAAAATACCCGCATGGGTGCAGGCGGTGATGTGGCCGCCATCGCAGCCTTTTAGGAAGAACCCCGTGGCTGTTTTATTGTCCAGCTCTATGGTCCGGTATCGTTCCCCAATATGGAAACAGGCGTCTCCATTGCCTTCTTCACATAAGGATTTGAGCTTTTTGACCTGAGGATCGTCCTCTGCCCAGGCAGGGTTAAAGGTCAGTAAAAAAATCCCAGCCGTCAAAATGATCGAGGTTATCAGGTTTTTCACGGTAGAATCCTTTCCAGATCGGGTTTATTTTCTGCGGAGATAAAATCTTGGTAACCGGAATTTTAAATTATACCACAAACTTCTCCCGCATCTCTTTTTCAGATTTCCCGAAGAAGAGGCCGGGGTTTCATTGCATCCCCTGTTATGATATTTTACCCTGCCGGGGAAAGACTGAGGACGCGGAGAATTTTATCGGCGGACCCTGAATTTGGATTTGGCCCTGGGCCTGGAGTTTTGCCGGGGACTTTAATTTTTAAAGGTCTGGAAAGAAGTTATTCTGTCCATGAATATTGTATTGCTGGGATATCGGGGAACCGGAAAATCGGTTATCGGAAAGATTCTGGCGCAAAAGCTGAAACGGCCCTTGTTCCGGCTGGACGACAGAATCGCCCAATTGGCGGCAATGCCGATTCCCAAAATCGTCAGCGAATGGGGCTGGCCGCGCTTCCGGGAAATGGAATCCCGTGTTGTCGAGGAGGTGTGTGGTCAGGCGCAGGATGCGGTGATCGATTGCGGCGGCGGGGTGATCCTCGGCGACCAGAATATTTTGCACTTAAGGAAAAATGGGAAAACAGTGCTTCTCAAGGCCGATTTTAATACTATTATGAAACGCATAAAGAATGATGCCAACCGGCCTCCCCTGAAACCGGGAATGTCGTTCGAGGAAGAACAAAAAGCCATTCTTCTGGAACGCGAGGCCAAGTATCTGGCCGCCGCCGATATGATCTGCGATACCACGCATCTCAAACCAAAAGAGATTGCCCAAGCCATCATCGAATACTTTAAAAGGAAGTCCTGGATCTGAATATGTTGAGTCCTCTGTTTGAAAGTCTGGTCGCAAACAGCATGTCGTTGATCGCCGATGAGCCCGGCGACGACACGGCGATGGTGATTAAGGAAGCGGAGATGTTTTCCGACGCGGAAAGCAGTGAGGACCCCAAATTCAAACTCGATCTCAACGACAAGGACCTCATCCTGGAAGAATTGCAAGATCTCATGCAATACTCCAGGATCGGTAAGGTAAAGGTTCTGCAGTTGGATAAAAATGGTTTTGGCGATGCGGGGGTGGAGGTGATCGCCGCCGCCCCGTGCCTGTCTAAAGTCGTGTCCCTGTCTTTGGGGTATAACAAGATCACCGACCGGGGGGCAAAAGCTCTTGCGGCATCGCCTCACTTGAATCGGGTGCGGACGCTTTATCTGCAGGGCAATGGCATTGGTCCCGCGGGAATTGAAGCTCTGGCGAATTCCAGGACCTTTGCGGGCATCGAGATTCTTTATCTGAAAAGCAATCCTTTGGGCGTTGAGGGGGCGAAGGCGCTGGCGCAAAGTACGACGCTAAAAAATTTGCAGGAATTGGTTCTTGCCAGAACCCGGTTAGGGATCGAGGGTCTTAGCGCCCTTTGCCGAGGCGAGGTGCTTGCCAACTTGACTCTGTTGTCCCTGGCGCATAACGGGTTCGACGACCGGGCGGCTGATATTCTGGCCAACTGCGATTATCTTTCTAACCTGGGGACTCTGGACTTGTACGGCAGTCATTTGAGCGAGGATGCCATCGCCACGATCCGGGGATCGCAAAAGCTCAAGAGCTTAAGAGCCCTGCAGGTGGACTGGTAAGCACACTTGGGAAAGGTGACTCATGGCGTCGCAGAAAATTCCCAGCCAGGCGGAGATCCTCCATCACTTCGATCGGCGCGACCCGGTGATGGCCCAACTTATTCGCGGCATCGGCCCGTTTCAACTCAGGAAAAACCGTCAGTACTTTCACGTTCTTTGCAAGTCCATCATTTCCCAGCAGATATCCACCAAAGCCGCGCGGTCCATCAGCGCCAGATTCTGGCTGTTGTTCGACGGCCATTCGCCGACTGCGGAGGCAGTGAACGCTCTTTCGGACGCCACTCTGCGCGAAGCGGGGTTGTCCAGGCAAAAAGCCGCTTATCTTCAGGATTTGAGCCGGCATTTTGTGGCAAAAACCATCCGTCCGCGCCGGCTGCCTTATCTCAGCAATGAAGAGGTGATCGGGCAGTTGACCGCGGTGCACGGAATTGGCCGATGGACGGCGGAAATGTTTCTGATTTTTTCGCTCAACCGCATGGATGTCCTGCCGGTTGCGGATCTCGGACTGCAAACCGCGGTCAAGCAGCTGTACCGCATGCGCAACCTGCCCGATAAAAAAAGAATTCTTTCCGTCGGTAAAAAATGGCATCCTCTGCAAACGGTGGGCACCTGGTATTGCTGGAGGAAACTGGATGAAAATATCGCCGCTTACTGATCAACCGGAAATTTAGAGGAACCTGGAATGGATTTTATCTCCGAAGACATTGAAAATTACGCTTACGAACACACACAGGCGGAAGACAGTCTGCTGGAAGAACTGGAAAAGGAAACCTACGAGACGCTGGAAATTCCGCAGATGACCACCGGGCGCATTGAGGGCCGGTTTCTGAAGCTTCTGGCGCAACTGATTGGGGCAAAGCGGATTCTGGAAATCGGCACCTTCGGCGGCTACGGCACGCTTTCCATGGCGGAGGCTTTGCCTAAAGACGGGACTCTGATCACCTGTGATATTGATCCCCCCGCGATTGCCTTCGCCAAAAGGTATTTTGCCCAAAGCGAACATGGCCATAAAATCACGTTGCTGGAGGGCCCGGCGCTGGACAGCCTGAAAACGCTGTCGGGTTCTTTCGACATGGCGTTCATCGACGCGGATAAGGAAAACTACCTCAATTATTATGAAGCGATTCTCCCATTGATCCGGCAGGGAGGATTGATCGTGGCCGACAACGTGCTGTGGAGCGGCAGAGTGCTGAACCCGACCGAGCCGAGTGATATCGCCATTCACAAATTCAATCAAACCGTGAGACGGGACAACCGCGTGGAGCCTGTGATGCTCACCGTCCGCGACGGCATCTACTGCATCCGCAAACGCTGACGATAGCCAAAACAAAAATTTCAGGAGAAAGTAAAAAATGGCCAAGACGACAATAACTGAAGTGGCTCCGGATATTTTTCGAATCTGTACCCTGGTTGAGGATTTCAATTTACAATTCAGTCAATTCCTTGTTCGGGACGAGGCGCCTCTTCTCTTTCACACCGGCATGAGAGGTATATTCCCACAGGTCAGGGAAGCGGTGAGTTCCCTTTTAGACCCGGCTTCCATCCGCTGGATCAGCTTCAGTCATTTTGAAGCTGATGAATGCGGGGCCTTAAACGAGTGGCTCACCGTGGCGCCCAATGCACAGCCGGTATGTGGATTGATTGGAGCCATAGTCAACATTAATGATTTTGCGATGCGTCCGGCAAAATCGATGAACGACAACGAAGTGTTAAGTACCGGAAAATACCGTTTTTGCTATCGGGCGACACCGCAGGTGCCGCATGCCTGGGATGCCGGGTTGATGTTTGAAGAAACAAATGCGGTTTTATTTTGCTCGGATCTTTTTCACCAATGGGGAGATATGGAAGCGGTGACGCATTCTGATATTGTCGGGCGTTTTCAGGATGCTATAATCACAACAAACGCAGGCCCGTTTGCTCACTACCTCCCATTTACTCCCAATACGATTCCCACTCTTAAGAGCCTTGCGGCATTGAAGCCAAAAACTATTTTGCCTATGCATGGTTCTGCATACATCGGGGATGGCGAGCAGGCCATTCTTGAAATGGCAGGGATGCTCAAACGGACTTTAGGCGGTTCCTGATAACATTTTTTGTGAGTAATTTTGCCCCGGTAAAGGGTTCCCATAAAATTTAATATTTTTAGCGAAAGAGGAAAAAGAAAAATGGCGGAAACTCTTGGCAGTCTGGTCGATAAACTTTCCATCAAAAACCTCAGGCTTTGGCATCTGGACGAAATTCTGGAACAAAGCAACGGGTCCGATGCCAAAAGAAAGGAACTGGAGGCCAAACGCGAACTGGTATTCAAGCAGAGCCGGGATCTGATGGAGGAGATCAACGGTTATTTCGCTTTGGCCCTAGAGGGCAAGGTTAAAATCCGTGATGAAAAAGTAAAATTGTATGACAATAAAAACGTGAGGCCCACCGACGCCATCAAGGCGCTCGGTCTTGCCGTCAGCGAACTGGCGTTGACCAATATCCGCTGCTGGCATCTGGAGGATGAAGTGCGCAGGACCGATCTTGCCGATGCCGACATCGTTCAGATCAAGCGCAAGATCGATGCCACCAATCAGGAACGCAATGACCTGATGGACAAGATCGACGAAATTCTCGAGAACGAGACGCAGAAACAAAAGAAGGATTGATGCTTTTATTAGAGGTAGCTGTCGAGCAGTTCCCGCCTCTTTTTTTCATACTCCTCGTCGTCGATTAAATTTTTCTCCCGCAAATCCTTGAGGAATTGCAACTTTTTTTCCAGCTCCACATTTTTTTCCGCAGGCGGACTTGCCGGCGAAGGCGAGGGACCTGAAGAAGGTTCGGGTTCTTCGGAGTTTTTTCCATTGACCAACCGTCTGGATTTTTTGGGCAGGTTCATGTCTGCCACGATCCAGTTTTCCTGGGTGCTGGTGCCAAGGAGTCTTTTAGTCACATGATATTGTTGCCCTTTAACAGGGACCAGCCGCCACACCGACCCCCCCCATCCTGAAAAAGAATTTCCGGAAAATTCGCTGCCTTTGATGGATTGAAAGCGGAAGTTCAGTTTGCCGCCGGCGGCAAAAATTTCTCCGTGGGTTGCGCCGCGCGGGGTTTCCAGTTCCAGAATCAGAATCTTTTCCGGGACCAGGTGATGCACCGCTTTGAGGAGGAGACGGCTGATTTCGCTCATGTCCTGATGGGAAAAAACATACTTCTTTTTCCCCAGCAGGGAAAGCTCCTCATATTGCAGGGAGAAAAGATGGTTGTTGAACTCTTCTTCTGAAATTTTTACCGGATGCTCCATGTTCATCTTCTCGATTTCCGGTCCGGCCTGGGATTTATGCCGGTAGGTGAGAGTGAACTTTTCCTTTTCCAGTTTTTTTTCTTTTGGAGTCGCGCAACCGAAGAGAATAAACAGGGTCAGCGAAAGCGCAAGCGCTTTGCAAAACAGTCCCATAGAGTTTAAAGAGAGTCGCAGAAGCATATTCGCTATCAGTCCTTTTTGCGGGCAACAAGAGACGCGAACGCCTTTTCATCGCGGTCCACTTCACGGTATCTGAGAATGTGGAAATCCTGAAATTCTTTCAGCAGTTCATTATATTCCAGAACCCATTCCCTTTTGAACCCGCTGTATTTCAGATAATCGACGGTAAAGGTTTCATAGAAAATCAATCCGCCCCGCTTGAGAGTCCTGCGGATTCCGGGGAACAGTTTTCTCTCCAGAAAATTAAAACACAGGACCAGGTCGAAAGCATTGTCTTCAAACTGATAATCGTCCAGGTCGGTGATGAGGGTGTTGATTTTAATATTTTTCTCCTTTGCCAGTTCCTGGGCTTTCTTCAGGCCCACCTCAGAGACATCGATGCCCAGAACCTCGTAGCCCAGAGAAGCGGCGTAAACAGCGTTGCGTCCTTCTCCTGTGGCGATATCCAGGGCTTTTCCCCTGCCGCTCAAAAGATCCGAGTTTGCGGTCAGCCATTCGCAGGGCTCTTTGCCGGTGATGTATTCCCGACCCCGATATTTCTGATCCCACTTTTCCTTGTCTTTTACGGACATAAAGAACCCAAGGGTAAATCGCCATGTTTGTGAAAGCTTCTTGTTATATCATTTTGTATAATAAAATCAAGTATCTATAGAAAGGTACCCGCAAGCTCCTTTCAGGGGTGGGGGAAACCCGGGGTCTTGTGAAGGGGAATCGGGACCGCTTTGAAGAGGCGAATTTAGAGGATGTTACGATTTTCTTGACAATAGCAACGAAATTAACTACCATGACTTTTTGCCCTCGGCGGTCGCCCTCCTTGTCGCTCGACCCATTCGGCTCAATTTATTGGTAATTAAATAGTTAGTAGACTTTGGGAGTTTTATAAAATGTTTGCAGTGGTTGCAACAGGTGGAAAACAGTATAAAGTATCCAAAGGCGATGTCATCCAGGTTGAGAAAATCGACCAGAAGGAAGGCGAAACCATCACTTTGGATAAGGTTTTAATGATCGGTGATGGGAGTGATTTTCAGGCAGGCGCTCCCTTCCTCGAAGGCTGCTCCGTTACCTGTGAAGTGGATGAGCAGCTGAAGGGAAAGAAAATCATCGTTTTCAAGAAAAGGCGGAGAAAAAACTACCGCCGCAAAAACGGGCACCGGCAGTTGTATACCAGGCTCAAAATTATTGATATTGCAAAGAAGCAGGGATAACTCATGGCACATAAAAAAGGGCAGGGAAGTACCTCCAATGGCCGGGACAGCATTGGCAAGCGGCTGGGCGTGAAACGCTATGCAGGGCAGGTGGTCAAGGCGGGCGAGATTCTGGTCCGACAGCGGGGAACCCATATTCATCCCGGCAAGAACGTCGGCGTGGGCAACGATTATACCATCTACTCGAAAATCCCCGGAGTGGTGCAGTTCGAGTACCTGAGCCGCACAAAGAAAAAAGTCAGCGTCTATACCGCTGAATAGTTTTCCTAATTCTCCCGCTGGCATTGAGCGGGAAGCAGGCCTGCCCGTAAATCGGACCAGGCCTTTTTTTTCGGCCTCAACCCATGCTTTTGCCTGCCGGTTAAAAGGTCGATCCATGTTGTCTTCTCCTTTCCACTAAATTTCCTCATGTTTGTCGATCAAGTCACAATCACGGTCCAGGCCGGCGATGGCGGAGACGGCTGCTCCAGCTTTCGGCGGGAGAAGTTTATCCCCATGGGCGGGCCCGATGGCGGAGACGGCGGCAAAGGGGCGGATGTGATCCTGCAGGTCGATCGCAACCTGTCCACCCTCATCGATTTACGCTACAAAAAACTGTACAAGGGAGAGGACGGCTGCCGGGGACGCGGCAAGCAGATGACCGGACGAAGTGGAGAGGATTGCGTTATTAAAGTTCCCGTGGGGACTTTGGTCAAGGATGCGGATACCGGGGATCTCCTCATCGATCTTAAGGAGGAACATCAACAGTTCGTCGCGGTCCACGGGGGCCGGGGAGGGCTTGGCAACACGCGTTTCAAATCCTCCATCAACCGGGCTCCCAGGAAGTTTCAGCCGGGAGAGGCGGGCGAGAAAAGAAACCTGTTTCTGGAATTAAAGCTCCTTGCCGATGTCGCGATCATCGGGTTTCCCAACGCCGGAAAATCCACCCTCATTTCCAAGATTTCCAACGCCCGGCCCAAAATCGCCAATTATCCCTTCACCACGCTGGTGCCTCAGCTCGGGGTGGTGCGGGTGGACGATTATCACTCATTCGTGGCGGCGGACATTCCCGGTCTGATAGAAGGCGCGCACGAGGGCAAGGGATTGGGAATTCGTTTTCTCAAGCATATCGAACGTTCCCGGCTTCTGGTGCATCTTCTGGATTTTTCCGAGAGTCATTCGAGAGATCCATTTTCCGATTACGAGATCCTGCAGAATGAATTGAAAAGTTTCAGCCCGAAACTGTACGCCAAACCGCAAATCCTGGTTGCAAGCAAAGTGGATGATCCTGAGGCGCGGAAAAAACTGGCGGCCTGCGAAGACCGGCTGAAAGAGCTGAATCCCGTTGTTCTCGCCATTTCCTCGGTCACAGGGGAGGGCCTCCCTCAGTTGTTGTGGAAAATTAAGGAAATGCTGACGGAGGTGAAAACCGAAAATAAGGAATGGGAGGAGTGAGAGCGTATTCATGGACCGTCGAAGCGGTTTCTCAGGTCATGGATGAATCGTACTGAATCGTTACGGCCCAGTGTTTAAGAAACGTTTCCCCCCGTTTTTATAAGCCAGATTCTTCTTCCCCAAAGCCAATAGAGCCATTTGCATCTCCCCTGTACGCTCAAGGGTTTCCTCATCATCTTTAGTAAAACATCTTCCTCTTATTTGCACTGGAGGCCGCAATGGCTTTCAGCGGGCTGAGTATTTCTTTGCCGTGGAAGGGCTCCTCCCTCATTGGAACATCCGCGCAGGATTCCCGTTGGTGAAAATTGAGTCGGACTGGCGGTTCATGGCCGGGTGCGAGGCGGGCGCGTGTGAATGGAAGAGTAGGGGTGCCGTGTGGTCCGTAAAGAGCGGTGGCCGAACCGAAAGCTTTTTCGAACTGGCGAAGAAATTATTGGAATGCCAATATAGACGATAAAAATTAACTGTTCGGCATAAAGTTATTGACAAATTGGCAATCATTTAGCATGGTAGCCGGATGCGAATATTTGCACCGACTCTATTTTTGTTGTGTTTCTGCGGGCTATTCCCTATGCAGGTTTGGGCTTCCGCCGGAAGCCATGGACAGGCGGGGCATCATTATGCCGTGTCCGGGACGGCTTTTCATCACCAGCAGACCGATAAATCGTTACATTGCTTTTTGCACAAACATAACCTCCTGGTTGCTTGTCCCCATATGGCTAAAGGCCTTTCGAAATCCAAAGGACTTTCTTTGCGTCAGGGTTGTGAAAATGCGGGTGCGCAGGATGCGGCGGGTTCTCACAGCAAGCAAATCACGTTTATTTCCCTGGAAAAGTTTAATGGGGTCAAGTTGCACCCCAGGATTTTCCTCGTATATTCCTCAAATGTGTTTTATCAGCCTCTTATTTTCTCTCCAGGAAGTCCCCCTCCCAAAACGGCTTGACCTGTTTTAAAGAATTTGGGAAACGGCGTGCCGCGACGGCTCTCTGTTGGCCATAGCAGCAGTTATGGTTAATGTCTGCAAACGGCTCACGCTCCCATTCTTTATTGTGATCGATTCCATTTAAAAAAACGATTCTCTGGAAACCTGGAAAGATTCTTTGCGCCTGCAAGGCATTCTCCCAGGTTTTTCCAGGAATTCTTATGAGAAACCGGCGCCTGGCCTCATGGGTTTTGGCGTCATTTTGGTAGAGGGGAAAGACAGTGAAAAGGATAAATATTTATTTGATGGCAATGTTGTGCATGTTTACCTTCAGTTCAATGGCTGAAGCCACTTGTGGTTCGGCCAATTGTTCTTTGGTTACAGGATCGCAATCCGGTACTGTGGGTAAGGGACGGTTTGTTGTGGACTTGTCCTACCGGTACATTTCTCAGGATGACAAAAAGAAAGGTTCCGGGGATACGGATGAAGTATTGGTTCCAAAGGTGGATTTCGAGAATAGAGTGCTGGAGCCGGATCATCATCGGGAGTTTACCACTATCAACAAACTCGCTCAATTGGATGTCAGTTACGGAGTGACCGAGAAATTGACCCTTTCCGTGAGCCTGCCCTTTTTTAACGACCGGCTTCATGAGCATGACGATGAAGTCACGCTTGCCACTCCTGACGGTGAATTCACCAATCAGGATGGAACATCGGGCTTTGGCGATGTCACTGTATTGGCAAAATATGCGCTGTTGCAAACCCTAAAGCATCAGTTCATTGGC
>Ga0210044_10007321_pt1 | contig 14121 bp, 13 predicted proteins | sample CryGey13umfilter_2_FD_183959 | JGI IMG/M metagenome (GOLD analysis project Ga0210044, IMG submission 183959) | Groundwater microbial communities from aquifer in Utah, USA - Crystal Geyser 4/9/14 3 um filter (SPAdes) (version 2) | ecosystem: Environmental > Aquatic > Deep subsurface >...
ATTCTCTGACAGTGCGGTGGAAGAATCGCTTGAAGCAATCGGTGAGGCGCTGGCAGAGAATGGGAAAGTTATTGTTACTGGCTGCTTGGGCGCCAAGGGCAATGTGGTGAAAGAAACGCATCCAAAAGTATTGGCCGTCACTGGTCCACATGCAACAGATGAAGTGATGGAAGCCATACATGCCCATTTACCCAAGCTGCATGATCCATACAGCGATCTGGTCCCGCCGCAAGGCATACGACTGACACCCAAGCATTTTGCATATGTGAAAATTTCTGAAGGCTGTAATCATCGCTGTACCTTTTGTATTATCCCCAGCATGCGCGGCGATCTGGTGAGCCGTCCCGTGGGTGATGTGATGCAGGAAGCGCAGAATCTGGTAAATGCAGGCGTGAAAGAATTACTGGTGATCTCGCAAGACACCAGTGCCTATGGGGTGGATGTTAAATACCGCACGGGTTTCTGGGGTGGGCGGCCGATCAAGACGCGTATGACTGAGCTCGTGCAGACGATGGGCGAGTTGGGCGTATGGGTTCGATTGCATTACGTTTATCCTTATCCACATGTAGATGAAGTCATCCCGCTGATGGCGCAGGGAAAAATCCTGCCTTATCTGGATATCCCTTTTCAACACGCCAATGCGCGCATTCTTAAATTAATGAAACGTCCCGCCAGTAGTGAAAACATACTCACGCGCATTCATCAATGGCGCAAAATCTGTCCGGACATTACCTTACGCAGTACTTTTATTGTCGGATTTCCCGGCGAAACAGAAGAAGAATTTGAAGAGCTGCTTGATTTTCTCGAAATGGCTCAACTGGATCGGGTTGGAGCATTTATGTATTCGCCTGTGGAAGGTGCGGTGGCTAATAATTTACCGGATCACATCCCACTTGAAGTTCAGCAAGAGCGCTTAGGGCGTTTGATGCAATTGCAGGAGGAGATCAGTGGTGAACGCCTTGCATGTAAGGTAGGCAGAACCATGCAGGTGTTGGTTGATGAAGTGGACGAGGAGGGCGCAATTGCACGTAGCTCAGCTGATGCACCTGAAATCGATGGTCTGGTTTACATCAATAACGGCCAGACATTAAAGGCAGGTGATTTTGTGAATGTCAGAATCACTGATTCGGATGCACACGATCTTTGGGGAGAAACTGTTTAACCTGTCAATTACTAATTTGCTCGGTTAAATCCTTCTTCAGCAATGGAAAAAATAAACTGAGCAAAATTTCCTCAAGAGATACGAAAATTCGGTTTTGTATCTTTTTAATTTTCCCCTCTTATTTTATTGACTGATTTGTGCGCCTTGCTTTGCTTTGGTTTGTTCGTCATTTATCAGACTTAGATCGAGGATCTCTTTAGCCGCATCTGGCGGGAAGCCTTCCCGCGACACAGCACGCGTGTGTAACATCAGATCAATGAAATATTGATCAATTGCCGGTAAACCCCATAATTCCATGATTTTGGTAAAAACATGTGGAAATTTCTGTTCCAGAGTATGCGGATATTTATCTTCAGCACCATCTAATAGCTGCAAAAGTTTTATATTCATATTGGGATTCCTAAATAACAATCAGCGGCGTATTTTGATCTAATTAACTAGAAAATACAATTCATGTAGTCAGTGCTGTAATTGCACAATATTGCTTGTATTCATCCCCATGCATCGAGAACTCGATTTCGGTGATGATACCGAGAAATTGCTTGATCTTTTCAATCGTACAAAGCCATGTTTCATTATTGTTGATTTCCATCTTTAGATAATCGACTTTTGCGCCGACTGATACGGGCCGCACCAATGAAAATACAAAAGATTCTGACAGGTAGCGGGAATCATTTTACCAGCATGGATAAACGCGCTACAGGCAGCCATATTTTGATGTCAGCTGTACCGAGATGGGCAGAGAGAATCGTTCGTCGCCACCCCGTCATCCTCAACTAATGGCATGGTGGAGCGCTACAGCGGCGTGGTTGAAGCACACCCGTTCACCTCAGCCTCAGAGCTGGAGAAGACTTTGACGCTTTATTTAAATGTCTATAACCATCATATCCCGCAACGCGTTTTGAATTACCTGACGCCCATTCAGTCATTGAAAAAATGGTACACAAACCCCTTAGATTTATTTGTTGAACGCGTTTAAAAACAGGTGGGCTTTAACAGATAAAATCAGCACATTTCTTCAATTCGACTTCAATTTGTTCGCTTTAGGCTCATTCCTCGTGGAAATAATGCGCTCAATCAAGCTCCACCACATTGGGCAAGACTCGCGTTTGAGTTGATTGGGCGCTTAGGTTACAATGTGCGCCCTGCTTATTCGGCATAAGCTTAAATAGCAGGAAATTCGCACACTCGTTCATGTTGGGGTGCCTGTAAAGGTCGATCTGGCGAGTGGAAGACTTAACCCTTAACACATGGAGTAATTATGGCTGTAATCATGCGTCAAATGCTGGAGGCGGGCGTCCATTTTGGACATCAAACTCGTTATTGGAATCCAAAAATGGCTCCATTTATTTTTGGCCATCGCAACAAAATTCATATTATCAATCTGGAAAAAACCGTTGTTATGTATAACGACGCGTTGAAGTTTGTGCGCAAAATTGCTGCTACTAAGGGCACGATATTGTTTGTTGCGACTAAACGTCAAGCGCGCGAAATTCTCAAAGAAGAGGCGCTTCGTTGTGGCAGTCCTTTTGTTGATCACCGCTGGCTGGGCGGTATGCTCACTAATTTTAAGACTGTACAGCAATCCGTAAAGCGTCTGCATGAGCTGGAAGCCTTGATGCTGGATAGCGTAGCTATGGAAAAAATTTCCAAAAAGGAAGGTCTTATGATGCAACGCGAGCTGGAAAAATTGGATCGCAGCCTCGGTGGCATCAAGAACATGCAGAGTCTGCCTACCGCGATTTTTGTGATCGATGTTGGTTACCAAAAAGGTACTATCGTTGAAGCACAGAAATTGAATATTCCAGTGATTGGCGTAGTAGATACCAACCATTCTCCATTAGGTGTGGATTATGTCATTCCGGGTAACGACGACTCCAGTCAGGCTATACGCTTGTATGCGCGTGGAATGGCCGATGCTGTGCTGGAAGGACGCGAACAGGCGCTTAACGAAGTCGTGGCGCAAGTCGAAGAGCAGGCGGTATAAGCTTCTTTTCGATTGGATAAAAGGGGCGAGAGCCCCTTTTTTTAGGTTGTTTTTTCAAGGAGTTTGGGATGGCGGAAATTACCGCAGGTATGGTTAAGGATCTGCGTGAGGCAACTGGTCTCGGCATGATGGATTGCAAAAAGGCGCTAGTTGAAACCAATGGCGATCTCAAGGCAGCTGAAGAGCTATTGCGCATTAAAAGTGGTGCCAAGGCAAGTAAGGCGGCTTCGCGTATAGCGGCTGAGGGCTTGGTGAGCGCTTTTATCAGTACTGATGGTAAGGTCGGTGCGCTGGTGGAAGTGAACTGTGAAACGGATTTCATGGCCAAGAATGATGATTTCATGGCATTTGCGAGTAATGTGGCGCAAGCCATTGCACAAAATAACCCAAGTGATATTGTGGCTCTGTCTTCCGCTGTATTGGCGGGTGGTGACAGTGTGGAAGATGCACGCAAGGCGCTGATCATGAAAGTGGGTGAGAATGTCAGTGTGCGTCGTTTCGTACGTTATAGCACAGCGGGCAAGTTGGTGACTTATTTGCATGGCAGTAAGATAGGTGTGCTTTTAGATATCAGCGGTGGTGATGACGCATTGGGTAAAGATTTGGCGATGCACATCGCTGCGAGCAAGCCGATTTGTGTTTCAAAAGAGCAAGTGTCTCAGGAGTTGCTTGATACAGAAAGAAAAGTTTACACCGCACAAGCTGCAGAAAGCGGGAAGCCAGCTAACATCGTGGAAAAAATGGTGGATGGACGTATTGCCAAGTACTTGGCCGAAGTTACTCTGTTGGGCCAACCATTTGTGAAAGATCCTGACATTTTGGTAGAAAAGTTATTGTCTACCCATGGCGTGAAGGTCAATGCGTTCCAGATGTTTGTGGTGGGTGAGGGTATAGAAAAGGCGGTAGTAGATTACGCTGCCGAAGTTGCTGCAGCCGCGAAGGTATAAATAGATGTCAGTTGCTCCAGCATATAAGCGCATTCTGCTCAAGCTTTCCGGGGAAGCCTTGATGGGCGATGATAGCTACGGCATTAACCGTGCTGTGATTGAGCGGATCGTGAGTGAAATTGGTGAGGTGGTTGGGCTGGGTGTGCAAGTGGCGGTGGTGGTCGGCGGCGGAAATATTTTTCGCGGAGTTGCGCCAGCCGCTGCCGGAATGGATCGCGCCAACGCCGATTATATGGGAATGTTGGCCACCGTAATGAATGCCATGGCCTTGCAGGATGCTATGAAACGTTTCGGTTTGGATTGCCGGGTGCAATCAGCACTCAACCTGGAGCAAGTGGCTGAGCCATTTATACGAGGCAAGGCATTGCGCTACCTGGAAGATGGCAAAGTTGTGATCTTTGCTGCAGGTACGGGCAATCCATTTTTCACCACCGATACCGCCGCTGCCTTGCGTGGCGTGGAAATGGATGCGGATGTTGTCATTAAGGCAACCAAGGTGGATGGGGTGTATACCGCCGACCCGAAATTGGATTCCGCCGCTACTCGTTATCAGAAATTGAGTTTTGATGAAGCGATTAACAAAAATCTTAAGGTGATGGATGCCACTGCATTGACCCTGTGCCGTGATCAGAGCTTGCCAATCATTGTATTCAGTATCTTTAAGCATGGCGCGCTTAAGCGCGTAGTGATGGGGCAGGATGAAGGGACGCTGGTGCACTGTAACTGATGGAGAGTAAATGTAATGATTTCTGATATCAAAAAAAATTCTGAACAGAAGATGCATAAGACGCTGGAAACGCTTAAAGTGGATTTCGGCAAAATTCGCACTGGTAGGGCACACACGGGTATTCTGGATCATGTGACTGTGGATTATTATGGTAGTCCCACGTTGATTAGCCAGATTGCGAATGTGACTTTGATTGATTCGCGCACCATTGGGGTACAGCCATGGGAAAAAAATATGATAGTGCCGGTGGAAAAGGCGATACGCGATGCTGATCTGGGACTGAATCCAGCAACCAATGGGGATTTAATCCGGGTGCCTATGCCGATGCTGACCGAAGAACGTCGCCGTGACTTGATTAAAGTTGTGCGTACTGAGTCAGAGAGCGCTAAGGTGGCTATACGCAACATACGTCGCGATGCAAATGAGCACCTTAAGAAATTGCTTAAGGATAAAGAAATTGGCGAGGATGATGAGCGCCGTGGGCAAGATGAGATACAGAAACTTACCGACCACTTCGTAGTAGACGTAGACAAGTTGCTGCAAAAAAAAGAAATAGACTTGATGGCGGTTTAACTGCACGCCATATGGGGCGGTATATCATGAGAAAGCGAGTGCATTGCTCGCTTGTGCGACCAAAATGGTTGCTGTCCTCGCGAGATTGCTTCAGGGGTTCATGATGGCGTTATTTCAAAGTTTCACTCGCACCGATCCGGCAATACCTCAAGTGCCACGTCATATTGCCATCATTATGGATGGTAATGGTCGCTGGGCTAAACAGCGCTTTCTGCCACGTGTTGCCGGACATCAACGCGGCGTAGCAACGGTACGTGAGATCGTGAAAGTCTGCCGCGAACTGGGGGTTGAATACCTGACCCTGTTTGCCTTTAGTAGCGAGAACTGGCGTCGCCCGGCGGACGAGGTTTCCTTTCTGATGCAGTTATTCTTGAAGATGCTTGACCGTGAAGTATCCAAGTTGCATGAAAATAATATTAGGCTAAAAATAATCGGTGATCGTAGCCGTTTCGATGCCAATCTTAATCAATGCATTTTGGACGCGGAACAATTGACTGCAGGCAATGCTAGCTTGACGCTTACCGTTGCCGCCGACTACGGTGGACGCTGGGATATTATGCAAGCCATGCAGACGATGCTGCAAGCGCGACCTAATCTGGCTGGAGGTTTTAAAGATAAAGACCTGGAAGCGTATCTTTCCATGCATTATGCGCCCGAGCCGGATTTATTTATCCGTACTGGCGGCGAGCAACGCATCAGCAATTTCCTGCTCTGGCAATTGGCTTATACCGAGTTATATTTCACCGACACGCTGTGGCCAGCCTTTGATGGCGAAGCATTGAAATTGGCTATTCAGTCTTACTACGCACGAGAGCGTCGCTTTGGCCGAACCAGTGACCAAGTACAGAGCGAGCGAATGCAGGATGGAAAAACCAATGCTTAAGCAGCGAGTGATCACGGCCGTTATTCTGCTGTCACTGTTCCTGTTAGCACTTTTTTTATTGCCCACTTTGGGGTGGACTGCGCTGGTAATGATCCTTGTGATGCAAGGATCATTGGAATGGGCGCACTTATCCAAGCTGTCCAAAAAATCGGTTCATACTTATTTATGGCTGACTTTGGCTGTGATGTTGGGCATCGTTTTTCTTGATACGCAATACCCTGAACAGCTTGAGTCATTGCATATGCTGATATACGGTCTGTCGGCGTTGTTATGGCTAATTTTGGTGCCACTTTGGCTGATCGTTCATTGGCAAGTGCGCCAACCGTTGTTAATGATGTTAATTGGTTGGATGCTATTGATTCCGACTGGCTTGGCGATGATGGACTTGCGTATGCAAAATCCTTGGTGGTTACTGGGAGTGATGGGGCTAGTATGGATGGCAGATATAGCGGCTTATTTCAGCGGACGAAAATTTGGCAAGCACAAGCTTGCGCCCAATATTAGTCCCGGTAAAACTTGGGAGGGAGTGTTCGGCGCGCTGCTCGGCGTTACTGTGTATGTGCTGCTGATTGTTTGGACAAATGACCTTTTCACTAACTATGCAGCACTGTCCGGCATGCTATTAGCATCCTGGGGATGGGTGGGGCTGGCGGTGATCGGAGATTTGTTTGAGTCGGCTATTAAGCGCCAAGCTGGAGTCAAAGACAGCGGCGCATTGCTTCCCGGTCATGGTGGCTTGCTGGATCGCATTGATGCTCTGACATCTACTTTGCCATTGGCTGCAATGTGGATTCTACTTCAAAGGTTGGCATGAAAAGCATAAGCCATCTCACCATACTTGGTTCTACGGGTAGCATAGGGACAAGCACATTGGATGTTGTGGCGCGCCACCTTGGGCGCTACCGTATCACTGCACTCACCGCGCAGTGTCAAGACAACACTCTATTTGAGCAATGTATTCGTTTTGCACCACGCTATGCTGTATTGATGGATGAGGGAGCAGCGATGCGTCTGGAGCAGCGCATCGCTGGAGCTGGCATGGATGTTGAAGTTTTATGTGGAGCCTCAGCGCTGGAGCGGGTTGCGTCATTGCCGGAAGTGGATACGGTAATGGCCGCTATTGTCGGTGCAGCAGGGTTGCGGCCAACGTTAGCTGCTGCACGCGCTGGCAAGAAAATTTTGCTGGCGAACAAGGAAGCACTGGTAATGGCAGGGCGAGTGTTTATGGATGTGGTACAAAAGCATGGCGCTACTCTGTTGCCTATTGACAGTGAGCATAACGCTATCTTTCAGGCTTTGCCCCATAATTATTCTCGTCATCGCACGGATAGTTTAGCTGCCAGCGGGGTAAGTAAAATTTTGCTCACTGCATCTGGTGGACCTTTTCTTAATGCCACTTTATCTGAATTACAACATGTCACGTCAGAACAAGCGTGCGCGCACCCTAATTGGATAATGGGACGCAAGATTTCAGTAGATTCCGCCACCATGATAAACAAGGGGCTGGAAGTCATTGAGGCACACTGGTTGTTTAACGCGCCAGCCGATGCGATTCAGGTCGTGGTGCATCCGCAAAGCATTATTCATTCGCTGGTGCAGTATGTGGACGGCTCGGTGCTGGCGCAGCTGGGCAACCCGGACATGCGCATCCCGATTGCTTATGCGTTAGCTTACCCGGAACGCATTGAAGCTGGTGTAGAGCCGCTGGATCTGCTTAAGGTCGCTACACTTGATTTTGTCGCGCCGGATTTTGTACGTTTCCCAGGTTTGGCACTGGCCTATCAAGCTTTACGAGCCGGCGGTACAGCACCTGCCGTGCTAAATGCGGCCAATGAAGTAGCCGTGGCCGCATTCCTAAATAAACAACTTCCTTTTCTTGCCATTCCACGTCTGATAGAAAATGTGCTAGCTGACGTGCAGATAACTACGGTTAACACGCTGGAGGATGTTTTAGCTGCGGATGAAGCAGCGCGTGTAGTGGCAAATGATTTAATTAATAATACGATTTGCTTATCATGATTACTCTACTGGCTTTCATTGTTGCTATAGCAATACTTGTAGTGATCCACGAGCTGGGTCACTACTCGGTAGCACGATGGTGCGGTGTGAAGGTGCTGCGTTTTTCAGTCGGTTTCGGCAAGGAGATTTACAGCAAACGCTTCAAAAATAGCGAGACAGATTGGGTGATCTCCGCTATTCCCTTAGGCGGTTACGTCAAGATGTTGGATGAGCGTGAAGGTAAAGTAGCAGCGCATGAGCTACATTCTGCATTCAATCGTCAGCCCGTTCTACAGCGCATAGCGATCGTGGTGGCGGGGCCGGTGGCCAACCTACTGCTGGCTATTTTACTGTTCTGGGCGTTATTCATCTATGGTGTGCCGAGCCTTAAACCTGTGCTGGGCGAAGTATTACCAAATACCGCTGCAGAAGCTGCATCCATGCAAGCGCAGGAAACTATCGTCAGCATTAATGAGCAAGCCATTCCGAGCTGGGAGCAAATGAGCTGGGTATTATTGGATCTCGCTCTGCAAGGTGCTACCGAAGCACGGATAGAAGCGCTGACTGCGCAAGGAGATATAGTCCAGCATGTGCTCAGTCTGAAAGCGCTCACATCTGATGATATGGATGAAAATTTTTTGCGCTTTCTCGGTTTGCAACCTTATCAGCCGCTGGTGCGTCCCGTCATCGGAAAGTTGGTAGAAAGCGGGGTTGCTCAACGTGCTGGACTGCTTCCAGACGATAAAATCCTGCGTGTGGATGGGCAGAGCATCAAAGACTGGAAAGACTTGGTGGAGCTAGTGCGTAGTCATCCTGGACAGTTAATGCGACTGGAGATTGAACGAAGCGGCACGCTACTGCTTCTTGATCTTACACCTGAAGCGACCGTCGAAGCGAACATGACGGTAGGAAAAATTGGAGCTGCACCGCACATAGACCAGCGTGAGTTCGACGCCTTGTTGACTAATGTGCAATATGCGCCGTTTGCAGCATTCGGCAATGCCTTACGCAAAACTTGGGAAATTAGCAAGGTGAGTTTGCAGGCGCTGGGCAAAATGGTGACAGGCGATATGTCGTTGAAAAACTTGAGCGGGCCAATTACCATTGCCGATTATGCTGGACAGTCTGCACAGATGGGTATGATCTCGTACCTAAATTTTCTGGCGCTTATCAGTATTAGTCTCGGAGTATTGAATTTGCTGCCCATACCCTTATTAGATGGGGGTCATTTGCTGTATTATATAGTCGAGTTAATCAAAGGTAGTCCGATGCCCGAGAAGATTTGGGAGGTCGGGCAAAAAATTGGTATTGCGCTACTCGTTACGTTGATGGCACTTGCGTTGTTTAACGATTTTAGCCGTCTGTTTTAGGTTGAAACAATACATGAAATTAAAAATTCTAGCGGGGCTTATCCCGCTGTTGTATGCCGCGTCCGCCATAGCTATCGAACCCTTCGTGGTAAAGGATATTCGTGTAGAAGGCATACAGCGTACTGAAGCAGGTACTGTATTTAGCTATTTGCCGGTTAAGGTTGGTGATAAGCTGGACGATGAGCATGCTGCTGCGGCAATCCGTGCACTGTTTGCCACTGGCTTTTTTAAAGACGTGCGCCTTGAGATGCAACTGGGAGTCTTAATTGTAATGGTGCGCGAACGTCCGTCTATCGCCAGCATTGAAATTAATGGTGTAAAGGACATTCCGAAAGACACGCTTCGCGACAATCTTAAATTGGTGGGGCTGGCGGATGGTCGTATTTTCGACAAATCTGCAATGGACAAAGCGGAGCAAGAGCTCAAGCGTCAGTATGTTGCGCGCGGCAAATACGGGGTGAACGTCAACACCACTGTCACCGAGTTAGAACGCAACCGCGTCGCTATCGTCTTTAATGTGATAGAGGGTGAAACTTCTAAAATAAAGCAAATTAACATTATCGGTAACCAAGCTTTCAGCGAAAAGCAATTGAAGGGTTTGATGCAGCTCGATACTCCAAATTGGCTAAGCTGGTTTACCAAAAATGATCAATACTCTAAGCAAAAACTGTCTGCCGATTTGGAGATTTTGCGCTCACTTTATCTTGACGCAGGCTATCTGGAGTTTTCCATAGATTCTACCCAAGTTTCTATCACACCGGACAAGGAACAAATTTACATCACCATTAATATTAGTGAAGGAGCAAAGTACACAGTTTCCGATATTAAGGTATCTGGGCCTGAGAATATCTTGTCGCATGCAGAGACACGAAAACTGATTAAAGCACAAACGGGTGATGTGTTTTCTCGCAAGGTACTGACCGAGTCGACCACGAAAATAGGCGACCGCCTTGGTGAGAATGGTTATGCCTTTGCTAATGTCAATGCGGTACCGGATGTAGATAAAGAAAAGCATCAAGTGGGATTTACCTTTGTGGTTGACCCTGGTTCGCGAGCCTATGTACGACACATCGACATTACAGGTAACACTAAAACCCGAGACGAAGTGATCCGACGCGAATTTCGTCAGATGGAGGGTGCGTGGTATTCCGCATCTAAAATTAAGACCTCCAAACAAAAAGTTGATCGCTTGGACTTCTTTAGTGAAGTAAATATTGAGACTATTCCGGTGCAAGGCAAAAATGACCAGATAGATGTGAGTTTGGCTGTTAAGGAAAAATCCACTGGGAATTTTTCGATCGGCGCCGGAATATCCAGTAACGTTGGACTAGTGTTTACTGCTTCTGTCACCCAACGAAATTTGTTCGGTACCGGCAACAACCTGTCTACACAGATCAATACCGGTAAGGTTAATAAAGTTTATTCAGTGTCTTATACCAATCCCTATTACACTGATAATGGAGTAAGCCGAGGTTTTGATGTATATAAACGCAACGTAAATACCGCCTCCACGGCGATCAGTTCATTCAGCTCTTCAACCATTGGTGGAGGAGTGCGTTTTGGTATACCAATCAGCGACTTCGAGAGTACAAATTATGGTTTGTCGGCGGAACAGACTACTCTGACACTGACCGACGCCAGCTCGTTACAACTAAAAGAGTTTGTCGATATATTTGGAGCTACCACAAGTAACCTGTTGGGCTCTGTAGGCTGGAACCGAGATAATCGCGACAGCGCTATTTACACTACGGAGGGGACGGTGCAGCGTGCATTCTTGGAAGTCGCTATGCCGATCAATAGCCAGCAGTTTTACAAGCTCACTTATCAGCATCAGTGGTTCTATCCGATCAGTAAAAATCTTACTTTCTTTCTGAATGGTGAAGTGGGCGGTGCGCAGGGCTATGGTGGTAAGCCGGTGCCATTCTTCAAGAACTTCTATGCCGGCGGGCCAGGCTCGGTGCGTGGTTTTAGTCCGTTTTCAATCGGGCCACGTGACGTTAACAATCAAGCCTTGGGGAGTACCAGACGTATAATCGGAAACGCTGAAGTGTTATTCCCTATGCCTGGAATGAGCAAGGATAGATCAGTGCGCTTGAGTGCTTTTGTGGACGCGGGCTCAGTGTTTGGTCAAGGTTTGTCAGCATCTGACAGCTTACGTTATTCTACTGGTGTCGCTGTTACTTGGGTCTCACCAGTTGGTCCACTTAAAGTTAGTATAGGTGTGCCGCTAAACAAGAAGTCTGGTGACAGGGTGCAACAATTTCAGTTTACCTTGGGTTCGTTATTTTAAATTAGGTCGGGAGATAAAAATGAAAATTTTGAGTATGAAGTTTATGCAGCTGTTGCTAATGGTCAGTTGTACTCAAGCATTGGCGGCGGATTTTCGGGTTGGCATAGTGAATACCGAACGCATTTTGCGTGAATCGTCTTCTGCTGTGCAGGCTGAGAAAAAAATTGAGAAGGAGTTTTCTGGACGCAACCAGGAAATCAAGAAGATCATAAAGCAGGTAAAAGATATCCAAATCCTCATGGAAAAGGAAGGTCTGACCCTGCCAGATGCTAAAAAACGCGACAAGGAGCGTGAACTGGCCAATCTGAACATGAATCTGCAACGGATGCAGCGTGGTTTCAGCGAAGATTTGAATCTGCGCAAGAATGAGGAAATGTCAATTGTTCTGGAACAGGCTAACAAGGCCATTCAAGCGCTTGCAGAAAAAGAAAAGTATGACTTGATATTACAGGAGGCTGTGTATCGCAACCCAAAAATTGATATTACCGAAAAAGTATTGAAATATATGGACAATGATAAATAAAACGCCAGGTTCAGTTCAAATTGTATGAAGAGGACAGACTATAGTCTTAAAGAAATTGCAGCACGTTTCGGTGGTCAGTTGCTGGGTAATGCCGAGATAACTGTCAATCAAATAGCTACACTGGAAAATGCGCAAGTCGGGCAACTTAGTTTTTTGGCGAGCGTAAAATATCGCTCATTGCTTGCCGTTACGCGTGCCAGTGCAATAATTGTAAGCACGGCAGACGCTGAGACAACACCACTCCCCCGCATCGTATGTGACAACCCTTATGTTTATTTTGCCAAGGTTTCTGCATTTCTGAATCCTCCAGCTTGCGTTGTTCCCGGCATACACCCCAGTGCCGTGATTGAGGAAGGTGCTCAAATTGATCCAACCGCATATATTGGTCCGCATGTAGTGATCGGTGCAGATACCAGAATAGGAGCTGGCTGTACGATTATGGCAGGTTGCTGTATTGGTGCCGGGGTAACTATAGGCATAGACGCACGCTTATACCCACATGTCGTGGTCTATCAAAATTGCATTTTGGGAGACAGACTGATAGCGCATTCCGGCGCAGTGATCGGCGCGGATGGTTTCGGCATAGCGATGGACGAAGGCCGCTGGCTGAAAATTCCGCAGATCGGCCGTGTGGTCATTGGCGATGATGTGGAAATCGGCGCTAATACCACTATAGATCGTGGTGCGCTGGATGACACCGTGATTGAGGAAGGCGTCAAGTTAGATAATCTGATTCAGATTGCGCATAATGTACGCATTGGTGCACATACTGCTATTGCTGGATGTGTTGGCATTGCAGGTAGCGCGATTATTGGGCGCCATTGTCGAATCGGTGGTGGAACCGGTATTTTAGGACATACACAAATATCGGATCATGTGGAGATTTCTTCTTATACGATGATCGGAAAGTCTATTCGGGAGCCCGGAACCTATACTGGTATTTTTCCATTCAGTACGCACGAAGTGTGGCGAAAAAATGCTGCCCAGCTGCGTCATCTGGATGAACTGGCAAATAAAATAAAAATGCTGCAGCAAGAGATTGAGACTATAAGGAAAGAAGGTTGATGAGCACTGATACCCAAATGGACATCTATGAGGTTCTGGAATATTTGCCGCACCGTTATCCATTTCTACTAATCGACCGTGTGCTGTCATACGATCCCGGCAAGAATATAGTGGCACTGAAAAATGTCAGTATCAATGAACCTTTCTTTGGCGGTCATTTCCCGCATCATCCGGTCATGCCCGGTGTACTGATCATTGAAGCCATGGCGCAGGCTGCGGCAATCCTGACATTTAAAACTTTGGGTACCAAGCCGGACGATAAATCAGTATATTATTTTGTTGGCATTGATGGCGCGCGTTTCAAGAAACCGGTGAGCGCGGGTGACCAACTCACCTTTAAGGTAGCTATCCTTCGTAATTCGCGCGGCCTATGGAAATTTTCTGCAACTGCAGAAGTAGACGGACAGGTTGTGACAGAAGCTGAATTGATGTGTACCGTGAGGGCATTATAGTGCGTCACCCGACGGCTATCATCCACCCCAACGCTAAACTGGCAGGTAACGTTGAGGTGGGTGCATATTCAATCATCGGTGAGCACGTTGAGATCGGCGAAAACACACATATCGGCCCGCATGTAGTGATCAGCGGGCACACCA
>Ga0210044_10007324_pt1 | contig 14116 bp, 8 predicted proteins | sample CryGey13umfilter_2_FD_183959 | JGI IMG/M metagenome (GOLD analysis project Ga0210044, IMG submission 183959) | Groundwater microbial communities from aquifer in Utah, USA - Crystal Geyser 4/9/14 3 um filter (SPAdes) (version 2) | ecosystem: Environmental > Aquatic > Deep subsurface > Groundwater...
GTCCACGCCGAGCTCGCGGGCGCGCAGGACCGCGCTCGCGTCGTCGCGGTCGGCGCCGCCGAGGTTGATGGGCAGCGACGGGTCGTCGGGCAGCACATCACCGGGCGGGCCGGCGCGCAGCGCTCCATCGGCGTCGAGGGCGGCGGGCGCGCGGTCGCACTGGCCCAAGCACGACACGCCGTGCTCCGCGATGGAGCCCGCGAGACGGCAGGACAACCCCGAGCAGACGCGCGGTTGTTCGGGCTGCGCGATCAAGCTGTAGAAGGTGGCGACGCCGTACACGTCGGCCGCCGGCACGCGCGACTCCTGGGCGACCCGGTCCACCGCCCCTGGACGCAGCCCACCCGCCTGCTCCAGCAGGTGCGGGACCTCGGCCCGACCGGGGATCGGCTTCGCCATGACGTCGCTCCGAGAGCAGCTCCAGCGCCGGCTGCGTGCGGACCATTCTACCTCAGGTGATCGCGCTTCGAATGAACGGCGGCGAGCGTCGTCCACCCGGCCGTACCCGACACGGAGACCCAATCTATGAAGCGCCTCGCCCTCCTCGCCCTCGCCCTGTCCACCGCGCCGGCCTGCGTCGACTTCTCGCTCGACTGGGAGAGCGCCCTCGACGAGCTGCTCACGATCGACACGCCGAGCATGCCCGCGAACGGCACGCTCTACACCCAAGCGCGCGGCGTCGTGATTCACGAGGACGGCAAGTCAGCGCACGTCGGCATGCACGGCACCACCTGCGAGGTCGACACCGACGGCGCGTGGGTCGGCACCGATCACGACCTGCCCGGGGAGTCCGAGGTCGTCGTCGACGCCCACACCTGCCCCGACGGAACCCAGGAGGTGCTCGTCACCAGCGACGACGGCGTTTACGTCGTGCAGAAGGACGACTGGTGGGACGACGCCCGCGAGGACTACAGCGTGGACGGCACCATCGACGCTGGCTTCACGGACGACGGCATCGCGGTGCTCGCTGACGACCCGCAGGACGGCTGTGGTGTCACCTGGGTCGATCGCGGCACGGGCCACGGCGCGCGTACGCCGGTCTCCCCTGATCTTTGCGACGCTGGCGCGACCGTCACCGTCGACCCCGACTCGGGCGACACCTACGTCGTGACGCCGAACGGCGGCATCGTGCGCGTCGAGCTCGGCGGCGTGCAGAGCGTCAGCGACGCGGGCGCGAACCTCGCCGCGTGGGACAAGTACTCGCAGATGTTGTACTCCGCTCGCGAAGGCCAGGGCTGGGTCCGCGGCGACGACTGGCACGGCGCCACGCTCTGGCAGGTCGACGTCGGCCACCCCATCCTCTCCATCCACAACGCGGGGGACCGACACGGCGCGCTGGTGCTCGTCGACGCGGGCAGCCAGGACCAGATCGTCTTCGTTGACGCGCTCACCGGCGAGAGCCACGTCGAGATGACGCTCCCCGACGGCGCCTTGGACATCTCCGTCGCTGGCAACGGGCGTGACATCGCGCTGATCAAGCCGAACGAGGTCTACTTCATGCGCCTGTAGGCGCTGGGGGGCCGCCGCGCCAAGCCAGGAGGACCGAGACCATCAGCAGCAGGTTGCAGGTGGTCATCACGGCGAAGGTGTGCTCGGAGCTGCCGCTTAGCAGGAGAAAGCCGAGCAGGTAGCCCGTGGACGAGAGGGCGAACCAGCGGTTGTGGGTGAAGGCGGCCATCACTCCGAGCGCGCCCCACAAGAAGTACTCAAGCGACACGGCGCGCTCCGGGGCGAGCCCGAGGCGCTCGCTGCCGAGGGTGAGCGGGAAGACCAAGAACGCGGCAAAGAACAGGTAGGCCGCCGCCGTTCGGTTGTAGCTCGTGGAGAAGACGACGCGGCGAAGCGCGACGACAGCGACGGCGTACACCAGCGTGAAGAGCGCGATCACGCTGTAAATCGCCGGATAGCTCCCGATGGGCTCCCAGCCGAGCTGCCACACGGTGAGCGGGATGCCCGTCCAGGCCGCCGTGAGCCCCACCGCCAACAGGATGCGCCCACGCGCCCCGACGCCGGGGTCGAGCTGCCGCCTAGCGCTCAGCAGCGCCCGCTCGCGTGCGTCGGCGACGCGGCGCGCCTCGGCCACGTCCGCGACGAGCGCGGCGTCGGCGTCACCGACCTCGCGCAGCAGGTGCTCGGCCGCCGCGACCTCGCCGTGGGTGAGCTCGAAGCGCACCATGCGCGCGATCGCGGCGCGCAGCCCCGACGCAGCGCGCCAGTTGCCGGGCCAGGCCCGCAGCGCGTGCTGAAAGCCGAAGCGGGCCTCGCTGTACAAGGTGTGCGCCTGCACGCGATCGGCGCCCGAAGAGGCCAAGAGCTGCTCGAGCTCCTGCAGGCGATGCTGAGCGTCGCGGGCGATTCGCAGCGAGCCGCGGTGGTCGAGGTACGCGAGCAAGCGCCGCCGGAAGACGTCGACGCTCTCGGGGCGCGCGGCGGCGTCCTTGGCGAGCGCGTCCGTACACAGCTCGGCGAGCTCATCGGGGGCGCCCGGCGGTGGGCGGACGGTGGCGTGGCGGATGTGCTCCAAGATGACGTCGAGCGCGCCGGTGCCGTGGGGTGGCTGCCCCGTGAGCAGCTCGTACAAGATGCCGCCGAGGAGGTAGACGTCGGTCAGCTCGTCCGCGTCGCCTTCCAGCATCTCAGGGGCCATATAGGCGGGGGTGCCGACGACCCGCCGGCGCGTCGCGGGGACCACCGCCGCTGCTTCGCCCCGCAGCGCGACCGCGAGGCCCCAGTCCACGACGTAGACCTCGCCGAAGGAGCCGATCATGACGTTGTCGGGCTTGAGGTCGCGATGCACGACGCCTTGCGTGTGCGCGAAGCGCACGGCGTCGCACACGGAGACGAGCACGCGCAGGTGCCATTGGAGCGCGTCATCGACGTCGAAGCGCTCCTGCACGCGCGCGTCGTCGCCAAAGAAGCAGGACCAAGCGCGCCCTTCGATGCGCTTGAGCAGCAGCTGTGGGAGGCCGTCCTCGGTGAGCTCCATGTCGTGCACCGGCACGATGTTCGGGTGCTCCAAGCGGCCGGTGAGCAGCGCCTCTCGCAAGAGCTGCAGCGCGTTGGCGGGGGTCTCTTGGCCAACGCGAAGCGCCTTGACCGCGACCGCGCGCCGCAGGCTGCGCTGCTCCGCGAGGCGCACGATGCCCATGCCGCCCTCGCCGAGCACCTCACCCACCGCGATGCGCTCCCCGCCTCGCTGAGCGTCGACCAGCTCGTCGAGCACGACCCGCTGCTGATCGTCGAGGGTTCGCAGCGAAGGGCGCAGCGTCTGGCGGGCGTCGAGCTCCCCCTCGTCCACCGCGAAGGTAGCGAGCGCATCCGCCAAGGTAGGGAGCGATGGGGCCATCGGGGGCAGTCTACTGGTGCGCCATGGCCACCGCCACCCGCGGGCGCAAGCGGTCGGTGCGCACGCGCCAAACGGACACGAGCGCGACGACGGTGATCTCGCCCGTGAGGCCAATCCACGCGCCGGGCGCCCCCCAGCCGAGCCCCCACGCGAGCGCGATTACCAGCGGCATCTTGACGAACCACGCTGCCAAGAAGCTGAGCGCCATCACGAAGCGCGTGTCACCGGCCCCGTTCAAGCTGCCGAGGCCGACCGTCGCCACCGCGTCGACCACCTGGAAGGCCCCGGCGATGAACAGCAGCTGCCGACCGATCGCCTCCACCTCGGGCGTCGGGTGAAAGGGCGCGAGCAGCCAGCCGGGCGCGATCCAGAACGCCGAGCCCAAGCCGAGCATCAACCCGAGCGCGAGCCAGGTCGCTGAGGCCCAGGCGTTGAGCGCCAGATCGGGGCGCTGGGCCCCGAGCGACTGCCCAACGAGCACCCCCGCCGCCTCGCCGATGGCGTAGCCCGGCAGGAAGGTGAGCACGATCAGGCGCACGCCGATGACATGCGCGGCGAGGTGGGCCTCACCGACCCAGCTCACGATGGTCGCGAACGCGAGCCAGCTGGTGACGTCGAGCGTCCAGCGCACGCCCATCGGGGTGCCAAAGGCGCTGATTCGCGCGAGCGGCGCGCGCCGTGGCCACTCGGCGCTGCGCTGGAGCACAGCGCGAACGCGGAGCAGCAAGAAGCTGGTGATCGCGACGCGCGAGAGCACGGTCGCGACCGCGGCGCCGACGACGCCGTGTCCAGCCACCGGCCCAAAGCCGAGCACGAGCACCGCGTCCAGCGCGACGTTGAGCGCGTTTCCACCGATAGAAGCCGCCATCGGCGTGCGGGTGTCCCCTCGCCCTTGCAGCCACCCCGCGATCACCTGCTCAAGGCAGAGCACCGGCGCGCTCAGCAGCATCCAAGCCATGTAGTTGGCCGCGTGCGCGGAGAGGCCCTCCCCCGCCCCGAGCAGGGGCACGAGCACCCCGGTGAGCGGGATGATGGCGAGCAGGGGCAGGCCATAGCCGAGCGCCAGCCAAATCCCCTGCGCGAGCGCCGCCTCGGCGCGACCATGCTCTCGTGCGCCCGTCGCGTGCGAGGTCTCCACGCGCACCCCGCCGAGCAAGCCGTTGCCAAAGCTGTGCACGAGCATCAGCGCCGTCCCCGCGAGGCCCACTCCCGCGAGCGCTGGCGTCGACACGCGCCCGACGAACAGGGCGTCCGCGAGCAGCATCGCGTTCACTGAGAGCATCTGCACGACGACAGGCCACGCGAGCGTCGCGACCTCGCGCAGCCCGACGCGACCGCCGTGCGCGAGCAAGCTCGCGCTGTCGCCCTGTGCGCCCACCACCGTCACACGCCCTCCCAACACGCGAGCCCTACGACCCTACGACGGCGCCCCGTTCGGGCCTCCTACCGCAAACGGAGCGACCGCGCTGCGACCTCGGCGGAATGCGCCTCCCATCAGGAGGGTCTCATCCATCGTCGGTGTCGCGACGTGCGCGAACGTGGTACACCGTTCCCAACTGGGAGCTAGCCATGACCATCATCCTCTTGGCCGCCGCCCTGACCGCGACCGCAGCAACACCGCTGCAATACGGCGCGCCCGGGACAGTCGACGCAGCCACCGTGCCCGCCTTGAGCGGCGCCCCCTCGCCCTTCTGGGTGGACCACCTGCCCCTGCCGGGCACGCTGATGGTCACCAAGGATTGTGTGTGGATCGTAGGCAAAGGCCATCTTGAACCTGCCAAGAAGGGCGATGAGTACCTGGGCGAGCACCTCCGCGCGCGCCCCGAGACGGTGTGCATCGACCGCAACACCTGGACGATGCGCCTCGGAGCGCCCGACCCGTCCGAGTCTGGCCACGCGGTCGAGTGGCGCGACCCGGACGCGCTGTACCGCTTCGGCGGCACCGAGGCCGCCAAGTACGAGCTCCTCGGCCCGCGCCAGCTCTCGCCGCGTCGAGCCACCAAGCCCGTCGCGTCGGTGCGCATGTTCTCGCCCCAAACGGGGACTTGGACCTCGCTCCCTGACCTGCCCGCCCCCATCGCGCACGGCCAGGCCTCGCACGCCTCCACTGGCGCGTTCGTCGTGTGCGGCGAAGCCTCGCGCGTCGACAGCAAGTACGGCGATCACGGGTGCTTCTCGGGCGACGCAACCACCGGAACCTGGACAGACACCGGCTACTGGATGGAAGAGAACCCCGAGCACGGCGAGCTCGCGCTCCAAGACGGCACGCTGTTCGCGATCGGCGGCTTGAACCACCACCTGCTCGCGTCCGGGAGTGAGCTGCCGCTCGCGCTCGCCTTCGGCGCCACCCTCGACGGAAAGCGCCTCGACGCCATGCTGAGCGCGCCCATCCGCCACGCGGGCGCCTACCGCGACCCCGTTCGCGGCGCCGCCATCGCCGGCCTCGGTCCCGACGGGGTGCTCGCCTACGCGCTCGGGCCTGGTTGGGCCGACGCGGTGCAGTCGTCCAACGGGCGCAAGTGGCTCGACGCCAGCTCACCGGGCGCCAAGACCGCCGGCGCGTGGCAAGAGGTGCCCGCGCCGCCGGTACCCGCGCCGCTGCAGCCTGACGGGCGCCCCGACCTCATCGCCGGGAGCCGCGTCGGCTTCGGGCCGATGTACCCACCTGCGGTCTTCCGCGACGGCGAGTGGGTGAGCGGCTCACCGCCTCCGATCGAGCTCTTCGAGGTGGACGCCGCGGTTGTCGGCGACACCGTCTGGGTGAGCGGCGTGCACTTCAACGGCGACAACCGCGACCCGGTCATCCTCGTCTGGAACCCGCAGGCCAACACCTGGACGCGGCCGTGGGCCGGCCCGTCGCTGGTGAAGGCCCCGTAGCGGTCGGCCCCCCCCGCCGCGGGGAGAGCCGCCGTTCGCGCTACTTGTCGCCCTGGTTCGGGGGCGCGAACTCGCGCAAGCGCTCGGTGCGGTTCTCGAGGAAGCGCGCCAGCTTGTGGAAGTCGCTCTTGCGGTCGATGTAGCGCACCTGCGTGACCATGGTGACGGGGTCGACGAGCTGCGCGAAGGGCACGTAGCAGAGGTCGAGCTGACCGGACACGCTCACCATGTGGCCGTCGACGCCCTGCTCCACGAGGGCGCGGTAGGCGCCGATGCCGAGCTGGCTGCCGAGCATCACGTCGAAGGCGTGCGGAGGAGCGCAGCGCGACTCGTACCCGAGCTGGACGCCCGTGAACTTCTTGTCGACGCCGCGCGCCAGCAGGCGCTCCTTGACCATGTCGGCGATGGCGCTGCCGAGGTTCATGCGCCCGAGGCTGATGTGGCCGTGCGGGTCGCGGCTGATGCCCTCGAGCATCTTGGCCGGGAGGTGCTCGGAGAGCCCCTCGGCGATGACGATGGTGCCGTAGCCCTTGTTGGTGCGCTCGCGGTGAATGACGAGCTCAACGATGTGGTCAGCGAGGCGCTTCACATCGAGCTTGCCGTCCTTGTCCGCGTAGTTGGGCAGGTCTTCGACGCCCACGACGAGGTTGGCCTCGCCAGCGATGGCGACGCCGTAGGAGAGCCAGCCGGCCTTGCGACCCATCGTCTCGACGATGAAGTACGATCCCGTCGAGATGGCGTCGGCGCGGAGGTTCTGGAGCTCCTTGCCCATGACGTCGACGGCGGTGAAGAAGCCGAAGGTGAAGTCGATGCCTTCGTAGTCGTTGTCGATGGTCTTGGGCAGGTGAATCACGCTGACGCGCTTCGCCTCGGGGGGGAGCCCCTTCTGGTACTCATAGAGGAAGTTCGCCGTCTTGAGCGTGTCGTCCCCGCCGATGGAGATGAGCGCGTCGACCTGAAGATCGACGAGCGCCGAGTACACATTGCTCAAGGCCTTCGTCTTGACGGGGTCCTTGAGGTCCTCGCGCGAGGTGATGCCCTTGCCCGGGTTGGCGCGCGCCGTGCCGAGCAGGATGCCGCGGGTGTTGCGCATGCCGACGACGTGCTCTTCCAAGAGCATGCGGTAGTGCTTGTCGGGGAGCAGCCGGTGCGTGACCGGGTGGTACTCCTGCAGGTGGCTGTAGCCGTGGAAGAAGCCCAGCACCTCGCGCCCATCATCGATGAACGAGGTCGCAGCGGCCGAGATGACGGCGTTCGCTCCGGGGGCAGGGCCGCCCGAGAAGATGATTCCAACGCGGCGAATATCTGGAATGTGCATGTCGTGACTCTCGATAGAGTTACGACAATAACCCGTCCTCCATGCGCTGTCATGGCCCGCTGAGCCGCGCCACGAAAGAACTCGACAGGGCGGCATGCTGATCCGATGGGCCTACCATGGCTACAATACGACTAGGCGCGTTCGACTTGGTGTCCGTGTTCGCGAAGGGCGGGCAGGGACAGATCTGGGGCGCACGGCATCGCGAGCAAGGTACCCGCGCCGCGATCAAGGTGCTCACGGCCGAGGGGCAGCGCAGCGCCCAAACGCTGCGCGCGCTTCAGGACGAGGTCCTCGCGGTCGCGCGGCTCGATCACCCAAGCATCGTGCAGATCTTCGACGCGGGAACGGTCTCGAAGGCCGCTAGCGTGCAGTCCGGCGGCCTGCTCCCGGTCGGCAGCCCGTACCTGGCGATGGAGTACGCCTCGAGCGGCAGCCTGCTCACCCTCCCCGCCCTGCTCCCGTGGTCCGAGCTACGCGACACGCTGCTCGTGCTGCTGGACGCGCTGGCGACAGCCCACGCCAGCGGCCTCGTGCACCGCGACCTCAAGCTCGGAAACGTGCTCATCAGCTCTCGGGCCGACGCGCGACCCGGCTTAAAGCTCACGGACTTTGGCATCGCCGCCATCGCGTTGGACGAGCGCGACGACGACGAGTTCGAGCAGCCGGTCGGCACGCTCCGCTATATGGCGCCGGAGCAGATTCGCGGGGCGTGGCGCGACCAAGGCCCGTGGACGGACCTGTTCGGCTTGGGCAGCGTCGCGTGGCGCTTGGCGACGGGGCGAACGCCGTTCGCAGAGCGTTCGGGACAAGACCTCATTCAAGCGCAGCTCTTTGACCCGCCCCCCCGCCTCCCACCGAGCACGCCCGTGCCCGAGGGCTTCGCGGAGTGGCTGCGCACCATGCTTGGAAAACGCCCGGAGGACCGCTTCACGAGCGCGACGCACGCAGCGTACGCGCTGCGACTGCTGCCAAGCTGTGGCGACACACGCCCCAAGCTCATCGAGGGCATGGTGGACCTCCGCGGCCAAGCGCAGACCAGCGACCCGTGGGAAGGCGGCCCCGTCCCGCCTCCTCGCACACTTCGACAGCCGCTTCGTAGCCCCGTTCCGCGGACCGGGCGGACGAGCGGTAGCGTCGCGCCGTCCCTTGAGCTGCTCGGCACCGGCACCTCGCTCTTCGGCGTGCGGCGGCGCCCGCTGGTCGGCCGCGAGCGCGAGTTCGACGCGGTCTGGAAGGTGCTGCGGCGCGTCGCCACCTCCGGGCTCTCAGAGCTCGTCGTCCTGCAAGGGCACCGCGGCGTGGGCACGTCAACGCTCATGCAGCACCTGTGTGAGGCTGCGGCCGCACGCGCCGGCGCCACCGTGCTCTCGCTCACCGCGCGAGCGGGTGAAGCCCCCGGGGCCGCCTCGGCGCGCCTCGTCACGCGCTGGCTGCGCCTCGCCGGCCTCGACGCGACCGCCGCGAGGCAGCGCGTTCGCGGGCGCTTGGAGGAGGGGCCGCTCGCTCCCTCAGAGCACCGCCTTCTCGCGGACGACGTCGTCAAGCTGGTCCTAGGCGACGACGCCGAGATCCAGCACGTGAGCGAGCGCCACACGGTCATTGAGCGCCTGCTGCGCGGGGTCGTCGACGCAGGCGTTCGCGTCATCGCTGTCGACGACGCGCCGCTCGACGAAGACGCGCTGCAGCTCGTCGGACATCTGATGGACGCCCCGGACCTGCCGCCGATGGTGGTCATCGCCTCGGCACAAATAGAGGACCTGGGTCCGCGCCCATTCGCAACCCAGCTCTTGGACGCGCTCATCGACGTCACACGCGCGAGCCGCGTTGAGCTCGCGCCGCTCAGCACGCCCGCGATGCGACGCCTCGTCAACGAAGCGCTCGGCCTGCATGAGCGCCTCGCCGTCGACATCTGCGCCCTCGCGAACGGCCTGCCGAACGTCGCCGTGCAGGTGGTCGGTGAGCTCGTCAACGCCAACCGCCTCGTCCTCGGGGCCGACGGGTTCGAGCTGCGCGCCGGCGACACCATCTCGCTTCCCGCCAGCCTCGTCGAGGTGTGGGCGGGACACGTCGCGGCGGTGGTCGCTGGGCTTGGCGACCACGGCGAGGACGCGCTGGAGCTGTTCGCTGTCCTCGGCTCGCCCGTCGCGCTCGATGCTTGGCGCACCGCGGCGGGCGAGCTCTCTGCCGCCGCCGTGGAGGCCGTCGAGGTGGTGGCCGCGCGTCTCATCGAGCTCGGGCTCGCCGCCCACACAAACGAGGGGTGGACTTGCAAACAAGCCGCCTTTCAACAGCACCTCCTCGACAGGTCTCAGGCTCGCGGCCGGCTAAGCACACTGCATCGCTGCGCCGCGCACACGCTGCTCCACAGCCGGGCGACGCGGCAAACGGGCGACGCCGAGCGGTTGGGCCTGCATCTGCTGAACGCGGGCGAGGCCGAAGCCGCCGTGCGGTGGCTGGTCGTCGGCACGGCCGAGCGAGAGGCGCTCGGAGGCCCGCACGCTGCGCTCGCGATCGCGGAGCGATGTGTGGAGGCGCTCGCCGCGAGCACGTCGCCAGCGCATGACCCGCGGCGAGGTCAAGCGCGACTCGTGCTGGCGCGGCTGCTTCGGCGCACCGCGGCGGTGGAGCGCGCGAACGAGGCCGTGGAGGCGCTTTGGCTCGACGTCATCACCTTTGGCTGGGCGACGCAGCGCGTTGACGTGTTGCTGGAACGAGCGTGCTGTGCGCGCTTGGTGGGCGAGCTGGACCGCGCCCGCGAGTCGCTTCACGAGCTCAACATCGCCGTCGCGACGCTGCCTGACGCGAACCAGCGCGGCATGGTGCTCATGAACATGGCCGCTTGGTACGACGGCGACAACGACCTCGTCAACGCGCGCCGGTTTTACGAGGCCGCAGCCGCCTGCTTCTCAGCGACCGGCGACGTGAGAGAGCGCGCCATCGCGTGGCGCAACCTGGCCGACATCGAGCTTCGTGCTGGCTTTATTGACTCCGCGAGCGCGCTATTTCGCCGCGCGCACAGCGACGTCGCCCCCGATCGCGCCCACAGCGCGCGCTGCCTCACCGGCCTCGGCGAGGTGGCGCGTCATCGGGGCGACTCCGACGCCGCACGACGCTGGTTCGAGCGCGCGCTCACCGCCGCCGAAGCCGTCAGTCGGCGCGAGGCGATCGCCCCTCACGTCGGCCTCGCGAAGCTCGACCTTAGCGTGTCCTCGTGGAGCTCCGCACATGCGCACCTGCTCCGCGCGCGTCGAGCCGCGAACGCGAGCGATGACGCGGATCGCATCGCGCAGATCAACATCCTGCGGCTGCCCGCGCTCGCGGTAGAGCAGTCCTGGGAGGAGTGGCACCGCGTGCTCAGCGGTATGCCCGCACACCTCCCCGCCGACCTCGACCTGCTCGACAACGCCGAGCGCGCCGCGGCCCTCGCGCTGCAGCTCGACCTGCCCGAGCGCGCCGTCGAGGCGCTGCGCCTAGGCCTGAAGCTGGCGAACGCCCGAGGCGATGTGTTCGCCGTGCTGCGCCTCCAAGCGGCGGTTGTCTTGCACGCCAGCGGCCCCGACGCGAGCAACCGGGAGGAGCCCGCGCACGCCGAGCCCAACCCGACGGTGGTCTGGACCTAGGTTCGCGCGACCATCCACGCGCTGATCCGCTGCCAGAGCGGCTCAGAGCGGAGGTCGGTCAGGACACCCACATGACCGGGGTCGTGCTGTAGGCCGTGCCCACTTGCCACGCCGACGCGAAGCCCGACGGCTCACAGCGGCCCCGCAGCGCGCGCGAGCGTCCGTCCGAGCCCGCTCCCAGGCCCGCGCACAAAGGCGCGCGCGTCGGCGAGGATGGCGTGCGCGCAGAGCACCGCCCCGCGACGCTCCCCCACCGGCGCGAGCCGATGCAGCTTGAGCGACCATCCGTCTGGGCATAACGCGCGCATCTGTCGCCCCCTATCCCGAGGAAGGCCGCGAGCAGGCGCAGCTGGGATGCGCGTTTTCGCGCCTCACGCCACCGATCTCCGCGCAGTGCGTTAAAGTGCGCCGCTCCAACCCGAGGTGTACCCCATGCGTGCAGTCCTGCTCGGCGCCGCCCTCCTGATCCCTTCTCTCGCCGGCGCCGACGAGGGCGTCATCCAGGTCGGCCTGTCTACCGGCTCCCTGGCCTCCGACACCCTCGATCCCTTTGCGAGCACCTTCATGCTCGCCCCACGCGTGAGCTACGGCCTCGCTCACGGAATGGCCCTCGAAGGCGTCTTCGCGTTCAACAAGGGCTCGACGCGCTACCAGGGGCACCCGTTCACGGAGCTTGAGCCCCGCTTGGACCTGTACGGCAGCGCCCTGCCCGACGAGGTCGTGCAGCCGCACTTCACCGCGGGCTTTGGCCTCGCGTACAAGAAGGTCGCCGACGACGTCGCGCCGATCATGCCGCAGGGCTTCGTGAACGGAGACGTCGACTTCGTCTTCCACATGGGCTCGGGGCTCACGGCGCTGATCACCAAGGATCTTGCCGTTCGCCTGGACTACGGCGCGCTCATCAACTTCGGTACGGAGCGCTTCGTCAACAACGGCGACACCTTCCTCGGATGGGAGCTCGGCCTCGGGGTCACCTACGGCTTCGGCGGCAAGGACACCGATGACGACGGCATCACCGACGGCTCGGACGCTTGCCCCACCGACGCCGAGGACATGGACGGCTTCGAAGACGACGACGGCTGCCCCGACGTCGACAACGACGGCGACTTGGTGCTCGACATGGTCGACGCTTGCCCGGATGAAGCCGAGGACATGGACGACTTCGAGGACGACAATGGATGTCCCGACGCCGACAATGACGCGGACGGCATCCTCGACGCCGACGACACCTGTCCGGTCGCGGCTGGCGTCGCCTCTGCGCAGGGCTGCCCGGACGCGGACGGCGACGGCTTGGCCGACGACATCGACGCCTGCCCGAACGCGGACGGCCCCGAGTCCACCAACGGCTGCCCCGACACGGACGGCGACGGCGTGAGCGACGCGGACGACGAGTGCGTTGACTTGCCCGGACTCGCGACCGCCTACGGCTGCGCTGACGGCGACGCCGACGGCGTGCCCGATGGCCGCGACGCCTGCCCCGAACAGAAGGCCGTGGCTGACGCGCTCACCAAGTTCTCCGACGGCTGCGACTCCGACGTGTACCCCATCGAGGGCCAGGTCGTGTTTAAGCAGCCCATCGCCTTCGTAGCGGGCACCGACTCGCTCGGCGCCGAGTCCCAGCCGCACTTGGCCGCGCTCGCGAAGCTGCTCATCGCGCACGAGGAGCTCGTCGTGAAGGTGCAGGTCCACGCCGAGCCAGGCAAGGACGCCGCCGCCACCCGCTTGCTCACCGAGCTTCGCGCTGCGGCGCTTCGCCAGACGCTCATCGACCAAGGCGTGCCCGCGACCCGCATCGGGGCCAAGGGCTTCGGCTCGGACGCGCCCGCCGAGGGCGAGCCCAATGAGCGGATCGTCTTTAAGCTCGTCGTGGTCATGCCCGTCGCTGGCGAGTAATCGCTGGCGCTGCGGCGCCTACTTCACGCGAAACGCGAAGCGCATCCCCACCGGACCGTGTGTGTCGGTGGGGAATTGTGCTTTTGAAAGCTCGTCTTTTATGCACGACGCCAGCATCGCATCGCCGACCGTGTCACGCATGACGCGTAGGTGCTGAACCGCGCCCGCCTGCACAAGCCAGCGCAGCTCGATCTCGCCCACCAGCCTTCCCGCTCGGTCAAGCGCAGACGCGTAGCACGCCTGCACCGCCGCCTCGCGGCGCCCGTAGGCGTCTTCGACCTGAGACAAGCGGCCGCTGAACTCTACGACGGTCATGTCTCGCACATCCACGTGCCCTTTGAGCTTCGGGGCGGAGGACACGACGGTCGGGGCGACGTTGAGATCGAGCTCCACCGAGCCCACCTCCCGCCCAAGCGGCTTCGGTACGACCCGCCGCGGCCGAAGGTCGCCGCCCCCGGTCGCGATCACCGCGGGCTTCGCCGCGGGCTTCGCCGCGGGCTTTGGCACCGCTCTCACTGGGAGCGTCGCGGGCCCGCCGCCCTCTGCCTTCGGCGGCTCTGCTTCCGGGGGCTCGACGAGCGGTGGCACGACCGCCTCGAGAGGTGTCGGCGCCACTGTCGACTCAAGCGCGGCGGTCGCCTCCACAGCGGCCGGCGGCGCGATGACCACCATCGCGTCCTGGGGCCGTCCCACCGCCATCGCGACGAGGATCAGCACGGCGAGTCCCGCGCCCATCCCCATGCCCGCCGAGAAGGCCTGAAGGCGCAGCACACGCGTCTCCGCCGCGTCCGCGTCCTCGGGCGGCGCCGAGCGAATGGAGGAGGGGATGGAGTCGAGCAGCACGGGGAGCGTCGGCGCGCCCTTCGCCTTGCGGTTCATGCGCTTAGGCTCGTACACCTCCACGCCGAGCGCCTCCATCGGCGGCGGCGCAGCGCGCACCTCGTGAATGGGCGTCAGGCCGGGGAGACTAAACTCAGTCAGATCGGCGAACTCGGCGCTAAATCGCCTCAGAGCGGCTTCGTCCTGAGCGGCGGCCGTCCGGTGGGTCGCTTCGGCGGGCGC
>Ga0210044_10007326_pt1 | contig 14113 bp, 15 predicted proteins | sample CryGey13umfilter_2_FD_183959 | JGI IMG/M metagenome (GOLD analysis project Ga0210044, IMG submission 183959) | Groundwater microbial communities from aquifer in Utah, USA - Crystal Geyser 4/9/14 3 um filter (SPAdes) (version 2) | ecosystem: Environmental > Aquatic > Deep subsurface >...
TGGGCAGCTTCGTGTACTGGCTCTTGAGCGGGCTCCTGAGCTCCCGCCTCGGGCATGAGGCGCAGGCGCTTTGCCTGGAACTCGCGGATCTTCTCAATAACCATCGACTCAACTTCTTCGAAGCTTTTGTCTTTTACACGGAAGCCGGCCGCCTGAAGGTGGCCACCGCCCCCAAAGAGTCCGGCGAGCTTGCTTGCGTCGATTGTCGGGGTAAGGGTGCGGATGCTTCCGCCAATCTCACCGTCGGCACGTTCCTTGAGTAAGAAGACGATCTCCGCGCCGGGAGCATTGCTCATCAGCTCGTCGATAACGCCCTCGGTCTCATCTGACGTTCCGCCAATCTCATCAAAGTCAGACTTACTCAGGCTCGACCAGACCATCTTGTGGGCCTCGTCATACTGAATCTTGCTGAGCGTGCGTCCCCAGAGTCGGAGGGTTGTCAGCTTCTTGGTCTTGTAGATGTGTTGAATGATCTCCTGTTGGCGTGCGCCGTAGCCGATCATCTTAGCGGCGAGTGAGAAGGCGTCGGGGGTTGTGTTCGCATTCTGGAAGCTGCCCGTGTCGGTAATAAGCCCGGCGAGCAGAAGGGTCGCAATATCCTCGTCAATAAGCTCCTTGCCGAGCTCTTCAAGAAGAGGGAGGATCATCGTCGTTGTTGAGGGGGCCATGATATCGACAAGGTTGATCTTGCCGAAGCCCGTGTTGCTTGCGTGGTGGTCGATATTAATAACGGGAGCCAGGTGGAAAAGCTCGGTCGACTCATCATAAATCTTCCCGAACTGCTCAGGAGAGCCGGCGTCTACCATGACTATGCAGTCAAAAGGAGGTGGGCCCTCGGAAAAACTAACGTGCTCTTTGTGGATCGGACTGTTGCCGGGCTTCACGATAATGTTAACCTTGTCGCCCTGAATCTCGTGGCGAATGTGTTCGGGGGAGATGTTAGCCGCACGGCAGTCGATCGTTACGATGAAGTCGCGCAGGAAGTGCAGCTCATTTGAAACGGTCTTAATTTGTGGAAGGAAGGCGTAGCTCTCGGGCACCTCTTCTTCGGCAACGACGGTAACCTTCTTCCCCATCTTCTTAAGAAGCATGTAGAGGGAGAGGGCCGAACCAAGACTATCGCCATCGATCGGTGAAGAGGGGAGGATTAAGAGGTTCTCCGACTTCTTCAGGAGAGCGATAACATCTAGTTGTGTTTGTGTCAGGTGCATTGGTTGGTTTTAGTTCGAGCTATTGATTAATTATAGAACATTTTAATGATTGAGTCAACCCCCGCGAGAGTGGCAGTAGAGTAAGGTGTGATCGTAGCAAGAAAAGCCCAAAAACACCACTGTTCGTGCTCTTTCACCATGGTGAAAGAGTGAGGGGGTTTGATGTTTCTCAAAGAAACTAATCTGCCAGGTACACGCCACTAGTAAATATACTAAACAACTTATAGTGGATGATCCGAATTTATTGTATTTTCAATAACTTTTTGCATATTTTGCTTTTTCCAGTTAGAAAAATCCTTTTTTCTTTCATCTATAGTTAGTGCCTCATACTTATCATCATCCAGGGAGTAAATCCAAGTGTGCCATGGGCTGTGAATGTCAACGATAGTCCTGTTTTCCTTGATATCATACAAACCATAATAGAGTCCCCCACGGATAAAAACAAGCCATCGATTTTCTATTATTTTAATATGGGGGTTTCTTGTATCATCTCCGGCTTCGGACCAATTCCATAGCACGCTTTTATTTAACCATTCTTTTTCCTCTTCTGATGCCCCACTTATATAGCTAGTCGGAATATTTAATTTTTTCAGATCTGTGCCTTGATCGAATTTCAAAACATACCATCCCGGATCGCCACCCCATATAACTCTGTCGTGAAATAAAGCAAATACATTCTCGCTATCTGGTGAGGGGATTTGCTCATCGTATACTAAATAATCCGCCCCCTCTAAAGAACAAGCCGAAAGAAGGAGCGTAATACAGCATAATAAAAAAATATTCTTTTTCATTAACTTGTATCAAAAAGGTAGTAAGTATTTCGGCTAATGCTCGCATGTATGCGATGTGTGCAATGCTAAAATAGCGCGATAGGCTGCTTAGTGCAAAATTTGAGTGAGGTTTACGTGCCTTTTTTTTCTCAATTTTTCGTATTCATCAACAGATAGCTGGACATCATTTAGAATTTTCCTCAGCAGCCCCCTGCTCAGTTCCCGATTATGAATGGGGACCACAGTTGTCCTTCCATCTTTATGCAGGAAAAACACATGTGATCCTTGTGCATCTCTTTCAACAAAACCGAGCGACAGCAAGATTTTGATGAGCTTCTTTGGTTTGATCGGTATTAATTTAGGCATGAGACAGCTCTAAGTTTTGTATCCCGATGAACTTTGTCTTCATGATTTCTTTTTTATCTATATTGCGAAGACATAATTCCAAGACCTCAGAAAGATTTTTGAGCATCACGGCCTGCGTCTTCCCTTCTGCATGGCAACTGGGGATTGCGGGGATGGAACCGATGAAGATGCCGTCCTCATCTTGCTCTATATACACGGTAAATTGTGCGGTTTTCATAGGGGGAATTTTATACAATCAAATCTTAACAACAGAAAGAAAAAAAGGCAAAGAAACCAAGTCACTAAGGCACTTTTCATAGGCGGAGATCAGCGTCAAACCACCAAACTTTCCGGGCTAATTTCTCAGTGCGAAATCAGTCAGCTTGAGTTGAAGCCTTTTTCGTCCTCGCCAGATATTGTGCTCGAGCTGGCCCACGACATCCATCGTCATGCCTTGCCTGAGCTCTTTATAGAACTCTCCGAACTTAAAGCCGATTACATCAACCTCCAGTCCATTTATAGTTGATTTAAACTTGAGGTGTTTTTTTTCTTTTCCCACTGTCGACGGATCTATAATCGTAATATTTCTGCAGAGGAAGAGGGGGGCGGAGTTGCCCACGCCAAAGGGCTGAAGAGTTTTGATCGCCTCGACGGTCTTATCGGCAACCTCGGCGTGTGAGAGCTCGCAGTCTATATCCAAAATAAACTCGGTCGGCGCCTTGCGTACCGTTTTTCGGAGAACCTTGCTGAGTGCCGCAACAAAATCATTCAGATTTTTCTTTGAGACCTCAAAGCCGGCTGCCGCACTGTGCCCACCAAAGGCGGTCAGCGTATGCTTAACTGCGGCGAGTGCCTCAACGATATTTACGCCGGCCACCGAGCGACATGAGCCGATGAGAATATCCTTTCGCTGCTCCATAACGATCGCAGGTTTCTGGTACTTATCACAGAGTCGTGCTGCGATCAGTCCGATAATTCCGCCATGGAACTCTTTATCCCAGATCACTGTGGCGGGGAGCGCCGTCTGAGTGGCAGCCTGCACATCGGCAAGAATAAAGAGCTGCTGCATAAGTGTCTGGCGCTGTTGGTTGAGCTGATCCAGGTTGTAGGCCAGGCGATCGCTCTGCTGGCCATCGTGAATGAGTAGTCTGAAAGCGTGCATGGGGTCGGCGATGCGTCCGGCCGCATTGATTCGAGGGCAGATCATGAAGCCGATATCCTCGGTGTTTACGACTCCCGAAACACCCGCATATTTTTTGAGCCGTGAGAGTCCGGGCCAGCGCGTATGCTGCATGCGCTGAAGTCCTTCTTTAACAATAAGGCGGTTCTCGCCGCGGAGCTCTCCCATATCTGCGATCGTTCCCATAGCCGCCAGGTCAAAAAGGTCGTTGATCAGCTCGCTTTCGGGAGCGAGGGCCGACAAGAGTGCCTGAGCCAGCTTAAGTGCAACGCCCGCACCGGTGAGCTCTGTGCAGGGGTAGCTGGCCTTAGGGAGCTTCGGGTGCAGGATCGCCACCGCATTGGGAAGTCGCTCGGGGACGGTGTGGTGGTCGCTGATGATCGTCTCGATGCCATGGGAAAGCGCGAAATCAACCTGGTCGGCACATGAGATCCCATTGTCGACCGTTATAATAAGCCCGACGCCCAACTCCTTAAACTCTTCTATGAACTTATTGCGCAGACCGTAGCCATCTTCAATACGATGGGGGAGACGGCATGAAACCTGAGCTCCCAGCGTGCGCAGTGCCCTGAAGAGAATTGCACTTCCCGTGATTCCGTCAACGTCATAGTCACCAAAAATCATAATGCGCTCCTTCTGCTCGATCGCCTTGGTGATGCGCTCGACGGCCTTGGTCATATCGTCCATCAAAAAGGGATCGTGGAAGTCTTTTTCACGATTGGGATTGAGAAAGCGTGTTACCTCGCCCACCTCAGTGAGGCCGCGGTTTCTCAGTAGTCTTTCGAGAAGCGGGAGCTCACTTTCCTTATTTTTTACACACCATTTTTTCCCCAGTACCGACATAAGTGTGTGAACGTTAGCACACTTTTATTAACTTGTTCTCTCACCGAAATTGACAGAGGAACTCATAGTAGTATCATTGTCCTTAATCATGAGAATAGCTCGCAATCTTGATGTCGGCTCGGCACCTACAAGAGATGTGAATTCTGGCCCAGGTACAGGCCTTAGGACCCCCGTTGCTCAGCACCCTCACCTGGATGGAGAGGCCCTCTCGATACTTCGTGGTGGATCAGAGGTTGTTTCACTTGACGAGCATCGTAGCGCTATTTCGGAACAGGCATTGAATAGTCGCGCGGCTTCGTTGCTGACTGCCTGTGGAATTTCGGCATTTAACGAGTTGCGGTGTGAGAATCCTGACTGGACGCCAACGTTTGAGCGACGAACATTCAACCGTCTCGATCTGTGCAATGCAAATCTTAGAGGAGCGAAGTTTCACTATGTGACGTTCGAGGGAGTTAACCTATTTGCAGCACGGCTCGATGGCGCCCACTTTGAGGGATGTGCGATCAATAATCTCAGTGCCGCTTCGGCTGATCTGCGTGGAGCGCACTTTGCAAATACCAACTTCTTTAACTGTACCTTCTCGCTTTCCGACCTGAGCGGAGCTCGTTTTGAGGGTGTTCGTCTGAGCGGTACGATGAACTTTGCCGAGGCCGACTTGCGCGGAGTCCAGGGGCTGGAGCCCGCTCAGCTAACGCACGCTGTTTTGCATCAAGTTAAGCTGGATCCGCCCATGGCAGAGGCTGTGATGAGGTCTCTCTGGGCGACGTGGCAGGATGCGCTCAGGACGGCTTAGTCGAACCGGTCAAACCACTGAACGTCACTCTCGCTCGCACGTCGCCACCAAGTGAGCTGCCGTTTTGCAAAGTGGCGGGTATTTTGCTTGAGGAGCTCACGCGCCTCAAGGAGTGTGAGCGGCCCGATGAGGTGGTCGGCAATTTCTTTATAGCCAAGCGACTGCATCGAGGGCAGGTCGACCCCGTAGCCGGCATCGAGAAGCTCCTGCGTCTCCCGGACGAGTCCACCCTCCTCGATCTGCCGGTCTACACGTTCGTTAATGCGTCGGTAGAGCTCTTCGCGCGGCCGTGTTATGCCGATTTTCAGGAGGCGATAGGGGGAGGGCTTTTTGAGCTCACTCTTGGGTTTCCCGGTGAGTTTGACGATTTCGAGAGCCCGAATAAGGTAGGGGACGTTGTTTCGGTGAATGAGCTCGGCACTCTCCGGGTCAACCGAGCGGAGGCGGTCGTGGAGGGCCTCGTTCCCAACCTCCTCCAGCTCCGCCATCAGCTCCTCGCGGAGCTTCGCATCTTCCGGTGGCAGGTCGAAGTTCTCGGTCAGCGCCTTGATGTAGAGCCCGGTTCCGCCCACCAAAAAGGGGAGTCGACCGCGCTCAGTGATCTCCTTGGTAGCTTTCTCGGCCGCCCGCTTGTACTCAAAAAGAGTGAAGCGCTCATCGGGCTCGGCAACGTCCAAAAGGTGGTGAGGAACGCCCGCCTGCTCCTTCGGCATGATCTTATCCGTTCCCACATCCATTTTTCTGTAGACCTGACGGCTGTCGGCCGAGATAACCTCCGCACCGAACTCCTGAGCCAGTGGGACTGAGAGTGCCGTCTTGCCCGAGGCGGTTGGGCCCAGTAGTACGAGTAAGGGCGGACGCGGGTCGCTCGTCTCTTTTAAAAAGGAGCTGATCTGTGCACGGATGTCTGGTACGTTCATGATTTTATACGTTTGAGAGCCGGTCCGGCTGAGTTAGAGTCCGAGTTTGCCACTGATCTTCTTCATCTCGGCGAGGCAGATCGTCACGAGCTCCTCGAGTGTTATCCCCAGGTAGGGCTCGCATCGCTCCATAATTTCGCGTCTGGCACCGGAGGCAAAGCTCTTTTCTTTGAATTTTTTCAGAACCGACTCGACCTTCACGTCGTCGAGCTTCTTGCTCGGCTTCACCAGGGCGACGGCTACGATAAATCCCGTCATCATCTCGCTGCAGTAGAGTGCCTTTTCCATAAGGGTCTGAGGCTCGATGTCGAGCATGTAGTTGTGGAGCTTAATCGCAGAGCAGATCTCCGGGTCGAGGTCTTTGTCGGCCAGCATTTCAAAAGACATCAGTCCGTGCCTGTCGGGCGTCGGCTTCGTGTAGTCCCAGTCCAGATCGTGAAGGAGGCCGGCCAGCCCCCAGCGGTGCTCGTCTTCGCCAAACTTCCGCGCCAGTGCCTGCATTAAAACCTGGGTCGCGAAAAGGTGCTTAATAATATTCTCGGTTTTTACATGTTCTCTCAGGAGTGAGAGAGCCTCCTCGAAACTCATCATATAACTATTTACTAGCCTAAATTGAGGTTTTTGTCTATCATGGCCCCTTAAGTCTTATTTCGCTTTTTCTTTAGGATCAGATGGAGAAGGAACACACACGATTATCACCTCTAGCGCCCCTCGTCCTCGCTGTGGCGACGGCCGCCAGCCTTGCCTCCCCGACCGCTCATGGCAAACAACTCGCTCAGCTTGGAGAGCAGCCTACTCCCGACGCGGTTCAGGCTCAGACTGCTAGTGATGCCTATTTCGCCTGCTTTAAGCGTCTTGATACTCAGGTGAATTTCTGTGATATACGCGCTCCTCAGGGGCGAGATTACTGTCTGACGAGCGCTAGCGCAAACTTCGTCAGGTGTCTCGGGGGAGTGGAGGGCCCTTTGAGGGCATCTTCAGCCGACCCGGACGCGGCTATCGACGACTGTATCGACCGCGCACGACCCCTTGAGAATATCTGTAGCTCCCTGCCGGGAGAAGACGACGCGGCCCGTTTTATACGTGAACTTTGCGGCAGTGAGGCGCGTGCCCTCGCGATGGAGTGCATCGATCCTCCTCGGAAGCTCACACCTGAGCCTCGCCATGACCGTCTTCCTTTGCGCATGATCAGGCAGGGCCGAGCTCGCGCAAGCAACGAAGGCAGTCCAGCCGCTTTTTTTTATTGACTCTTCCCGCACCCTTGAGCTAGACTTCGCCCGTCAGAGACAGTAGGCAGTTTCCACCTCGGTGGGAATGGAAGACCTACCGAGACACCAAATCACTTATGATTCGTACGGCCCTGCGGCTGTGCATGGTGTACTCGACGTCTCTCCCCGTCGAGTTTTTTTATCTTCACCCTTCGAACCTATGGCCGTAACAAAAGCGAAAAAACAGGAACAGCTCGCAGAGCTGATCGAAGACTTTAAAGCAGCCAAGTCAGTTGTCTTTAGTCAGTATCAGGGAACGAGTGTTAAGGCGATGGAAAATCTTCGCAGCAAACTTCGTGAGAACGAGGTTGAGTTCAAAGTTGCTCGAAAGACCCTCGTAAAGCTTGCGGCCAAGGAGGCCGGATTCGGAGATCTCGATCCTTCGGTTTTGGAGGGAGCCGTTGGTCTCGCATTCGCAAAGAATGATGAGGTTATCGGAGCAAAAACCCTTCACGATCTTGGAAAAGACGTTGAGACACTCAAGATTATCGGTGCCATTTTCGAAGGAAAATGTCTGAATGCCGCTATGGCACAACAAATCGCACAGCTCCCAGGCCGCCAGGTTCTTCTTACTCAGCTGGTCGGACTTATGATGTCACCTATCTCAGGATTCCATGGAGTTCTTCACGGAGTTATGCGCAGCTTTGTTTGCGCACTCAGTGAGGTCGCCAAGAAGAAAGGATCAGGTGAGCTCGGAGGCGCTCCGGCCCCCATCCCGGAAGAGGCTCCCGCAGTAGCTGAGGCCGAGATGCCGGCAGCAGATGCGTCAGCTCCCGCACCTGAGATGGCCACAGCCGAGATGCCAGCTCCAGAGACTGAGGCCCCCGCAGCAGAAGAAAAGTCCGCAGACGAGGCAGCCGCCTAATCCCCCTATCAACAATTTATTTTAACTACATTTTAATCCAACGTACGCATGTCAGACGAAAAAACAACTCCGGAACTTAGTGCAGATGCACAGAAGATCCTCGACGCAGTCGAGAAGCTGTCCGTTCTTGATCTTGCCAACCTTGTAAAGGCTATGGAAGAGAAGTTCGGTGTTTCAGCTGCCGCTCCTGTAGCCATGGCCGCCGCTCCTGCAGCTGGTGGAGCCGCTGCAGCAGACGAGGATGGTCTCGTTACTGTCGTCCTCACCGATTCAGGTGCTCAGAAGATCGCCGTTATCAAGGCGGTTCGTGAGATTACCGGTCTTGGTCTCAAGGAGGCTAAGGATCTCGTAGATGGCGCTCCTAAGCCTGTCAAAGAGGGTATCGACAAGGCCGAGGCAACCGAACTCAAGAAGAAGCTTGAGGAGGCAGGTGCCAAGGTTGAGCTTCAGTAATTGCTCATTACAAAGCAACTTTTTAAAGGCCGCGGTCAGGTTAAAAGCCACCGCGGTCTTTATTTTTTCTCCCCCAAAGTTGACGGGCCTACTATTAGTGGTGTAAGATAATGGGAGATAGTAATTACCCAACCACACACTTTCATGGCAGCAGATCAGATGCCAGCATCGGATGGAATGGAGCGCGTAACAAGCCCCAGTCAGGGACCGCAGAAGGTCCAGGCTCCGGACAATTCCGCAGCGGTTAGGGTGGTTCGAAATAAGCTGGCTCTTCCCCAGTGGATAACAGCTCGTCCCGGAGCTCGCCCGGACCAGGTTGTGCTTCTCGGTCGCCAGGACCGTCTCACTCCGGTTGTAGCGGATCTTCAGGCAGGAGTTGACGGCCTCGTTCTTGATCGGGCCGGTCAGGTTGAGCTTCCGCAAGACAGGCCGCTGCTTCCCTATGTTTGTGTTCGCCTAACCGGAACAGATGCGGTTGACCCCGATGTTGCTGCGAGTCCAGAGGCTTCGGTTTAGGTCGCGCTTGAGGCCTTAAATTTTGTTGTCCTGAGGTGTGCTCCAGCCCACGCCTTGTAATCCGAGGCTTTTTCTGCTATAATTATCCAATGCGTAATTAAATTTTTCGCATCATTACAAAATCTTTAATTTATATCGTAAAACAAATACGAACATGAAGCTTACTAAAGCTAATAAAGGATGGCTCGCCTTCGGCCTCGTTGCCGTCGTCTTGTCTGTTGGAGTTTTCGGTGCCGCAGGTACCTTTAAGGGAGCATTCCGTAATGTCTCACACGAGGATCAGGCACCCCTCAGCGAAGAGCTCTGCCGTGATGTTCGACTCTACGTCGATGCAGGTATCGTCTCAGCGAAGATTGCAGCCGGAACGATCACCCGGGCCCAGTACTCAGCGTGTCTGAATGAGTACCCAGACCTCTTCTACGTCGCGCCTGCTCCGGTTGAGGTGAGCGAGGCGCTGTGCCGGGATATTCGACGCTATGTCACTGCAGGTACCCTCTCGGCAAAGATCCGCTATGGAACAATCACCCAGGTTCAGTACGCAACCTGTATGAATGAGTACCCAGCCGCCTCAAATTCTCCCAACTCTTCAAGCGACGGTGCTAGGGTAAACTCTTCAAGCGACGGTGCTAGGATAAAGGCATACTTCTCCAAATAGGAGTACCCCTACAAATAGACTGCCAGGTTTGCCGCATCGTCGGTGAGCCCCGCAGCTTCGTAACTTGTTACGAGATCAGTCAGAGCTTCATAGAAGCTCTGATTTGATATCCGGAAGATTCTCACCTGCTCGCGCTCGGCTTCGGTCAACTCCTCACCCTTGTCGACCGGCCAGCGCCAGTAGGGCGGGGAGAGCTCAATCATCTTTTCGTAGGCCTTGATCGCCCCTACATAGTCTTCATTCTCGCGTGCGGCATCACCCAAGCGGATGAGAACGCTTGGCCAGCTTGGAGCCAGCTCGTGGGCCCGAGCAAGGTGGGTTGTGGCCTCTTCGTAACGGTCATTAAAGAGGGCGAGCTGGGCCCGAGAAAGTTCATATTGGAGACCGTTGCCGGTTATTGTTCCGAGTTTTTTTGCGTACTCTTCCAGCCGTTCTCCGGCATCGTCCGTGAGTGGTGCGGGGGAGGTGAAAAAGATAAAGGCCGTCTTGTAGTGATAGGCAAACTGGGGTGTGAGCCGGATGCTCTCGTGGAGCTCGTCAAAGGCCTCTTGGGGGGCATAGATGAAGCTGCCGATACCTTGATCGAAGAGGCGGTCGGCGGCCAGAAGACGTGTGCCGTACAAGCCGGTCGCCACGAGTCCGGTGAGTGTGAGAAGGGCAAGGCCGGCTCGTCCGAAAAGTGGGAGAGGAATGGTGCGGCTCTCAATGGAGAGCGTCTCGTGGAGGAGAATCGTCCAGAAGCTGAGGAGGAAGATAATGTGGACGGCTGAGGAGAAGCCAAAAAAGACGGCGATAGTGTAAGCGGTTACTCCCAACCAAGCAGCCTGCGCCGCGGGAGTCGTGCATTTTTTGCGAACCAAGAGGAAGCCCAGGATCACCAGCGCCATAATAACCAGAGAGAGGCCAAAGAGGCCACGGGTGACAAATGCCTCGATGAGAAGGTTGTGAGCTCGGTCGGGAAGGTCGGTAAGGCGTTCGTAAAGATTTATCGATGGTGTGAGTACGGGCTGGATAGCCTGTTGGAAACTCTCGAGGCCGTGGCCGAAGATAAGGCGCTCGTCGACGAGCTTGAGGGAGCTCTGCCAGAGGACGGAGCGGGTTCCTAACGAGCGGAGGCTTGGATTCAGGAGGACAAGGAGGCCGATGGTCAGGAGAATGAGGCCGCCTCCGGTCAGAAAGAGACTTTTCTTGGACTTAAGGCGTGAGAGGGGTAAGAGCGTCCCGGCTACGAGAAGCCCGAGAAGTGAGGCGCGGTTTTGGCTTGTTAGAAGGCCGGCAACCAGTATGAGACCGCTTCCGACAAGGAGGAGCTGTTGTGCTCTGAAGGTGGAGGTCTTTTTGAGGAGGGGCTTTTTTCTGAGGTGTGAGGCGGCAAAAAAGACCAGGCTGCTCAGGGGGAAGATGAGGAGCTGGCCCAGATCGTTGGGGCTACCCAGTGTTGAAAAACTGCGTCGACCGAAGAGGCCAAAGGCCATCGTGGGGTCAAAGATCAGCCACTGAACAATGGCGTAGAGGGCGACAATAACTCCAACGCCGATGATTACAGGAAAGACCAGTTCGCGGAGTTTTTTATCTCTGAAAAGTGTGAGGCAGATTAGGAAGTGCAGGCCATAGAAAAAATGCGTTAACAGCCCCTGCATGCGCAGGTAGTCGCCCCAAAAACTCTGTAGTGGGGTGGGGGAGAAGACGGTTGAGGCGATAAGTGAGAGGGCCCAGAGGCCGGTTATTATCATCACACCCCTATGCCAGCCCAGCGAGAGCTTCTTCTCGGTCAGCATAAAAAGGCCGAAACTGGCCAGAAAAACGGTCGCAAAAAGCATCATCCAAACCTGTTGAGGCAGCTCATAGCTGTTCACGCCACCCCAGAAGCTGAAGACAAGCGGCATCAGGAGGATGATGAGGTAGAGTCGCTCGGGGGCATTTTTTATTCCGGCAAGGCTTTGGCTGACTGCTCTAGGCACATTGCTATTTTGCCGATTTTTTGATAAAATATACAGATATTTATGAGGCAACTGCGAGCAGGGTGAAAACAGCTCAAAAAGCGATTCGGAATAAAATAAATACACATAAAAAAAACTATGGCGGACGATCAGAAACAACCCGTTGAGGTAAACCCCGAGCAGCCTGCTGATAAGCAGGCGGCTGCACTGCCCGAGAAGTCGGCTGTGCCGGCTCCTGTTAGCCAAGGTGAGCCTACGGTTCTGCCGGCTCCCGAGGCCCAGGTTAGCCCAGCGGCTCCTGTCGCCACGATAAGCTCCGAACCGGCCGCCGCCCCTGCAGAAGAAGGCAAGCCCACTGAGGTTTTTCACCTGGATGGAGCGGCAGAGAGTGCAAAACCCAAGCGCAGCCTCTTATCCGTTTTGCTGAAACGAGACCTGCCGGCCGCTCTGGACGCGAAAGAAAAAACGGCGCCAGCCACATCCTCTTCGACGCTCTTCTCGTCATCCGGTGGAGAGCAGCCATCCTCCCCAAAAAAGATCGACGGCACTGCTTCTATCTCTCAGCTTCTCGGCCCTAAACCCCTTTTCGATAAGGTCGCCGAAGAGACTGAGCGTCGCAGCAAACACCGACATGCACGGTTGTTTTTCGGTACATCGGTTGCACTCGGCCTCCTGGTTTACGGCTTCTTCTTCACACAACTTGATCCCGACTTTACCCTCCTCAACTCACAGCTCGGTCCCAATACCGCGCTTCGTTTTGACCAGACGACTGTTGAGACTCAGAAAATTCAGACCGATATAAATCTCGTGCGCTACCGTCAGGCACGTCTCTGGCTCGACGAGCTCAACCTTAGAATCGATCCGCTGATCGCCTCACACCGAACCACTCAGCTTGCCGGCCAGGTGGAGTCGACGCGTCGTGCAGCAGCGGATGAGCTGGGAACGCAGGCCCAAGAAGTTAAGACGATCCTCTTGGCAGTTCAGAAGATTTTTAATCAGCCGCTCGGAGTCGATACCTTCTCGCTCGAGCCGGTGCTGCCTCAGGATCGTGAGGCACAGTACACTGCTCTGGCTCTCGCGGAACTCGACCGTCAGAAGAGTAGCTTTGGCGGCGACGTGAAGCAGTCGTCCGAAGATGTGCGAGGTATTGATGCCGTCCGTTCCCTTCTGGCTAACCGCACGTTTCGCTTTCTCATTCGCGGTCAGGACATCAACGCCCTCACGGACGAGCAACTCGTCGAGTTGCTTAAAGAGATCCGCGCTCAGGGAACTGATGCGCTCTCCTCGATTGAACAGATAAAGAAGCAGCGTATCGACTGGTCGTCGGTCATCACCTCGATTCACGATGTTGTTCGTGTCGCCGACCGCCACTATGGCCAGGGCTTGTTTAAGACCATAGGCGGCTTCGTCTTCTCCTCATACCGCTTCGACTCAAAAACGGGACGCATCTCACTCAGCGGTCTAACTCGAACCTCCGACAGCAAGACCTTCAGCTTCATCGCAACACTTATCGACAGTATCGAGAAGTCGCCCCAGTTTAAAGACATCGACTTCCGCTCATTCTCTAAATCGCGCGACCAGAGTGGAGATTTTTCCGCCGGTCTGAACCTGGAGTTCACTCTCCAAAAGGAGCCGGATCCACGCGACTCCCTCGATCTTCCACCAGCAAACTAATCTTTTACGAACTCTCTCATGACCTCGCCCACACTTAGCCGAACAACCTTCTACTACATCTTTGGCGGACTGGTACTCGCCGCCGCTCTCTTCTACGGGGTTACCAAGTATCAGCTGTGGAATGCTCAGGAGAGTGCGATCGTGGAGAGCCAGAAGACGATAACTCAGCTTCGTGGAGCCTACCAGTCAGAGAAGGAGGCCTTCGTTGGTTTTGCTGAAGAGCAGGCCGACAAGCAGCTCCAGCTTGCCAGGAATATCGCCTCGATTCTTCCTCCCGATGAGAACTACACTGATCTGACCCGAACCTTCGACGACTTTTTCGCCGCCCACGACTCCGCAAAGAATCCTCTTTTGCAGACGAGTCTTCGCTTTGGAAAGGGACAGCCGCTTGCCGAAAATCCGCAGATCTCAGAACTCCCGATCTCGATGAATGTTCAGGGAACGCGCTCCAACTTTTTCGCCTTCCTCGACTTTATTACCAACTCGGGTGATCTCAATAGCAAGCAGCGTCTGATGGCGATCCGTTCGATTCAGCTGAACTTTCCCGATGGAGAAGAGCTGATCGACGAGGAGCAGCAGGTGATCAACTTCACCGTCGACATGGTCTCCTACTACCAGACCCCAAAAGTTAAGCGCTAAATGGAAAATATAAAACTACAACAACTGCAAGAAGCGATTCT
>Ga0210044_10007328_pt1 | contig 14112 bp, 11 predicted proteins | sample CryGey13umfilter_2_FD_183959 | JGI IMG/M metagenome (GOLD analysis project Ga0210044, IMG submission 183959) | Groundwater microbial communities from aquifer in Utah, USA - Crystal Geyser 4/9/14 3 um filter (SPAdes) (version 2) | ecosystem: Environmental > Aquatic > Deep subsurface >...
CCTTATAGCCCTGACCTTAACCCTATCGAACAAAAATGGGCGCATACCAAATCCATAAGAAAACAGCTTATGTGCTCTATCCAAGACCTCTTCAAAATTGAATCATTTTATGTGACGTAGGCTATACCGTTGCAGGAAGAAAAAGACAGGGCTTTGTATATCGCTGTGGGCGATGAAAATACGCGTCTGCCGGGAACATTGGCGGCGCAGTTTGAAAAGGCCGTATGTCATGCAAAGAGCAATAAGGAAAAACTGCACCGTTTCGGACCACGTTTTGAATCCGAAGATCCGCTCATGAACGAAGCCTTACAGCAGGCGCAAGAAGACCTGTCTGTCATGATAACCGATCTGGAAACGGGGCCATACCCTTACGCGGGACTGCCGTGGTTTTCCTGTCCGTTCGGGCGAGACGCGCTAATTACGGCCTTGCTTTTGCTTGATAATTATCCGACCCTGGCCAAAGGGGTTCTCGCGTTTCAGGCCAAATACCAGGCAACAGAAAAAGACGATTTCCGGCAGGCCGCGCCCGGCAAGATTTTTCATGAAATGCGCTTCGGCGAAACTTCGGCTGCCGGGGAAAACCCGTTTGCCCGTTATTACGGCGGCGTGGATACAACGCCGCTGTTCGTGATGGTTGCGCACGGATATTACAGCCACACGCAGGATAAGGCATTCATTCAATCCATCTGGCCGCATATCGAACGGGCGCTGTCATGGGTGGAAGAGAACATCAAAAGCAATAACGGCTTTGTTCGTTACCGTTACGACAAAAGTGGCCTGACACAGCAATGCTGGAAAGACAGCACTGATTCCATCTTTTCCATGGAAGACTGGCAGCAGCTTGCCAAAGACCCGATTGCGACCTGTGAAGTACAGGCCTATGCCTATGAAGCGCTGAAGGCTGGGGAAGTGTTTGCGGCGATGATGGGAAAGAACCGTAAATCCGCCCGCTATGCACGGCTTGCCGCTGACCTTTATGATCGTTTCAATGAAAAGTTCTGGATGAAAGACCGGAATTGTTATGCCATGGCGCTGGATGGCAACGACCGACAATGCGCCGTGATTTCCTCCAATGCAGGACATTGTCTGCTCTCGGATATCGTGCCGAAGGATCGGGCGGAAAGAATGGTGTGGCGTTTGATGGAAAAAGACAGTTTTTCCGGCTATGGCATCAGAACTCTGGCGGAAGGGTTTGGCTACGATCCCTTATCCTATCATCGCGGTTCTGTCTGGCCGCACGATACGGCGCTGGTCGCCATGGGGATGCGGAAATACGGCTTTCATGAATCTAGCAATCGGCTGGGCGAAGGGTTGCTGGAAGTTTACCGATACATGAAAAAAATCCCGGAGCTTTTTTCAGGCGATGCACAGAATGAAACGAAAGACACCGGTCCGCGTCCCTATCCTTCTGCCTGTATTATTCAGACATGGGCTGCGGCGGCGTTTTTGTCTTTAGGAACAGGCAGAGCCTTATCTCCCAATTCCGGCGCCACTCCATGTCCCCACAGGAAATTATAGCACCAGTTTTTTTCTGTATGGCCAGCACAGATACTTTTTCATAATAAATTTGACGGGAGATAAACCGTAGTTTTCAAGCGGTTTAAATTTTCAGGCATACAAGAATTATCAGCTATGCCAGCAGTTTGAAATCCATAAGTTGTTCCAAGTACACCTTTAACTATACCTTGGCAATATCACTGTTCAATTGACTCTCTCAATTTTCATTCTCTTTAAAGCGGCTTCCTCAGGACAATATGTGTAATCACTAATTGTGCCATCTTTGATTTTCTCGACCATTTCATCAATCATGAATAAGGGCACAAGAAACCATTCTCGTGCTATGATCGGCTGCCCGAAGCGGTCTGTGATTTGAATATCCAGTTTTGCCGGAGTAAAGAATTTATGGATGATATTTTCCAGCTTTGTGCGGTTGATATTGGCCAGCTTGGAAATGGCTTCTTCAATTTCAACAGCGTTCAAGCGTTATCCTTTCTTTGCTCCCTTTTGGTTTTCTTTTTTATTGGGCACTTTAAAGATTGGCTGATCCGATTCGCGCTCCAAAAACTCCCGCATGGCGTGGCGTATCAGCCAGGCGGTGGACAGATTATTTCTTTGCGCCAGCGGTCTCTATCGCCCGGTAATCGGACGGATCGACGCCCATCGTCATACGCATAAGCGGTTAGTCTTGCCCGGCTTTATTTCAAATGTGGGCGGAAAGTTCAAAAATTCGACCACAAAGCAAAAACATCATCTCATCAGTTCATCTTTGCGAACCTCGAATTTAAAAGGAACAACCATTTGTTATTCCTTGAAAAAATCCTTCGACAGGATGCTCAATTTAACCGATTGTAAGCTATGGTGCGCCCGGCAGGATTCGAACCTGCGGCCTTTGGCTTCGGAAACCAACACTCTATCCAACTGAGCTACGGGCGCATAAAATAAATTCATCCATTTAAATCACGGGACGCTTTTACTTTCAATGTTTTTTCCGGATAATCACGGCAATCGCTTGAAATTTTTCCGTGCGGGAATTCCTGAATTGGCCGGGATATGATTCATTGGTGCTTTCAAAAGGAGACAGCTATGTCTGCCATGCTTTTCCGGTTGCTTTTTTAAGGGGATAAACAGGATTGTTTGCTATAATAAATAGTATAAACTGGTTAAAAACAGAAAATAATGATATTATAAGAACATTAGACATTATAATGAGGGGGGCAGAATGAGGGCAGGAATTGGCGTATTTGTTTTTTTATTGATAAGCCTGATTTCGGGGTTTTATGCCCATCAGACAGAAGCGGCGGCAGGATGCGGCTATAACTCTCATAATGATTACATCTGTCCCGGTCAGGTGGGCGCATTTCCTAATGATCCGTTCAATACTGGTGTGGATATCCCCAGAACGTCAAATAGTATTGGCACGATCTGGTCAGGGGGCGGTATTGTTAACAATCCCGGGTCAGGGGGGAGCTCATCGCCAGTTTCCGAGCCGATTCCTTGTGATCTGGCGGGAGATCCTTATGCCCAGTTTCTGGATCATTTAAAGGCTCGGGAGGGGGTTGTCAATTGCGTGTACCGGGATTCTCTTGGGTTTCCAACGGTGGGTGTCGGACATCTGGTATTACCTGCGGACGGATTATCTGTCGGTGATTGCATTTCGGATGCGCAGGTTGATGCCTTTCTGCAGGCAGATGCTGCGAAGGCCTGGAGTGCCGCGAATTCACAGGCCAGCTCTGTTGCTGGTGGTTCTTCGCCTTGTTTCGCGGTTGCTTTGGGGGCTGTTAATTATCAGTTAGGGACGGGCTGGACTTCAAAATTTCCGAATACATGGAGTTTAATTCAGAGCGAACAATATTGTGAAGCGGCCAATGCGCTCGAAGGTACTTTATGGAACAGGCAAACACCGGTGAGAGTTGATGATTTTCAGGTGGCACTGAGGGAAGAAGCCGCATCCAAAGGAATCACCTGCTGAGTTTTCTAGAAATTAAAAAAGGATTCTTTATCGGCCTGTGTTTTTGTTAATTCACGGACATCGCGGGTTTTTGGAATATTATAATCATAGGCGGCGAGTACTTTACCACTGCCAGCTTCAATGATCCGTAAATTGACCAGCACCTCGTCTCGCGCAACGGCGTAGCGTCCGGTAATCAAAGCGCGATTATGATTGCCGGAAGAGGATACAGGGGATGATGGCGCCATTTCGGAGGGCATACCGTCATGACGGTCTCCGGAGGCAACATTATAGCCAAGCTGGACAAAGCGGCTGGCAATTTGTCCTGTGATCATCTGGCCAAAATTTGTTCTTTCATTTGGGTTATCAAGGTCGGTTAATGTGCCGATTTCAAGAGGTGTTTCCTGTGTGATAAAACTGCGGGATTGCTGGATCAGCATGTCAGCAGCGCCATAGCTTGATTCGGTAACGCTCCGCGATTTCTTTTGTCCGGCTCCCGTATCCATGAGCACGGAGCAGCCTGTTAAAAATAGAACAGCCATCAGAGGATATAAAAAAAGACGACTTAAACTTCTGGAATAGAGAAGGTTCATACCTGAAAAACCTAGTTAATGGGCATAAGAGGTAAGGGAGCGTTTGACGACATATTGGATCCTCCATACTCATGGGGCGCGACCATGGCCGGTATTTTTGGTGGCGTGTCCCCCAAAGAGTAAATACCACTTTCTCCGGCAAGCTGTGTGCCTTTTCTGGTCAGGGCAACCGAGATCATGATCCGGCTCCCATCCCCTATTTCAAGGGCGTGGGCTTCATAATCCAGAGTAAAGGCGGCCAGCCCCGGTGCCGGGGTGATATTGATGCCATGAGACGTCATTGTGCGGTGTAGCGCCTGCTCTATATTCATATCTTTTTCTGAAGCATTGTCAGCGCGCTGTAAATAAACGGGCTCTGTTGGTTGACCAAAACCGTCGATAAGCCGTCTTATAAGATCGTTGGCGGCATAATCCCAGTCACTGTTGTCAGAAGCGGTAACAGACATTGGCTCTGTTGTTGTGAAAGGCTCCTGTGTTATAGCAACAGGAGCTTGCCTGTCTGTATGAGTGGACGGGATGGATTGTGGCATTTTCATATGCTCGATCTTTTTAAAAATTGGTTCCGGCCCCGGGGCTGCTTTATATTGTTTATCATGGTGGGCATATCCAGACGGCATAGGAAACGGTCCCATATCCGAATGGCATGCGGTCAAGAAAAAGGGTATTGCCAATAAAATAATACGGAGTGCCTTAAAACTGTTTTTATTATGCAGAGTCATTATCCCACCATCTATTTGAATATATTTACGAACAGCCAGCATGAATGTTACCAAGTCTTTCCTGTAAGGCATAGTCCTGTTTTGAAATTCGGGAAAAAATGATGACGAATAAAAATTATGCCGCTTCTGTTTTTTTCATTTTTTCAAGTGTCGCTGTGGTGCTGTGGCCTTCGTAGAGTGACATAAGCTCGACCCGTCCATCGATAGACTGCATAACTTTGGCTTCCGGTAGCTGGTCAAGAGTGTAATCCCCCCCCTTGAAATAGATATCAGGGCGGATTTTCTTTATTAAAGCGCAGGGGGTATTATCATCGCCCTGTTTTTCGGCACCGAACATCACCACCATATCAATGGCGCCGAGCGCTCCGATGACTGTAGCGCGGGATTGTTCATCGTGAAGAGGGCGGTCTGCCCCTTTTAGTATTTTGATGGATTGATCATGATTGAGTCCGAGAACAAGAATATCGCATTTATCACGGGCGCGGTTCAAATAATTGACATGGCCATAATGTAGTATGTCAAAGCACCCATTGGTAAAACCGATTTCAAGACCCTGTTTTTTCCACGTGGCAATTTGTGCCGCTGCTTCATCCCAGTTACAGATCATGGCTTCGCGTGTCCGATCCGGCATAATATTGACAGAAATATTTTCCAGTGCCCCTTTTAGCTCCACCGAATCAATGCTGGCTGTACCCCTTTTGCTGACAACCAGCCCGCCTGCCTTGTTGGCAAGGGTTGCGGCCTCGGCAAGTGTGGCTCCGGCGGCAAGCGCGGCAGCAAGTCCAGCAATGGCTGTGTCTCCCGCACCGGATACATCAATGACGGTTCCGGCTTCTGCACGGATATGAACGGGATTTTGTCCTTGTGCAAAAACCGAGATTCCATCTTCGGAACGGGTCACAATTAATTGCGAAAAGCCTTCTTGTTCCATTAGTGTTTTGGCCGCTACAGAAATTTCATTGTCTGTATTGGCAGGCCGTCCGGTCATTTCAGAAAGCTCCTTACGATTCGGCGTGATAAGGGTTGCGCCTTTATAAAGGGCATAATCCTGTTTTTTCGGATCAACCAGAACAGGGATCCCGGCGGCGCATGCCAAAGAAATTAGTTCCGGAATCACTGTTGCCGTCAAGACACCTTTGTTGTAATCGGACAGAATGACAGCGTCGCTTTGTATGATAAGATTTTCGGCTTTTTCCAGTAGTTTGTCTTCTGCTGTTTTATTAATATTTTCGCGGGTTTCTTTATCGGCACGGAGTAATTGTCTTCCTGCGGTAGCAAAACGTGTTTTGACCGTTGTCGGGCGTCCTGCAATGACAATCAGATGATCTTTTTCTCCGCTTAGTTTTATGATCTCTTCTCCTGCTTTGTCATCACCGATGACGGATAGAATTGTGGCCTGTATCCCGAGTGCCTTTAAATTGGTTGCCACATTCCCGGCACCGCCCGGCATGGTGTGAATGTGTCTGATATCCAGCACCGGTGCATCACTTTCCGGCGAGATACGATTGATCGCCCCATAGACAAAGTGATCCAGCATGATATCGCCGATCACCAGAATTCTTTTATTTTGCATCGCATCAATATAGTTTTTCATAGGTAAAAATCCCTAATTTTCTATTTTTTATTCTCTTTATTGTTTTTTTGCCTGTTTGTTCAGCTTTCGTCAATCTTTCTCGGTTTTAATGGAAGTATAGAACAAATAAAACGATAGGATACTGCGTGAAAGAAGAGAACATAAAAAAATATAATGGTCGTGGTATTCTCACAAAAATGAAAGCGCTTCTGGAACGGAACCGACTGGGAGAGCTTCTTGTCCTGAACGGGTTTTTAACCACCAGTGAATTGCATTGTGCCCTTGTCAGACAAAAAGAAGAAGGGGCGCATCTTGGCCGTATTCTGGTGCAGCAAAAACTGGTATCACAGCAGACTTTATATAAAATTCTGGCGCAGCAATGGACAATGCGCTGCCTGACCGCTTTTGTCGGTATTTTTCTAACCTTTGCCAGTTTTGGTGTGAAATCGGCACGTGCCGGATCCATCAAGGATATTCCGGCGCAGCTCAGTCTTGTGAATGCCTCCAGTACAGCGTTTGCACCTTTAAATAGTTTTCCTGCTTTGTTCGGGAGCGAGGAACGGGCTTCAAGCAATCTGGATCCTTTCACCAAATGGACAGGGATGTTCGCCCGTTTCGAAATAGCCATGGATCAGCCGCGTGGCAGACAGGTTCTCGAAGTATGGCGGCATAAAATCAGTTCTTATGAAGGCTTGCCACTGGAGAAGATGGCAGAACTTGTGAATGGTTATGTTAATGAACAGCCTTATGTTCTGGATAGCCGCAACTGGGGCAAAAGCGATTATTGGGCAACGCCTGTCGAGTTTTTCCAGCGTGGCGGGGATTGTGAAGATTTTGCAATTGCTAAATATGTTTCGTTGCGGGCGCTTGGTGTTCCGGAAGAACGGCTGCGTATTGCCATTGTTCATGATCTGCAAAAAGACATTCCCCATGCTGTTCTGGTTGTTTATGCCGATAGCGGCGCCATGATTCTTGATAATCAGAGTGATAATGTTGAAAAAGCCAGTCGTATCACGCGTTACCGTCCGATTTTTACGATTAATCGTCAGGCATGGTGGTTGCATACCAAACCGGCAATGACCATCGTGGCAAGCCGTTAAAGCGGCGAAGTTTTAAAAAGTTTACAATCGCAAAGATAAAACAGCCCTTCTTTATAGGGCTGTTTTTTTGTAAAAATTTCAGAATTTTCTAAAATGAGGGGCAGCAGGAAAAATTTTCATGAAAAAAAGCTGAAAAATGTTATAATTATATTATATAGTGGCATTCTGTGCGTTCGTTCCTTCTGTGCCTGTTTTTTCAAAAGAGTTTTTTCTTATGTCTTCTGTCTCTGATATTCTGATAGCACCTTCTATTCTTTCCGCTGATTTTGCCGCTCTCGGTGAGGCTGTGTCCGCGATTGACAGAGCAGGGGCAGATTATATTCATATTGATGTGATGGACGGACATTATGTTCCGAATATTACCATTGGCTCTTCTGTTGTGAAAGCGTTGCGGCCCCATTCGAAAAAACCGTTTGATGTGCATTTGATGATTTCGCCTGTTGATCTGTTTCTTGAAGATTTTGCGGCAGCCGGCGCCGATATAATTACAATTCATCCTGAAGCGGGGGCACATTTCCATCGAACTTTACAAACAATTAAAGCGTTGGGGAAAAAAGCGGGTATTGCCTTGAATCCGGGAACGCCCGTATCAATTCTTGAAAATGTGATGGATTTGGTGGATCTGGTGCTTGTAATGACTGTGAATCCCGGGTTTGGCGGCCAGAGCTTTATTCCGCTCTTCGGGAAGATAAAAGCGGTACGGGATCTGATTGCCGTTACAGACCATCCTGTTGATCTGGAAGTGGATGGCGGCGTGAATATTGAGACGGCAAAGCTGGTACGGGCAGCAGGAGCTAATGTTCTTGTTGCCGGAACCGCTGTCTTTAAAGAGGGGGCAAGCGGGTATGAAAAAAATATCAGGGCTTTGAGAGGGCATCCGGTGTGATAAATCTTCTTTCACATATTCGTACAAAAGCAAGTCATTTGGCCTTTAATAATATCCTTTATAACTGGTCACTGGGCGGGGCGGTTCCGCACGGTTTTATTGTTCCCTTGACGGATACGTGGCCGGGGGTAATGGAAAGGGGGCGGTGGCTGTGTTCTGGTGCCTTTGCCATGGATGGCGAAATGCTGGAAATGCATGACGAGCATTCTTGTGGCTCGTTTTGGGAGCCTGCAGGGGTTGGTGATAACTGGCTCTTTCATATGCACGGCTTTTCATGGCTACGTGATCTTAAGGCGCTAGGCGGTGAGGAGGCACGGTTACAGGCACGGAACATGGTGAAAAGCTGGGCAAAACGTTATGGTGCCTGCCAGCCTTCTTTCTGGCGTTCTGATTATATTGGCGCACGTCTTGCCAACTGGATTTCCTTTTACGATTTTTTCGGTGAAAGTGCCGAAGAAGAGTTTCAGGATCGTTTTTTCACAATTCTTATAAGACAGGCACGTCATCTTTCTCGTTCTCTTCAGACCTGTCCGGCGGGGCTTCCGGTTTTTTATGCAATCAAGGGGCTGATTTATGCCGGTATTGCTCTTGAGGGGCGGGAGAGCTGGCTGGAGCAGGCTCTTGATTTGCTACAACAGGAAAACAGGAAGCAGATTCTTCCTGACGGGGGACATATCAGCCGTAATTCGGAAAAGCTGCTGGAAGCTTTGCAGATTGTCATTGATATCCGTATGGCTTTGCTGGCCGGAGGATATCCTGTTCCGGTGGCGCTGGAGCATACGATTGACCGGATGGCGCAGGCTTTGCGATTTTTCCGCTATGCAGATAAGTCTTTTGCTGTATTTCATGGCGCACAGGAAGGTGATATGGCGCTGACCGATGCCATTCTCGCCCGTTCCAATGCCCGTGGAAAGGTCTTGAAGGGATTGCCGCAGACGGGATTCGAGAGGATGATGATGGGGCGGAGTCAGGTTATGATGGATTGCGGAATGCCGCCTCCTTCTCCCTATGATAAAGGGGCTCATGCATCGCCCTTGGCATTTGAGTTTATCTATGGCAAAGAGCGTATTTTTATATCCTGCGGGTCGCATCCGCTTGATCCGGTATGGCAGGATTCTCTTCGTGCGACAGCGGCGCATAACACCATGACAATGAATTACCGTAATTCTTGCGAGATTCGTCCGGATCATCATCTGGGACGCAAGCCGCGCAAAGTCACGCTGGATCGTCAGGATACCAAGGATGCCGTGCTTGTTGAAGCGACTCATGATGGTTATGTTCCTTTGAATGGGATTACGCATCGCCGTCGTTTATATCTTGGCAATGGTGGCCATGATTTTCGGGGGGAGGAAAATCTGACCTGTTCGGTCGGTGTCCAGAATCCGGCCGAAATTGTACTGCGTTTTCATTTGCATCCGCGTGTTCTTGTTTCTCTTATTCAGGGGGGGAGCGAAGCATTACTGCGTCTTCCCGGCGGCGCCGGGTGGCGTTTTCTGCATGATGGCGGACGACTGGCACTGGAAAACAGTATTTATCTGGGTGAGGGAACGCGGCCCCGTAAAACAAAACAGCTTGTTATCTATGGCACGATGAGCGGAGATTATGCCCGAATTAAATGGGCGCTTCAAAGGGAAGCCCGCTAGAATTTTGTATATTTCTATTGCGTAGCAGGATGATGCCGGATATAACGCAAATCCCAGAAAATATTAAATGACGGAGTGATCAATATGGTCAAACAACGCACACTTTCCATTATTAAACCTGATGCCACACGCCGTGGTCTGACGGATGCCATCAATGAAAAAATTGAAAATGGCGGTCTAAAGATTATTGCCCGTAAGGATATAACATTAACACAGGAACAAGCCGGAAAATTTTATGAGGTTCATAAAGAGCGGCCTTTTTATGGTGAACTGGTTGATTCCATGATTGTCGCGCCTGTCGTTGTTCAGGTTCTGGAAGGCGAAGATGCTGTCACAAAATACCGGAATATTATGGGTGATACGGATCCCGCCAATGCCGCACCCGGAACAATCCGTGCCGAATTTGCCGAAAGTAAAGGCGCGAACTCAGTCCATGGGTCGGATAGCGCGGAAAATGCTATGAATGAGATTCTTTTCTTTTTCAAGGAAGAAGAGTTAGCTGACTAGGATATTGTGAAGGCTGGATGTTCGGAGTAATCTAGGGAATCTCTACCAGTTCATGCAGTTCGCGCTTTGTCAGGCCGTAAACGGAAGGAAGTTCCTGCAGTAATTTTTGTAGGGCTTCCTGATCATTGTTTTTTGTTGCCGTTGCGATATCACTTGCCAGTTTGCTGAGGGCTGTTAAACCGAAATTTCCGGACATTCCTTTTAAATCGTGCATTTCAGCGGCGAGAGTGTCCATATTCTTATTATAAAAAGCCTGATGAATGCTTTCCAGAATTTCATTTGCTTTAGAGAGCATATCCCCGACCAGAGCTTCAAATTTTTCAGAACCAACACTATCTACAAGCCCTTTGAGCATTGTTGAATCTAGTGTTTTCTGTTTGTCCGGATAATCTGGCTCTGGTGTTTGCTCTGTATTATCTTCTAAAGAAAGCGCTGTTTCAAAACTGTCTTCGTCAAGATCCTCCTCTGAAAGGGAAGGCGGCGGGACTTTTTTATAGCTCATCGCCAGAGCACTAATCGGTGCAATTTCATCTCTGTTAAAGAGTTCGTTCTCTTCCGTCTCATCGTCATCAGTTTGATTCTGAAAGGGTAAAGGAGAGGAATCTCCGAATTTTTCGGCACCGACATTAATTCTGGTAATGGTTGTATGCTGATCTTTTCCGCTATCCGGTAACTCGACCGGATTATCAAGCCTGTTCTCAATGACTTTTTGAATCTGATCCCTGAGTTTCTTAGGGTCAACGGGTTTGGAAAGATGTCCGTTCATATTGGCCGCATAGCATTGGCGGACATCTTCATCTTTGACATTTCCGGTCAGGGCAATGACCGGAATGGCGGCTTTTTCAGGGCTTTTTATGGCGCGTATTGCTTTGGTGGCTCCCATGCCAGTAATACCTGATAACTGCACATCCATTAAAATAAGATCAAGCTCCTGTTCTTCTACAATTTTTAAAGCATCCTCACCAGAGTTTGCGACGCTGGTTTGATGGCCCATGCGGTCAACCAGCTCTTTCATCAGTTTCTGGTTGATCTCGTTATCCTCGACAATCAATATTTTTAAGGATTTTGTTGGTTTCTGTGCATTTATAGCGCCAGATATTTCTGCTTTTTCAACGGTTTCAGCATTTCCTGATTCCATGACCAGAGTAAAGAAAAAAGTACTGCCATGTCCTTCGGTGCTATTAATGGCAATATGCCCGCCCATAGCTTCGATCAATTTTTGGGAGATGGCGAGTCCCAGCCCCGTCCCACCAAATTTGCGTGCAACGGTGGAGTCTGCCTGTGAAAAGGGGTTGAATAGATTTTTCTGCGCCTCTTTAGAAATACCGACACCGGTATCTTCAATAGAAATACGAATGCGGTGCGTTGTCTGATTGGTTTTTGTGTTTTGCAATCCTTTCGCAGATGGTTCCGGCTTGATCCGAAGGGTTACACCACCCTGTCCGGTAAATTTGATGGAGTTTCCTGTTAGATTTAAAAGAACCTGCCGTAGTCTGACAGGATCTCCAATAACATAACGTGGTATGCTCGGATCAATATCAACCTTGAAGTAAATATTACGTGCCTCGGCATGTCCAGACATAAGAGTTTTTACACCATTTATGAGTCGGTGCAGGTCAAAATCAATATGTTCGATATCCATTTTGCCGCTTTCAATTTTTTCAAAATCGAGAATATCATTGAGTAATGACATCATGGCATCGCCTGAATCCTGTAAAGTACGGGCGTAATCTTTTTGTTTGGCATCCAGATTTGTATCAAGTAAAAACCTGACCATGCCCATAATCCCTGACATAGGGGTTCTGATTTCATGGCTCACAACAGCAAGGAAAGCGGATTTTGCATTATTCGCCAGATCTGCGGCTTCTTTTGCCTTTCTCATTTCTTCATTTTGTTTTACTTCTCTTGCGCGCAGCTCGTTCATTACTTCGCGCTCATATTCGATCATTCGCAAGAGACGGACATTCTCCGATGCTTCTTTGGAAGCCATTATATTACGGAGGGCTTCCTGCTTTTTCTGGTTTTCTTTAAGAAAAGTTCTTTGTAAGTGATCCTTTGTAATCAGTCTTATATATGTTGCTGCAATAAAGAGCAGTCCCTGAATAACCAGACCGTACCAATAAAAATCAAGCATAAAGGCAGTGGGGGTAAAAATATTGCTTAAACTGACAAAAACAACAATTGCTCCGGAAAAAACAGCCAGCCAGCCCAATGCCAGATAATACCCCTCTGTTTTCCCTGTATAACCCTGTGCCAGTGAAAGTATAAACAGAAAGGCACAAACCAGAACAGGGAGAACATACATAAGAAAAATCTGTAACTGTGAATGATCGGGAATAGCCAATGTTGCTGCGCCTGCTGAAACGAGAAGAATCAATATTTGTACTATTATAAGATTGCCTTGCTGACGCTTCTGTGACCCGATGTCCAGAAATATTTTTGTAATAAGAAGACCCAGAATAATACTGGCATTAAAAAGAATTCCGGGGATATGGGGGGCGAGAGACAAACTTATTTGTAACGCATCATTCTGATGTTTTAGGAGGAACAAGAGAATAAGGTAATAAAGGGAGAATATTATGCCGCTCCACATTTTTTTGATAAGAACCGTGGCAAGAAAAAATCCGATCATGGTGATAAAGAAATAGCTTATAAGTGCTGTCTGGGTGAAAGGACTGGCTATTTTTTGCATATAAGCGGTTTCAACCGTTAATTCCGGTACAATTGTTGTGGGAAATCCAGCTTTTGGAACAATATAAATAAATAATAGGGTCTTTTTTCCTCTGGGAATTGTGATCGGTAGAGTAAAATTTCCTGGTTCTTCCGCATAAGGTTTTCCGGTTTTGAGCGTATTAATATAGGTGATCTTTCCCATATGGTCATAGACAAATAGCTCATCAATAAGACCATAGCGCCCTTCCATATGTTGCCCAAAAGATAAAATCCATTTATCAGCCCAGCTCTGATTGCTAACAGGAAGAATAATCCAGAAAGGGGTGTTTTCTGTTCCCAGATTCAAAATATTCCCCTTGATCGTCTCTCCATGCGGTTCGGAAAGATGACTTTCTACAAAACGTTTATAGTTCTCGAATGTTAAAGATTTCCCCGGATCACGGGTTATATAAAGATAGGTACCGAGTTTGTAATGATCCTGTTCTGCTGATAATATCAATGAAGAGGGGATATTCTTCTGATTTTGCGCTTTGGCGGTGGAGGGTGCTGAAAAGCACAAAAAAAATGTCAAGATCAAGGCCATAAAAAAGGCATAATGCCGTTTTTGGCCAGATAAATTTTGTGATTTCAAATTTTTCGATTTCAAATGAAGCGCCTTCACATGCTTATATACAGCAGCATTTTATTGCTCTTTGTATTTGCCTTAAAGCTATAATGAAGGTAAAAAGTTACAGAATAATGAAAAAAAGCAAGATTTCAGGTAATTTTTCAATGAGTTGTTCTTATTAGTCTAATACACAAAAGCGAGCATTAAAATCAGAACAACCGCCGCAACAAAAGAACTATAGAACCCTCTGCAAAAGACTGTAAAAATCCTGTAGAATCATTTCATGCAAACGAGCATGAGGTACAAAATGAAAATGAAGAAGTTACGCGTCGAGAGATTTCTCGGCGAGATGGATCGCGTGGT
>Ga0210044_10007329_pt1 | contig 14111 bp, 17 predicted proteins | sample CryGey13umfilter_2_FD_183959 | JGI IMG/M metagenome (GOLD analysis project Ga0210044, IMG submission 183959) | Groundwater microbial communities from aquifer in Utah, USA - Crystal Geyser 4/9/14 3 um filter (SPAdes) (version 2) | ecosystem: Environmental > Aquatic > Deep subsurface >...
CCGCCTCCGTTCGTCAGAGGTCGTAGTCGATCTCGACCGGAGGCCGACTTGCCTCTGCGCGTCGTTGGAGCGACTGCTCGTAGCATCGGATGAATGCGTCGAGGGTTTCCTCTTTACCTCTCTGCTCCTTGATCACATCGGTACGGCGCACTTCTGCGTTGAGCTTTTCCGCTGCGTTGCTCGGCATCGATGGAGATTTCACCCAGCGCCCGTAGCACATCTCGCCTGGCTGGATGTAGGTCAGGATGTTGTGATCGCAGCCCGAGCGGAAGTTCCATTCGTGCGACTCCGTGTCCTGCACCATGAGCGTGTCCTTGGCACGCTCGTAGTCCGGGCGGTATGAGCCTCCGAACACGAAACACGTGCTGCCCAGCTCTGCCGGGCAGACGAGCCGGGTCCCGGGAGTGATCTGTGGCGGTGACGCGTGCGTGATTGGTCCGACCGCGAAGATCGCGGCGATGAGCATTGTCATGCTAAAGTGTAGCATCATCGAAATTTCTCCTGGTTCCCCTTCTGCAGTGGTCGAGACGTCCCCGACTTGCAGAGAGATCACGATATATCGTGGTATCTCTGCAAAGCGTGGTACACCGTATTGATAGCGCATCCTAATAAAAAAAACTATGTTTGTCAATAGTTTTTATGAGATATGTTGTGTCGGCGAGGGGCGGCTGTGCTGTGATGCACTGCCACCCCTGCCGATCCCACCGAGTGTTGCCGCCTTGGGAGGTGAGTCCCGTGGCGGTCTGATCACTTGGTGGGGGTGTCCTTCGAGAGCCAGTAGGCCCAGTCGATCCGAGGGATCGGCATGGGCTGGCCCTCGAGGACGATCGTCGTGTGGCCGTCGCCGTGGAAGATCCACGTACGACGACCGCGCCGCTCCTTTTCCTTCTGCGCGGCCTCCCACCGCGCCACGTTGACAAACGTCGCCGTCGGCTTGGCGTCCAGCAGATCCGGCGGGACCTGCTTCGGCGCGGCGTGGGCGACGTTGCCCAGCGCGAAGACGACGGCGAGGACGCAGATGATGAGGGCGAGGGCGTTGATCTTCATTGATGTTCCTCCTGGAACGTCGGTGCCTCCCTTGCGGGTGGCGGGGTTATATGAAATCACAGATATTGTGTTCTCATATGACCCCACCAATCGGCATGTGAAGCGGTTGCTTTTGTACCCCTGAAGTAGGGGGCTCACCAGTAAAGCAACGGACAAATATAGCACAAAAAAAAGGTTTTGTCAAGGGGGTCAGGGAGATAAAATAACAAAAAATGGCTTTGTAGAGCCATTTTTATATATGTAAAAAAGTTTTTGGTGAATAAGTTTTAGTATATGGTTCGACTTGGTTGTGCCTATATCCGTTTACAATTTGTTGATCGGTTATCTTTATTGAAATAGCTCGGACATTCGTTTGCAATATCATTGTGTGGATGGCAGATGACGTCGCCATTGGTATTGTAGAGGGTGCTAAAGCAGTTTGGGCAACTTTCTACCATATAGTAGACTCTGTTGGTGCCATAGACACATTCTTCTTTTATTGGGCTACTTGCTCCTGAATTTTTTCCTGATGCGATAGCATTGAGGTGTTTGAGCCATGCAGTATTTGCATTGGTTGGGGCTGTGGCAGTGCCGATCGAATTTGAAACAGATGAACTACTGCCAGAAGAACTAGAAGATCCTGCGGCGTTGTCGGCTTTTCCTGCCGCTGCTTGTTGTTCTGCTTCTGTACAGACTCCTACATGGTTTATGTCGACGCGTTGGAGTCCAGCAATGCAGCTATTTACATAGGTAATACCATCTTTGCCACAAACGGGTTTTTCTTCACTTGTACATGTACGGATATTTTGTGGAACACCATCGGTGGTGACGAGATACATACGGTTTGTTGATGTTGTCGTACATGTTCCTGTGATATAAGAAACAGCCTCGCATGCATAGCCGCTCTGAAATTGGCAATAGGTATATGAGGTTTTTGTGTCGTTGTCATATTTGAAGATGATATCGTAGCCATTGTTTTGACATGCCTCTATAGCATAGTCAATAGGTTCTACACCTTCTGGTTTTTTTACGACATCGTGGGTGCTGGTAGCACTATCAGTCGAGGTACTCGTCGTATCGCCTGAATTGGAGCTACCGCATCCAGCGCCGACGAGAACAATCATTGTGCATACCAGAAACAATTTTTTCATACAACTTTTTTCACGTACGAACGGATAATCTTTGCAGAGGTCGCTATTTTTTTTCGTTCTCCCAGTTCGAGTTTGAGTGGCCAGTGTTCTATGACACCACGTCTTCCTATAACAGCTGGCGCACCAAGGCAGACATCAGAGATGCCATTCCATGATGAGAGACGTGCTGAGACGGGGAGGATGGTATGTTGGTCGTATACGATAGCTTCGACAATATCTGCTGCCACGAGACCTATGCCAAAATACGTCGCTCCTTTTTTCTTTATAATGGTGTATGCTTCTTTTCGGACGGTATGTTCGATAGTATCCATGGATTTTTTTGTCATGCGTGGAAGTTTTTTTGCGGGTGTTCCACCAATTGATACACTACTCCATGCAATAAATTCACTGTCACCATGTTCACCCATGACATAACCGTTTATATTGCTTGCGTGGACACCATATTTTTTTCCTAGGGCAGAGCGAAGGCGTGCAGTATCGAGTGTAGTGCCGCTGCCAAAGACTTGATGTGTTGGTAGTCCTGTTATTTCTTGTGCAAGATAGGTGAGGACGTCTACTGGATTTGAAATAAGAAGAACAATTGCATTCTGTTGAATTTTTCCTATCCCTTTGAAAATACTTTTGAGAATGCCTGCATTTTTTTCCAACAGCACAAGTCTCGTGTCTCCAGGTTTTTGTGCTGCGCCTGCTGTGATGATGATAATGTCAGCATCGGCTGCGTCTGGATAATCACCACGAACGACTCGTCCTGTTTCTACCAGAGAAAGGCCATCGGAAATATCCAAAATTTCACCTGCTTCTTTTTCTTGATTGATATCGATGAGGATGACTTCTGCGACGACATTGCGGAGTGTGATTGCATAGGCTGCCGCGGCACCGACGGCACCTGCGCCAATGATGGCGACTCGTGTGGGGGTAAGGGATGTTTTCATAAATAGTGTTAGTACTGACAGTATAACAGAAAAGTTTGTTTTTTGGCGAATAGTAAAAGTGTATATGAATCCAGGTTTTACATCATTTATTCCTTCCTTTTTGTCACCAATCCCGATCAAATCGGGACAAACAGCTTTCCCTTTAAAACCCTTTGGATAACAATAGACGAGTAACACGAGATACAAAATAAAAAAACACCCGTTACATTACGAGTGTTTTTTTATTTTTTATTTTTATCCTTCGATTGTGACACCCATTTGGCGGGCAGTACCTTCGATGATTTTCATTGCTGCGTCGATGTCGTGTGCATTGAGGTCGGGCATTTTTGTTTCTGCGATTTCTTTTACTTGCGCTCGTGTCAGTTTACCGACTTTGTCTTTGAGTGGATTGCCGGATCCTGATTTGAGTCCGAGTGCTTTTTTGATAAGTGAGCTCGCTGGTGCTACCTTCATGATGAAGTCGAATGTTCGATCTTCATACACGTTGATGATGACAGGGACAACTTCTCCTTTTTTATCAGCAGTTGCATTGTTGAACTGTACACAAAAATCTTGAATGTTGAGCCCGTGCTGTCCAAGTGCTGGACCGATTGGAGGAGCTGGATTTGCGCCACCGCCGATGACTTGGAGTTTGATTTGGGTCATGAGTTTTTTTGCCATAGAGAAATGCTAGTAATGCTTGAAAGGCTTGAAATGCTGTGAAGGCTAGAAGCAGGAAAGTACTTTCTTTCCAAGCCTTCTGGGCATTATAGGCCTTTCCAGACCTATTGGTTATAGTTTTTTTACTTGTAATGCATCGAGTTCTACTGGAGTCTCACGTCCAAACATACTGACGAGGACTTTGACTTTGCCGCGGTGTTCATCGACACTTTCTACTTTACCTTCAAAATTCTTGAATGGACCATCCGTGATGCGAACTGGATCGTTTGCAGAAACGTCGATCTTGTGTGACGCTTCGAGTGCTTGGGTTCGTTTCATGAGTGAGTCCACTTCTTTTTGATCAATTGGGGTTGGTGTGGTTCCTGATCCTACAAATCCTGTGACGTTTGGTGTGTTGCGGACGACATACCATGAGTCATCGGTGACCACCATTTCTACGAGTACGTACCCTGGGAATATTTTTTCTTCAACAGTCGTACGTTTTCCATTTTTTATTTTTATTTTTTTTTCTTTTGGAACGATGACACCAAAAATCTTGTCTGTCATGTCAAACGTATCGATACGCTGTTCGAGATTTCGTTTTACATTTTCTTCGTATCCACTATAGGTGTGGAGGACGTACCAGCGTCGTCCGAGGTCGAGGGTTTGTTTTGCCATAGGTTAAAAAGAAGGAACAATAATCAATGAAAAAAAAGTTTTTAGACGACGAGTCCAAGAAGCCATGTGAAGATATCATCGAGAACAGCGAAAAAGACAGCCATGCCGATCGCAATCACAATAACCACGATAGAATAGTTGACCGTTTGTTTTTTTGTTGGCCAGGTGACTTTACGAAGTTCGTAGAGTGCCTCGCGGAAATACGCAGAGAGTTTACCCATAGTACTGTCTAAATGTGTGGTTTAAAAAAAAGGCCTTTGGCCAAATCTGAGATAACTATATATCAAAATAGGGGTTTTGTCAAGGGGGAGTGGTGGATAATTGGTTTTTTGTTGACATAATAGAAAACTTCCTGTAGTAATTTCATTAGTCTTAATCAAGAACCTGCATATCGTGGGTGAGATTGAAAATGGGTGACAGCATGTCTATTGTAGCGTTCAGAGAAGCGTTGCTGTCTGAGGACCTTCAACCTGTGATGACAGAGGTAAGACCCTTTTCTCTCAACGAGGAGAGCGGTGCTGTTGTTCATCTGTACGGAAGGAAGCCGTACAAGGCTCATCTAGTGATCCACTGCGATACTCGTCCCCCGAAGTGTTGGAAGGTGTGGCTTCACTTTGAGGGAAACGTTCTTGGTCCTCTTCCTGAGGGAAGTGAGTCCTTTCAGTGGAAAGACTACATATCTTTCCTCGAGTACATTCAGAGGATCTACGTTCAGGTTTGCGTGGTTCAAGATCGTCTCAATCAGGAGCTCTTGGAGCAGTAAGAGAACATCCTTCTTCCCGACACTCAACGCCTTGATCGCACCGAGTGTCGGGGATCAACAAAAACAGCTTTGTTTAAAAGCTGTTTTTGTTTGGGTGGTAATGCTCAACCCCACCCTAACCCTCCCCTTAAAAATGGGAGGGAACTTACTGAAAAGTTCTATTATAAAAAAGTCCTCCCCAGATAAGGGGAAAATTTTCCACCCAAGGCGGATCCGCCTTGGGCGGAAGGTGGGGTTGCGAGGTTTTTTGTTTTTTCACTGTGTATAACATTTTGGCTAACATAAGGTAAAAAATGAACAAAAATGACTGTATTGCTCTTGACAAAAAGGGGTTTTTGTGGTATATTCATTTGTCAAATTACGATGAAGATGCTCCTTACAAGCCAGAGCGAACCTCTCTATATTCTTCTCTGCAACAAGGCAGGGGGGAAGATCGGGAGCATGTCGCTCTCAATTGCTATGATCCGGAAGCTGACTCACTCAGCACCCCCGAAAGATGGGTTACGGATCAGTCTGGTGCAAGCCAGATAGAAGTGAGACGGGCCTAACCAGCCCAAGGGTTTACCATGAACACCACCGCCACCCCCCTCGCCGCCGCCCGCGCCAACGTCCTCGTCACCGCCGTCGTCACCGCCGAGGCCGCCCTCGAGTCGAACCCCTGGTCGTACGAGACCGCCGGGGCCCACGATGAGCTGAAGAAGAAGCTCGCCGTCGCCCGGGAGGACCTGTCCGCCGCCATCGTCGCCGCCCCCTGGGGCACGAACGGGTCGCTGTTCATCAGCGACCGGAAGGCGGGGGTGTGCAGCTGGAACGCCTTCCGGAGGCTGTACGTCAACGGGCGCCTCAGGGCGACGTTGGAGTACAGCTGTGGCACCGGGAGTAGCCACAGGGTTGACGTCGTCCCGGCCGACCAGGCCGAGGCGGAGTTCCAGGCGCACCTCGTTGCCGTCCGCGTCGCGACCGTCCAGTTTCGGCTGGAGCGGCAGCGTTTGATCGACGCGCTGCGGTGGTACGATCACGCGAAGCTCGACAGCTTCGCGGACTGGGACTACCGCGACGGGCAGAAGGGCGGGACCTTCCGCCGGCTGGGCTCGGACTTCTGCCTCCCCGCCCTCGGCGCCTTGAGCGCCGCGTTCGGGCCGGACTTGGAGTCCCACGTCCCCACGCCGCCCCGCCCCGTCGAGGAGGCGGAGTGGGACCGCGCCATCTACGGCGCGCGGTGGTAGCCTGAACAACACTCTCTCATAGTCCGAGCACTCGGACGGCAAGTATGAGAGAGTCATTCATTGCTCTTTCGTCACCTTTCACAAGGAGGTGCACTCGGAGGATGTCTTGCCCATCCTCCACCACTTCTTCCGACTGAGAGTCGGAACTGATGAGTCCTTTCCGAAAGATAGAAATGGCAGGACGAAAAGTGGAAATAAAAAAGCACCCGCCGATTCGGCGGGTGCTTTTTAGTTTGAGAACATTCCTCTCTAAGGAGGGGGTAGGGGAGGTTGATGGACTAGCAATGAATTTTTTTCTGAGTGTCAACCCCCTCTCCGCAAAGACGGAGCCCGTCTCTGCGGGCCAACTCCCCCTTTCCAAGGGGGAAAGTAACAACTTAGATATCCAAGTTCTTCACACTCTTTGCATGTGTCCCCGTCTCCGCCCTTCGATTCCTCAGGGCTGCGCCGGGTAAATTCCTAAATATCAAGATTTTTAACAGATTTCGCGTGCGTCTGGATGAACTTCTTTCGTGGTGGTACTTCACTGCCCATGAGGATATCAAAAACTTCGCTGGCTTTTTCTGCATCTTCGACAGTGACACGTTTGAGCAATCGATTTTCTGGATTCATGGTTGTTTCCCAGAGTTGTTCTGGATTCATTTCTCCGAGACCCTTATATCGTTGGATATTTATTTTTGATTTTCCTTTTTTTGCTTTTGATTTTGCAGATTCTTTTTCATCTTCTACCTCTACCTCATTACCATCTTCGTCTTCTTCTGGTACTTCGAGATCGCTAGTACTGATCCCTTGTTTTTCCAGATATTTTTCGAGGATTTCTTCATTATAAAACCACTTCATGTCTTTGCCATTTTTTATACTGTAGAGTGGTGGCTGTGCAATGAAGATGTGTCCAGCCGCAATGAGCTCTGGAAAATAGCGGAAAAATAATGTGAGAAGGAGGGTACGAATGTGTGCACCATCGACGTCGGCATCTGTCATGATGATGATACGATGGTAACGGAGTTTTTCTATTTCAAACATTTCGCCGATGTTTGTCCCCATCGCGATGATAAGAGATTTTAATTCGTTGTTTGTCAAAATTTTATCAAGACGTGCACGCTCTACGTTCAAGACTTTTCCTCTGAGAGGAAGAATGGCTTGGTTGCGACGGTCGCGTCCTTGCTTTGCAGAACCTCCTGCAGAATCTCCCTCTACGATGTAGAGCTCTGAGTCTGCTGCTTTTCTACTAGAACAATCTGCAAGTTTTCCAGGTAACGTAAATCCTTCCAGTGCCCCTTTTCGCAATACTGATTCACGTGCAATACGTGCGGCATTGCGTGCGCGAGCTGCGAGGAGACATTTGCCGACGATTGCTTCTCCATCTTTTGGATTTTCTTCGAGGAAAATTTCGAGTGCTTCACCAAATGTTGTTTCTACTGCTGCTTTGACATCTGGATTTCCGAGTTTTGATTTCGTCTGTCCTTCAAATTGTGGATCTGGAATTTTTACAGACACAATGGCAGTCAATCCTTCGCGGACATCTTCTCCAGAAAGGTTTGCATCTTTTTCTTTCAAAATACCTTTTTTTCGTGCGTATGAATTGAGTGTTCTCGTCAGCGCACCACGAAATCCTGCCACGTGTGTTCCGCCATCTGGATTGGTGATGTTGTTTGCAAAGGCAAACAATGATTCTTGATAATCGGCAGTGTATTGGAGTGCTACTTCTACTGCAATATGGTCTACTTGTTTTTCAACATAAAATACTGTTTCATGTTTTGGTTCACGGTTTTTGTTGATGTGTTTTATGTAGCTTGCAATACCCCCTTCAAAATAAAATTGGTATGATGCTTTTTTGATCGGGACGGAAGAGGCGTCTACTTGTTTTTCTTCCTCACTACGCTCATCGATAATATGGAGCCGAACGCTTTTGGTCAGATATGCTTGTTGACGGAGGTGCTCGATAATGGATTTCCAATTGTAATCAAGATTTTCAAAAATGCTTGCATCCGCACGAAAGGCAATGGTGGTTCCTGTGCCGTTTGTTTTGCCGATTGCTTTTACTTTGTCTTTTGGTTTTCCTATTCTAAATTCTTGTTCCCAAATTTTGCCATCTCGGTGGATGGTTGCAACTACTTCCGTTGAAAGTGCATTGACGACAGACACGCCTACTCCATGGAGACCACCGGATACTTTGTATCCACCATCACCAAATTTTCCACCTGCGTGGAGTTGGGTCATGACGACGGTCAGAGCACTGATTTTTTTCTTTGGGTGAATGTCGACAGGAATACCACGACCATTGTCTGTGACAGATATCCAATGGTCTGGGAGGAGGCGGAGCGTGATAGTATCACAGTATCCAGCCATGGCTTCGTCGAAACAGTTGTCGACAACTTCCCAGATCATGTGGTGGAGTCCACGAGAACCTGTAGATCCGATATACATCCCCGGACGTTTGCGGACAGCCTCGAGTCCTTCGAGGACAGTAATCTGATTTGCAGTATATTCGCCGCCTTTATTCGCGTCTTTTTTTGTTGAAGTTGGAGCTGTTTTTTTCTTTTCTGGCATATACGTTCAGATAACAAATATCATAGAGCAGGGATCATTTTTATGATTTGCAATGCAAATAGTATAGCCTTTTTGGGTGTATTAGGCAAGGGTAGATTTTACGTGACATTTCTGCAGAGTTTGTATAGATAGAAATACGGATGAAACGACTATACGTATTGCGGGCAATACATATAGTCACACGTTTTTTTCTTTAGATGGGTTTCATTCAAATAGTATTACAGAATATCTTCCCTTCTTTTTTGTCACCAAAAAGGAACAAAAAGTGTTAGGGGAAAGAGCTCACCTGTGTCGGCGTTAAGAAAGTACCCATTGACAAGCATTGAGGCTCAGACAGCTTTCCCCTTAAAACCCCTTGAATACAAATAGTCGTCTATTATAAAAAATTCTTTTACAGATAAAAGTTGATTTTTGCAGTACGTACGCAACGCATGAAGGGTATATGTTCGTTGCTATACCCCTATTCTTTTTCAAGAAGCAAAAAAATTGCTATACTACTTATAACGCAACATATGTTGTTGCTTGTTCACACTATATGTTTGGAAAAAAGAAAGAATCCGATGCCCTTGATCGCTATGAAGATCCGTTGAGTGGTTTTTCCAGTACGGATTTGAAACGAGGCATTTGGTATGTGGAGCATCGAGATTTGTTGAAACGTATTTTTATGACATGCTTCATTTTTTTTGATATTGGTTTTCTCGGCTACGGTTTGTGGGGGTGGGGATCTTATATGATTGTGGGATATACACAAGACAAACAAAACGAAGCACAGAGCGTTGCAGGGTTTCAAAACTATGCTGTGCAGCAAGCGCGATACGAAGCAAGTGATGTACAATTTGGTGTACCAGAAGTATTTCAAAGTGCTGACGATGTATATGATTTTGTCATCGACGTCGACAATCCCAATGAACGATGGGTAGCACGAGTACGGTACCAATTTACGTATAGTGGTGGTATGACCGAAGAAAGAGAAGCTATTCTCATGCCTGGGGTCCATCAGCCAATGGTGGTATTTGGGGTAGGTGCTGTGACACGACCATCTTCTGTTCGATTTCAACCCTTATCTGTAGAATGGCGGAGTATTGATCCACATGCGGTATTTGATATAAAGGGCTATCTTGAAAAAAGAAATCAGTTTGAAGTAAGCGATGTTTCTTTTACTCGTGCAGCCGATGCAGACATTGGTGGGGATCGACTAACATTCACCCTTTCGAACAACAGTGTTTTTAGATATTGGACACCACAATTTTTTGTAGAACTCAAAGATGGGCAAAAGCGCCAGGGAATAGCGCTAGTTACGATAGATCAATTGTTGGAGCAGTCAGTACGACCTGTCGATATACGACTGTTTGGAAGCAATCTTTTTGTCACAGATGTGACACTCTATCCAACGATCAATTTCTTTGATCAAGGTGCATTCATGGAGTAATGGCGATTTTTGTATCATTATTGTATTCACCACTTCTCTTGTGGTAGGGTAGTGTTATTATGTTAGAAAAAACACTTCGACTCGTGCGTGGATATGATTGGACGCTCGTCATTGTGGTCATTCTTTTGTCTGCTATTGGTCTTGCTGGTATTTATAGTGTGGATCTTTCCAAAGGAAATACGCTTGTGTATTTTCCTGTACAAATGATTGCATGTATTCTTGGTGGTGTGGTTCTCGTGCTTGCGGCAAGCGTCCACAGTGTTTTTTATCAATCTTTTTCTCGCCTTGCGTACATTGGGGTGTTGTTCTTGCTCATAGGAGTACTCATTTTTGGTATCACAATTCGTGGAACGACGGGGTGGTTTCGATTTGCTGGATTTTCGCTTCAACCAGCAGAACTTGCAAAAGTGTCCCTTATTTTATTTTTATCGTGGATTTTTTATCGACATGGGAGGCAGTATTACAAGTGGCAGTTTGTATTTTCTACCATTCTTGTTGTTGGCGCCTATGTGGGACTTATTTTACTACAACCTGATCTTGGGTCTGCATTGATCTTACTTTCTATCTGGTTTGGATTGCTTCTGTTTAGTAATACAAAAAAACGATACATCGTGTTGTTGTTGGGCCTTGGGATTGGCGCATTTTTGTTGGGCTGGTTTTTCTTCTTTGCACCGTATCAAAAAGCTCGCCTCATGACATTTCTTGATCCAGCCTCCGATCCTCTGGGTGCTGGATACAATGTATCGCAGTCGGTAATAGCTATTGGTGCGGGTAATATGTTTGGACGTGGTCTTGGATTTGGATCACAAAGTCAACTGCATTTTTTACCAGAAGCACAAACTGATTTTATTTTTGCTGTGATTGCCGAGGAACTTGGTTTTATTGCAGTCATCGGCGTGTTTGTACTGTATAGTCTTCTTATTTGGCGGATCATCTTGCTGACAAAACGATGCCGGGATGATTTTTCGGTGTTTGTCCTTCTTGGCATTGCGATTCTCTTTTTTACGCAGGTCGTGGTCAATATTGGGGCGGCAACTGGGGTGTTGCCGGTGACTGGGGTTACCTTGCCATTTTTGAGCTATGGAGGGTCATCGTTGGTTATTAATTTTTTTCTTATTGGCATTGCTCTTTCTATCGCGCGATCGCATGCGTAAGAAGTGTATGCAAGAGTGCTTGGAGATGTATTCTAGCTACCTTGTTTTTTCTTCCTCCCCTGTACAACCTCTTGACGGTCCGCTATACTTATGCTATATTCTTTTCGCTTCGTATATGGGCAGAAAATCACAGCCACACGATGAACAACGGGATACGCAGTACAAAGGGCTAAAGCTCTTGAAAGACTGTCCTGTGTGTCAGACTGCCTTCCAGACGACTGACATTCGTATCGTAGATACGTATGACAATGCACATTTGTTACACTTGACGTGTAGTGAATGTTCGCATGCACTGTTGTCTATTTTTGCGATATCGCAGATGGGCATGAGTTCTGTCGGTATGGCTACAGATCTTTCTGCGTTTGATGCTGAGAGAGTGCTCAACACTGAACCAATTCATGAAGATGAGGTTCTCTCATTTCATACCCTCCTTTCAAAACAAACACACCACAACAAGCCAATAGAACATTTATTTGTAATTCAAGAGTGAGTACGTATGACATTTCAAATTACTGTACAAAAACGTGAGGCAGGACATGCAGAAGACGTTCGCGACGCAGGCCGTATTCCTGCGATTGTTTATGGTGCTGGAATGGAACCTGTACCTGTGAGTGTTGACGCACATACGTTTGATAAAATGTATGCTGATGCTGGTGAATCAAGTCTTATTGATTTCACCATCGATGGGAGTGCTCCAACAAAAGTGTTGGTGCAAGATGTGCAATATGATTCGATTAAGGATCGATTTATTCATATCGATTTTCGACAGATCAACATGAATGTTGAAATGCACGCAACTATCGAACTTCATTTTGTAGGAGAGCCTGCTGCTGTCAAAGCACTTGGTGGAACATTGATAGAACAGCGAGATACCGTGGACGTGACTTGTCTTCCAAAAGACTTGGTAAATCATATCGATGTTGATATTAGTGTACTTGCGACATTTGAGGATGCAATTCATATCAAAGATTTGGTTGTCCCTGCTGGTATTACTATCGCAGAAGATGCTGATGAACTTGTCGCAAAAGTATCTGCGCCTCTTTCTGAAGATCAGCTCAATGCAATGGAAACAAGCCAAGTGGGTGATGTGGCGACTGTAGAAGTAGATGAAAAAAAGAAGGCTGAAGAAGCTGTTGCAGCTGAAAAAGTAGCAGAAAAGAAATAATCTTGAGAGAAAATAATATCAAAAAAAGATCCACGTATGTGGATCTTTTTTCTTGTTCAAAAATCTGTTATGATTGTTTTATTATGATATATTTTAAACAATGGTTTCAAAAAACAAACCTGCCGTATATTATCGCTGGTGCCTGTGTGTTTCTTGGTATTCTTCTCCTTGTATTGTTTTCAATATTTGGAGAACATCCCTCAGACAGTCGAGTGGATGATACTGTAGTGGATACATCTGAAGAAGTATCAGCACCTGCATCGTGCACGTATATGCGACATCTTGATGGTGTGTGTGTTGATTCTATGACTGCACAAGATCCTGTGTTGATAGGTATCATGATAGAAAATCATTATGATGCGCGTCCACTATCAGGACTTTCCCGTGCATCGGTCGTATACGAAGCGCCTGTCGAAGCAAACTTCAATCGATTTTTTGCACTTTTCCCTGTAGATACAGACATTCAAAAAGTTGGCCCTGTTCGCAGTGCGCGTCCATATTATCTCGATTGGCTGAGTGAATATCCTGGCACGATGTATATGCATGTCGGTGGATCACCTGATGCCCTCGATAAGATTGCACAGTATGGATTATTTGACATGAATGAATTTTATCATGGGTGGTACTATTGGAGAGACACTGCACGCTATGCGCCCCACAATGCATACACGTCACAAAAATTGTGGAGTGCGGCGTTGAAAGATTATGGTGGCACGGGAGATCCTGTTGATACGAATGTTTTTCGAGCATGGAAATTTCGGTCATGGGATGCGTGTGAAGAACAGTGTGTGTATGAAATTACTACTACGTTTGCTGGAAAAACATACGAGGCAACCTGGCAATTGAACACCTCGACAGAACAATACGAGCGATATGAATTTGATGAGCCTGTTATTGATGCGGAGACAAAAGAACATATTATCGCAGATACGCTCATCGTGCAATATGTCGATACGACTGTCCTCGATGGTGTTGGACGTCTGGGTATGGATACTATCGGTAGTGGTGAGGCTATTGTGTTTCGCAATGGATTTAAAGTAGAAGGACAGTGGAGAAAAGTATCGAGAACAGAGAGAACAAAGTTTTACGATTTTGATGAAGAAGGACACCAAATAGAACTCAATGCTGGAAAGATATGGATCGTGGTGATGAATCGATCGGATGGAATTTCTTTCAAGTAGCATAAAACATGTAATACATAACAAAATACTCGGCCTATCGGCGAGTATTTTTTATTCTTAAAGAAGACAGGGGAGCTTGCTCGGCTGTCTGAGGATATATGGTACAATCGAACATATGTCCGAGCACATCAAAAAAAGTCACAATAAAACCCAGATTTTGTACCATCTAGTGTGTCCAGTGAAGTATAGGAGAAAAGTACTGATCAAAGGTGTTCCA
>Ga0210044_10007330_pt1 | contig 14111 bp, 7 predicted proteins | sample CryGey13umfilter_2_FD_183959 | JGI IMG/M metagenome (GOLD analysis project Ga0210044, IMG submission 183959) | Groundwater microbial communities from aquifer in Utah, USA - Crystal Geyser 4/9/14 3 um filter (SPAdes) (version 2) | ecosystem: Environmental > Aquatic > Deep subsurface > Groundwater...
CCGTACTCGCCGCAGGAGATGCCCTCGTAGGCCGCATAGCCGGCGAGCGCGCCGCCGACGAAGCTGCCCGCGGCGACCCAGCCGGCCACCTCGGGCTCATGGACCGCGAAGAGCAGCTCGGCCTCCTGCCAGTCTGGCACCGCCTCCCAGTGCGCTCTAAACTGACTCATCTCGCCGTCGGTCGTGGGCAACCGCTCCGTGTCTTCAGGCGTGAAGAGGATCCCGTCTCGAATCAAGTCGTCGACGAGGTCGCCGACGCCCACGACGGACACTCGCCGCGCGCTGACGTCGAGCTGCCCCGCACGCCCGTCGGTCACCTGGATGCGGCCGGTGGCGGGCACCAAATCGAGCTGGTCACGGCGCACCACGACCTTGCGCTCGACGCAGCCAGCGAACAGGCAGAGGCTCACGAGTCCCGCTGCGAACACGATCAGGGATCCTCTGGTCACAAGAAACCTCCTCCTAGACGGGCCAACGCCATAGCGATAGCAGGGAAGGGCGCGCAAGGCGAACGGCTTTTCGCCGAGAGCCCACTCAACGTCGACCCCATGAGCGCACGACGAAGCAACTCATCAATTCAAGCTCTCTGCGTCTCCCCGTCTCTGCGTCTCTGCATTAAAGATCGAAGGAATATCAGCGACATAACGCCAGAACCCGAAGATTTACCCGATGACGAAGGTCTCGAGGATCATCACCAGGATGCCGGTCAGCGCGCCTCCAGCGATGACGCCAGCACAAATGGGCTCCATGTTCTTGACGAGGACGCGGTTCGTCCAGCCGTCCTCGTTCTTCACCATTCTCCCAAGCAGCCAGAAGATGAACGAGCCGATGAACATGGCTAGGCAGGTGTTGAAGGGGATGACCGTCGCCAGACCAATGCCGACGCCAGACAGCCAGAACTTGCCCTTGGTCACGGTCTTGATCGCCTCCAAGACGATGCCGATGATCGCGCCGATCAGCGCCGCGTACTGCGCCGAGGTGGAGAGGTTCGAGAGGCCGGTGGTCAGGATCTCGGCCACGGCGCGCCAGATGGTCGCCGCGGGCATGGGATACTGGTCGGTCACGAGGTTCTGCGGACCGTTGTGCATAAAGGTCAGAAAAAATATGGGGACCGCCACGGAGGCACCGGCGAGGATGCCCAGCACGTGTCCGACGGCCTGCTGGCGTGGCTTGGCGCCCAACATGTAGCCGGGCTTGATGTCCATCAACAGATTCGACGCGTTGCTCGCCACCTCGCCCGTGATGCCGGCCGTCATGAGGTTGGTCGTGATGTTGCCCGGGGCGAGGGCGCCGTAGGTCAGCTGCGTTAGCTTGCCCAGTGCGCCCGTCGGCGTGATGGAGGTCAGCGCCGTCGAGCTGGCCGCGATGAGCGTGAAGACGAAGACCAACGGGATGGCCAAAAGGCCCAACCAGAGCTCGACGTCGAAGATGGCGTGCGCGAAGAGGACGACCGCCAGACCGACCACCGGAATGCCAATCACGAAGACCTTCATGGGCAGCTCGATGTCCTTGAGGATGTCGTGATCGACCTCCTTCTCGACCTTCTTGCCCATCAGGCCTTTGAACGACGCCAGGATCATCTGCGGCTTGGAGAAGAACGAGAAGAGCGACGCCGTAGTCATCATGGCCACACCCGCCCAGAGACCCCACAACGTGATGGCCTTGAAGCCGTAGTGCACAGTACCATCAGCGGCGGCTTTGCCGATGATATCGCCGCGGTTGATCATGATTGGGGCGAGGATCAGGTAGTTGATGACCGCGCCGACCATGATCGAGACGCCGGTGCGGATGCCCATCAGGCCGCCAGCCGCGATCATGACCACGTCGCTGTCGAGCTGTACGGTCAGGTCGCGTAGGGGGACTCCGCCGATTGGGAGCTCACCGATGCGGCTGAAGAGGGCATGGAAGGGCTTGAAGAAATCGAAGTGGGCGAGGTTCTCGAAGAGGCCGTCCAGCGTCTCTGGGAAGGTGAGGAACTCGGCCTTGAGGAGGCCCAGGAGCTTGCTGCTCTTCAGAATGCCGATGAGCGCCGCGCCCCCGCCAGTAATGACCAGCAGCTTGGCTTTGAGGAGGCCGTCGGCGGCTTCCCCGGTGTGCAAGGCGTCCATGACGACGCCAGCCGCACGACCTTCCGGAAAGGGGTGCTGCTCGTCATTGATGAAGCGCCGCTTCAGCGGGAAAGCGAAGAGTACGCCCAGGACCGCCAGGCCGATGAGCCAGACGAAGATGGCCCACATCGGGATGGTGGTGTTGGTCACCATCATGTAGGCCGCCAAGCTCGAGATGAGCGGCGCCGTCATGTAGCCCGCCGAGGTGGCGATGGACTGCATGCAGTTGTTCTCGAGCATCGAGAACTCGTTCTTGAGCCCGAAGCGCGCAAAAACCTTCCACATCGCGAAGGCCAAGATCACCGAGGTGATGCCCACGCCCAAGGTCCAGCCGGTCTTGGCGCCGACGTAGAGGTTGGTCAGCGACAGCAGTCCGCCCAGGATCATCCCCGTCAGGGCGGACCGGACGGTCAGCTGGGGCATGTCTCCCTTATAAATGTTGTCGAACCACCAGCGGTCCTTCTGCGCGATGGACCAGGTGCGGATTTGTTCCTCGGTGAGCTGTTTCAAAGCCATTCGGATTTCCTCGCCTCGAGTTTTTGAGCAGCCCGGCATGTAGGCGATACCAACCGCGTCGTCAACAACTCCGTAGGGGCGCAGTGTGCCTCGCACGCTCGGGTGGCCCGTCGGGGCGCTGCGCTGCGCTCCTACGGCGCTCCTACTCTACAATGCCACTGTGACGTGAAGATCCGTCGCGGGCCGTCGTCTTGCTCCCGTACCGTTATCGTAGGAACCTGACGCCCTTTCCCACGACCCTGGACGGCTCCCTCGCCTCTCCAGCCAGCCTCACAGCGGAGATCCTGTCATGCGCACGCCCATTCCCTTCGTCCTTTTGCTCGCGCTCCTGCACACGAGCTGCGGTGTGGTCAGCCAAGCCCTCGGCATCGAAGACCCCGCGGGGCGCCAGGCCGTAGACTCGGTCGAGCTCTCGTCCTTCGAGTCCGCGCTCCTCGCCACCTCTGTCGACGCCGCCGACCTGACCAAGACCGTCAACGAGATCGCCGACGACGCCGCATTGGCTGGCAACACCATCTTTCAGCCTTCGGGCTGTGCCATCGTCAACGCCAACGGCGCCACGGTCACCTACCAGTTGACCAACTGCACTGGCCCCTACGGGCTCAATAGCGCGACGGGGCAGGCCATCGCCGTCTACACGCTCAGTGGCGACACTTTGAACGTGAACCTCACGGCTACCAATCTCTCCGTCGAAAACTCCACGCTGAGCATCAACAGCAATGCCACCTACAGCGTCACTGGGACGGAAAAGAACCTCGTCGTGCAGACCAGCGGCGTGGGCACCGGCGCCAACGGCACGGTCGTGACCCGCGCCGGCCAGTACACCGCCGACTGGGAGACCGCTACTGGCTGCATGCGCCTCAACGGAGCCTGGACCAACACCATCGGTGAGGAGGCCTGGGGCACCAACGTCACCAACTACGAGAAGTGCGGCCTGGGCTGCCCCAAGTCCGGTGGCAACATCATCTTCGCTGGCACCTCCGGCACCACCGTTACCGTTGAGTTCAACGGCACCAGCGCCGCCAACGTGCTCTCGAACGAAGGCAACATCTTCGGCACCGTCTCCCTCGAATGTAATTCGTAGGTCCCCTCCCCTTCCCTTCCCCTCTCCCACGTCGTGAGCGAGGGGGCTTTCGAGGTGATTCTGGCAAATTGAGGTTGGCTCGACGACCTCTTGTCGAGACACAAACGTTCATGCCCCCCCAACCGACCCCAGCAGCCGGACTCCTCCTCGGGGGGGGTCGGGGGGGGCCTAAGGCGTCATCGGCTCGCCCAAAAACAGCCAACGCAAGTAGCCCTGACACGCCTTCTGCGCCAGCTCCGGGTCGCCAAGGGTACTCTGCAGCCGACGCAAGAAGTCCTTGCACTCGGGGTCTGGCAGGCCGGAGGCTGTGAGGTCGGTGAGTAAGCCGTCGAGCCGGTCCGAGAGAATTTCCGCGCTCTCGACCCCGTCGTTGACCACCTCCAACGCGACCTTGCCCACGAGCAACCGGCGTGTGGCGGGGTCCTCGGGGGCGATCCTCAGGAAGATGCCCAGCAGCTCGGAGATGGGCTCCTTCATGGCCATCGGGTTGCCGCTTTGGGCCAGGATCCCCAACAGCGTCGACCGCATCTGAATCTCCTCTTGCACCGGGATGCGTCCCGCGCGGACCTCGACGCTCAAGGCGAGCCCCTCGGCGGCCAGAGGCTGGGCGCCGTAGGCCGCCCAGACTGGGAGCATGAGCGCCACGAGATCCGCGTACTGCAAGGGCGCGCGGTCCTGTGCGGTGCTCTCGAGGGCGGCCTGAGCCACCTCGAGGGCGCGGTCTGCGCGATCAAAGCCAAGCAGCGACTCGGAAAGAGAGCGCGCGAAGTAGAGCGCCTGGCCATCGAGCCCGCTCGCCGACATCGACTGCAGCAGCCCACGCGCCGCGTTGGCATCGATGTCCTTGCCTTGCGCCGCCTCGAGCAGCAGACGCCAGGACTCGATCGAGGTCTTCCATGTCGCGTCCGGCGGCACGACGGTGGCGGCCAGCGAGGCTCCGCGCGGGACGTCGCCGCCATAGGACGCGACGAGGTTGGACTCCAAGAGGTCGAGACCTGGCCAGTATTCTCGGTCCAGTCCCGCCCGCACAGTGTCGCAGCGCGCCACGAGCTCGTCGGCCGAGAGGTTCGGGGCCGCCTGCAGCAGCGCCACGACAGGCGCCAGCTTCTCGAAGCCCAAGCCCTCGAGGTAGCTCGGCACCACAGGCTCTGCGGTGAGCGCCTCGGAGGCGGGGTTGAGGGAGATGGCGGCGCGCGTCATCTCCTCGAGCGCCCGTGCCGACCACGGATCGCTCTGCAGCCAGGCCTGGGCGGTCACCCAGAGGCCGAGCTCGCCGTAGAAGCGCTCACGGCTGACGTCGAGCAGGGCACCCTCGGCTCCGAGGGCGCCGAAGGTGCCCGTGATAATCAGCCGGAAGTCGCGCTCGGCGGCGATGACCTGAGCGCCGGCCACGACCCGATCACCGGCGCGCATGGCGTAGGCCGCGTGGGCGAGGTGGGCCACCAGTGTGAAGTCCGGCCGAGGGGCGCCGAGATTGGAGACACCGCAATCGATGCGCTCGTCGTCCTTGGAGATCGTCGTGAACCCCATCCCCAGCTGGAACGACCCCTCCATGCTCACGGGGAGCAAGGTGTTGGCGAGGGTCTGGCTCAAGTCGAGGTTGGAGATGGAGGTCCCCTTCTGTGAGGTGATGACGCACCGAATCTGAGAGTCACCGTAGAACTTGGCGTCGGACTCCATGAGCGCGTGGTAGCGGTTCAAAGTGGCGTCCGCCTCGGCGTGACGGCCCTCCACCTCGAGCATCCAGGCGGTGGCGGGCAACAGCGCATCGACGGGGTGGGCCTTGCCGCAGGACAAACCCTCCTCGCCATAGGCGCCCAGCCGATCGATGACGGCGAGGGCGTCGGCGTGTCCCCCTTCGTCCGAGAACGAGACCGCCGCCTGCATCACGAGGGGGAGGTAGGCGATGTCGTCGAGGTAGCTGTGCTGCAAGGCGCGCTCGGCCTCGGCGAAGGCGGCGGCGCCCTTCTCGGGGTTGAAGCGGTAGGCGATCAGGCCGGCGATCGAGAGGGGGTAGGCTTTGAGCGGGCCCTCGATGGAGGCCGTGGCGGCCAGGAGGTCGTCGGCGAAACGACCGGCGGCCGCCGAGTCCCCATCGAGGATCGGCTGCAGACCGACCTCGGCGAGGGTCTTACTGAGCGTGAAGAAGAGCCCCTGCAGGCCCTCGTGTTTCGCGCCTTCGAAGCGCGACGGGTCGATCCGAGCCAGGGCGGTGCGCAGCGTGGTGTCGATCTCTGGCGCCAGAGCGCGCGCGATGGTGAACGCGTCGTCGTCCGAGGCGAGTGCTCGCGCGCCCAACTCCTGTGCGGAGCCGAGCAACGAGAGCAGCTCCCACAGGCTCCCCTTCGCGCCAAAGGTGTCGAGGTTGCGCTCCAGCGCGCGGTCCGCCACTTGCCCAGCCCGCGCCAGCGCCTCGCTCACGGCCCCTTGGTCCTCGATGCCGTTCGCCCCGAAGGCGTAGACATCCCAAGCCAGGAAGCGCGCCGTCTCGAGGCCGATGGACCACCAGCCGGTCTCCTCGTCGCCCGCGACGTCCGCTCGCTCGACGGCGACGCGAGCCGCAGCCAGCGTCTCTGCGGTCGGGTTGGCCAGCGCGCGAACCAAGGCCGGCACCGCGCCGACCAAGGCGACAACGGCGTCGACGTGGGCCGAAGCGCCAGTGTTCTCGAGCAGCTTCTGGGTGTTGCGGGGGAGGACGGACTCGAGGGTGGCGAGGGTGGCCATCACGTCGTCGGTGCGCTCATTGAGCGCCTGGAAAGCGGCCAGCAAAGCGTACGCCCCAAGCTGCAACCCGGGCGCCACCTTGACGATCTCCGGGGAGTCCTCGCCGACCTCGACGAGCACCAGCGGTTCGAGCCGTAGGATGGCGCCGTTGAGGGCAATCTCCACCCCTTGGTCGCCGCCGAGCATGAACTGTGCGGCGCGAATGGTGACCAGCAGCACCGAAGACACCGCCTGGTCCTCAGGGGACTCCGTGAGGCGAGTGCGCACGCGCTCGAGTCCATCGACAAGGCTCGTCAACACCTTCGGCAGGTCGACTTGGCTCTGCAAGATCCCCACGCCGAGCTGGGTCATCATGTGAGCCAAGACCCACTCGGGCTCGCCGGAGCCCGTGCGCTCCGCGCTCGCAAAGACCTCGTCGAAGAGCACGTCGAGCTGAGGATTGGGGCCGCAGGCGGGACGGAAGCGATAGGCCTCGAAGAGCCGCTCGGCGTTGCGGCCAATGCTCTCTTCACCCGTGTCCACTTGGACGTCGCGCAACAGGTCCGCGACGAGGGCGTCGCAGAGCGGCGCGATGGCGCGCCGATCGGCGGACAACCAGGTGGAGGTGCGCGCCCGCTCTAGCCCGGAGACCAACGCTTGGCGCCGGAACCAGGCGTTCTCGGGGCGATCGACCCAAACCATGTAACGGGCGACCTCCTCCCGCTTCACCCAGCCCTCGTCGTTCACCAAGGCAGCGGCGACGTCGTAGATGAGCCAACGGTCATGGCCGAGAGACACCAGCTGAGCCGAGAGCGTCTGGAGGGCCCCGGCCTTGCGGTCGTCGAAGTCCGTGTCGCAGAGGCTGGCCGGACGGCTCGCGGCGTTGCGCACCACCTCCCCCAAAGCCAGCAGAATCGCGGCTCGGCGGCCATCGAGCTGAGCGGCAAGGGCGGTCAGGTCGGTCAAGTAGGCCTCCCGCTCGACCGCATCGAGCCACTCCACCGGACTGGAGGCCGGGGCGCCCGCAGAGATGGCGTATTGGTTGAGTTGAATGAGGTGCGCGAGGTAGTCGCGAGTCAGCGCCTCCTGCCCCTGCAGCTCGGCGTTCAGGCAGGTTGTGTCCAGGTCGACGCGCAGCTCCTCGGAGTCGTCGTTGAGCATGGACGAGCCCAGGTTGTCCTTGACGAAGAGGATGGCGCCTCGCGTGCTGCAAGGAGCGGCCGACTTCGGCAAGAGCACCAGCGCCTCGGCGAGCAGCCCCTGCGCTTCCAAGAGTTGCCCGCGGCGCGCCAAGAGGTCGGCCTGACCGACGAGGATGGCGGCGTCCCAGGCTGCGACCTCGCCGTCATCGACCAAGCCAGCGACGGAGAACCCGAGGAGCCGCTCGAAGAGCGGCGCCGCGGGGACGACTCGCGCTTGGCCACCTGGTGTCCAGGCGGCCGCGACGGCGCCATTGGCGGCCGCGAGCTTAGACGCGAGCGAGTCGCCGCCCAAAGGATGCTCGAGCGCGGAGATCTCGAGAGCCACACGCGTCATCGGCGTCTCGGCGAGGTGGCTGCCCGATGGGGGAGAAATTCCTTCGGCAGCGCCGAAGAAGATGAGCGCATTGGGGCTGAGCTTGCGGACGGGGACGTCGAGGTCCTCCTGCAGCTCGAAGGTGGGCAGCAGCGCCTCGGGAATCCACGGCGAGTTGTTGAGCCACAGGGCGCCGCGGATAGCGTCGCCGCGACCGCTCTTGGGGACGTCGGCCGCGCGGGCCAGCATGACCTGACCGGCGTTGACGGTGTCGCCGAGCTCGACCGCGATCGACAACGCTCGCAAGCAGTCCAGCTGCGACTCTCCCGCCGTGCAGGCGCGGACCGCGGGCGGCATGTCCGACGGAGGCTCCATCAGGGGCGTCAGAGTCGCGGTGCCCACACATCCGACGAGGAGCAACGAGGCGAGCAAGAATATCACTCGAGAAAAACAAGGTTGGGTCAGGTTCATCGCCCTTCTCTTGGGTGCGGGTTCGGAGCTTCGCGGCGTGCGGGCCGCGGCCATGAAGAAACACGGCGTTTCTACACAATTTTCCGGCGCTGAGATAGCGATCCAGAACGGCCCTGACTGCACCGATCCGGCCGGCGTGAGAGCCCGCAAGACGAGTGTTCGAGCGGTGTTGCGTTGCCGCACCAAAATCGTCGGGCACTCGTTGACTCCCCCCATGAGAGGTCTAGGGTGCCGTCACGAGCCCAAGGACCTACGACCCCAGCACCGTTGCGGGTTCTGAGCTCCAGCCTGGGGCGCGTCGGCGTCTTCGGCAACAACACGCTCACCCGCTGGGGCATCGAAGGCCTCATCAACAATTGCCCCACGGGCACCTACCGCTCCCCCTTCCTCCTCTCGGCCGACGGCGGCAGCACGCGCACCCCATTCGGACTCGGCGAGACCCTCGCGTCGCCCGACGCCGGCGCGTTCCGCACCATTATCTTCGACTGATTCGACGCCCCGCGCAGCAACTGCAGGATCAGCTGCGGAAATTGCAGCCGTGCAGAATTTGCGGAGCGCCAGAGTCCGCCAGTGGCGGGGTTCGCACACCGACACGCCCAAAGCCAGGCGGTGCGCCGTCGTGCCGGTGTTCGTAGGCCTCGAGGCCAGCGCGCGTCGCCCCTTTTTCTTGCGCGCCAAGGAGCCGATACCCCTTGGGCAAGGTCCCTCCAGCCGGGCCAAGGGACCGCTCGTCCGCCCTTGGGTCGAAAATTTGTTAAGGATTTACGACGATATGGGGGAAGCCGTCGGGCCCGCTGGCTCGACCTGGCACAGGAGTTGACTGGGCAACCAGGTCGAGGCTTGATTGATTGAATTGGCTCCTGCTGTCTGGGGCTCACATTGCTGCGGAGGAATGAGAGATGAGACGATTACTGATGGGGTTTGTGATGGCTTTGGTGATGGCGTGGGGGACCACGAGTTGTGTCGAGAGCGGCCCGAACGCGGACGACGCCACGCTGTCGAGCCAATCTGCATTGGCGCAGAACGACCAGCCGGGAACCGAGGCCGCGGCGGAGCCCACCGCCGATGACATCGGCTGCGCCTGCAAACGCGGTGGTCAGGGTCGACATTTTGTCGACGCCGACGGTGACGGCATCAACGACAACTTTGTCGACGCCGATGGCGACGGGAAGTGCGATGTGGGCGGCGGCGACGGGAAGGGGAACGGCTCGGCTGGCGGCTGCCAGGGTGGCTGCAAAGGCGGCTGCAAAGGCGGCTGCAAGGGGCATGGCAGAGGGCAAGGCATGGGCCACGGGAAAGGCCAAGGCCAGGGCCGTCACTTTGTCGACGCCGACGGCGATGGCATCAACGACAACTTCGTCGACGCCGATGGCGACGGGAAGTGTGACGTGGGCGGCGGCGACGGAAAGGCGAACGGCGGCGGAGGCAGCGGTTGCCAAGGCCACGGCCAATGCGGCGGCCGAGGCGGTGGCGGCTTCGTCGACGCTGATGGCGACGGGATGTGCGACCACAAAACGCCTTAGCGCTAGGGATTCACTGGGTAAGATGGGGCTGGCGCTTCGGTCGAGGTGCCAGCCTCTCTCTTTGCTGGGGCCCGGGGCGTCTCTCCCTCAGCCGTTCGCCCCTGCTATCCATCGCCAACATGGGGTAAACCTCTCTGACCCCAGAGGCCGAAGCTGGCGAGGGGCAAGAGGAGCCGACCGATGAACGGAGGATACCTGCATTTCCAAGTGGGAGCGGCGGTCTTTCTTCTCCTGCTCTACTGGATTCTTCGTCGCTATCCGGAGATCAAGGCCCGGTGGTTGACGGGGGCCCTGTCGACCGTGTTGGCCATCCTCTCCCTCTTCGTCTTCATGCTCACTTACAAAGCGGAGTTGGACGAGCAGAACGCTTCGTTGTCGCAAAAGGCCGAGATCGTCCTCAGCGCCGTCAAGGCGGGCATCAGCGTGCACGTGCGGCGTGGCACGCAGTATATGGGGGAGCGGCTCTCGATCTACTTGAATGAGCTGTCGACGAACACCGATGTCGAGGGCATCGCCTTCAACGCGGGCTCAGAGACCGTGATGACCGCTGGAAATCTCAGTCATTTGGCCCCCCCAGAGGAGTGGACGCTCGCCGACGGCGGCAACGACTGGGGTCGCACAGGCAATCACGCCACATTCTACATAGACGTGACGAGCTTCACGACGGACCATGAGGTGCCAGTTGGACGCGTTCCGCCCAACCAGAGATGGTCGGACCTGCCGCCCGGACCTTACCGTCTCGCCGTGCTGATGAACGTCGAACGAGTGCTGCACGCCAACCGAGAAGCACGTTTGCAGTGCCTAATCTCCTGGCTTCTCAGCCTGGTCGCCATCGTCCTGGGAGCGATGGGCTTCCTCTCGTCGCAGAAACGGCGCTCTCTGGAGACCGAGCTCGCAGTGACACAGGAGCGAGCTGCCCAGCAGGAGCGGCTCACCCACCTGAGCGCAGGCTTGGCCCACGAGACCAAGAATCCGCTCGGAGTCGTGCGGCTGCTCGCCCAATCCATCGCCGGTTCCGAGCAGTCGAGCCCGCGTTCCAAAGGCATGGCGAGGGACATCATCGACGAAGTGGACCGCACCGTCGGACAGCTCAACAGTTTCATGACCTTCGCCCGTCCAGCCGAGCCAGACCTCGCCATCGTCGAGCTCGACGCGTTTTTTGCCCAATTGCTCCCTCTGTTCAACGCAGAGGGTGACGGGAAGGTCGAGTTCACGTATGAGAACACCGGGGCGTCTGTATGGGCGGACTCAGAGAAGCTCAGGCGAATTTATCTCAACCTCGCGATCAACGCGATCCAGGCTTGCCCCTCGGGCGGCCAGGTCACGATTCGAGGAACCGAGGATGACGCGACGATCGCCCTCGAGCTGCGAGACACTGGCGTGGGAGTCAAGCCAGAGGATCTCCCCAAGCTGACCCAACCCTATTTTTCGAGATTCAAGCGCGGGACGGGATTGGGGCTCTCGATCGTCGACAAAATGGTCAGGGCCCACGGCTGGTCCTTGAGCTTCGAGTCGGAAGAGGGGAAGTCGACGACGGTGCGCATCAACGGAATTCGGGTAGCAAGCAAGCATGATGAAGAAGAACGTGATCGCGGTCGTCGAGGATGATTCCGGGCAACGTCAGCTCTTGATCAGCGCGCTGACCGCAGCGGGCTACGAAACGATTCCTTGTGGAACGGGTGAGGCGGGGCTCGAGGCGGCCCCCTTGGCGCAACTGATGCTGCTCGATGTCCGACTTCCAGGGATCAACGGCTTGGAAGTGCTCGAGCGGGTCAATCAGTCCCATCCACAGCTCTTGGTGATCCTGCTGACCGCCTACATCGACGTCCGCGAAGCCGTAGTCGCGATCAAGTCCGGCGCGCTCGACTACTTGGAGAAACCCATCGACCTCGACGAGCTCGTCGCCGCCGTCGACGACGCCCTCGGTACCAGCGGACGCCTCGTCAGCTCCGAGGACGGCTTCGAGCTGCCCAACGACATCATCGTCGAGAGCGCCGCCATGCGGCAGCTCTTTCGCCAGGCCTACCGGGCAGCCATCTCGGACGCGACCGTCCTGATCCTCGGGCAAAGCGGCACCGGAAAGGACGTCCTCGCCTCGTTCATCCACTCGCAGAGTCAAAGAGCGCGCGGCCCTTTCGTGCGCGTCAACTGCGGCGCCCTGCCCGAGCACCTCATCGAGAGCGAGCTCTTCGGCCACGAGCGCGGCGCGTTCACCGGCGCGAACAGCTCCCACAAAGGCCGCTTCGAAGAGGCGGACGGCGGCACTCTCTTCCTCGACGAGATCGGGGAGCTGCCGTTGCAGCTGCAGCCCAAGCTGCTCCACGTCCTAGAAGGCCAGCCCTACCGCAGGTTGGGGGGCAACAAGGAGCTCAAGTCCGACCTGCGTCTGGTCTCGGCCACCAACAAAGACCTCGAGGAGAGCGTCGCCGCCGGGACGTTTCGCGAGGACCTGTACTATCGCCTCAACGTCGTGGCTCTGCAGATACCGCCCCTCAAGGACCGACGCGACGACATCCTGCCCCTGGCCGAATGGCTCATCAAAGACCGCAAACAGCGCCTCTCCCCTGCCGCCGAGCGCACCTTGATGCTCTACGACTGGCCGGGCAACGTCAGAGAACTCAAAAATGGGCTCGAGCGCGCATCGATCATGGCCAACGGCTCTTTGATCTTGCCCACCGATCTGCCGGCGAAAATCCAGAACGCGCCGACCGCCCCGGCCTCTGGCACCGTGCTGGTCGGCAACATGCAAGAGATCCAGCGCCGGGCGATCCTCGAGGCCCTCGAAAAGACCGGCGGAAACAAGACTCGCGCTGCAGCCCTCTTGAACATCAGCCGGCGCAACCTCATCTACAAGTTGCGCGAATACGGCTTGTAAGCGCGAGCACACCGCCGCGAAACAGTTGAGCTGAGCCGCGACGTTCGATAGACGTGCGATCGGATTTCACGCGTTCACGGGTCGCTTACTTCGAGCCACCTCAGTTCTGAGACGCGAGCGAAATCCAATCGTTGGCCGTGAATTGCTGTCGGCCGAGGCGAGGCTACAAAGACCAAGGAGAAAGTATTGAATTTGCAAGGCCGGGTGCTGCATTTGTTCGATGACGTCGAGCTCCTGCGCGAACAAATCGCGGGCCAAAACCTCACGGGAGAAGACGGGACCTATGTCTACGGCGTCAACACCGACGCCATCATCTCCGGTCAGGCCTGCACCCTTGGCTATACCCCCGAAGTTCTCGGGCCCCACTTCTTGGTCAACTTTCTCGACGAAGTACGGGTCGCCGCGATCCAGTCCGGCGGCTTCGAGGTGGTCGTTGGCGGCGAGGCCTACGGCAGCGGCTCCTCTCGTGAGGTCGCTGTGGTGGCCCACCAAGGAGCTGGCATCCGCCTGGTCATCGCGCGCTCGTTCCAGCGCATCTTCCAAGAGAACATGGTCTACGCTGGGATGCCCTTCACCACAGATCTTGGCGTGCTCGAACGCCTCGAGGCCGGGGAGGACGTAGACCTCGCCCGCCTCGCCGACGCTCTGCCGCCCTTCTTCAAAGCAGTGGCGAGCGACGGTGGCCTCTTGGCCTATGGCACCAAGCTGCTCTCCGGCGAGGTGACACCATGTTATCGGACCGACCCTAGTCCTCGCCCGCTCAACGTCGTCGAGAAGCTCATCGCGTCCAAGGTCTGGCGCGGCAACGCGCTGCACGATGGCGTGGCCGCGGTCGAGCCTGGCGAGCAGGTTCTGGCCCGGGCGGCCTTCCGCGGCCTGCACGAGTACACCGCGGGCATGGTGATGACCCTCTATCGCGAGGAGTGGGGCGACGCGTCGGTCGCGTCCCCTGAGCTCGCCGCCGCCTTCGAAGACCACTTCGTGCTCATCGATCACCCCGAGGTTCCTGCGGCGGTGAAGAGCGAGAGGTTGGCGCCAGCCATGCGTCTCACCGAGGAGATGGTCGCGGCCTGCGAAGCCAATGGCATTCGGCTGCACGGACCTGGCCGCGCCTACGCGGCAGGAGTCTGCCACCGCATCGTCGTCGAGCAATACGCACAGCCTGGAGACATCGTCGTCCTCACCGACTCCCACACGCCGACCGCTGGCGTGTTGAACGCCTTCGCGTTTGGCATTGGCTCCACCGCCATGGCGTTTGCCTTGCGCACCGGGTTGGTGCCGGTGACGGTGCCCAAAGTGGTTCGCGTCGAGGTCTT
>Ga0210044_10007331_pt1 | contig 14109 bp, 13 predicted proteins | sample CryGey13umfilter_2_FD_183959 | JGI IMG/M metagenome (GOLD analysis project Ga0210044, IMG submission 183959) | Groundwater microbial communities from aquifer in Utah, USA - Crystal Geyser 4/9/14 3 um filter (SPAdes) (version 2) | ecosystem: Environmental > Aquatic > Deep subsurface >...
CGGAAATCAATCATCGTCCCAGAAAGAGATTGGGATATCTAACTCCTTATGAAGTATTTTATGAAAAAAATTGAAAAAATGTTAAAATCTGAAAACGACGATGTTGCACTTCAGAATAGAATTCTAGAGGCCTTCCTGAAAAAGAAGGCCTTCAAGCAGTTAAAAAAATCCAAAAAATTATTATTGGGGCAATTCTTGATCAATAGCCGCTTTCAATTGATCTAGACTCATAACTCCATTGTTAAATTGGCTGTTGACAAAAGAAGCCGGGGTTCCGGAAATTCCAAATTCGGAAGCTTCCGTTTTTCCCGCGTCAATTTTATCCTGATACTTCTTTTCATCCAAACATTGGTTGAAATCCGCTGTTTTCAGACCCAGTATTTTGGCGTAATCCTTGAATTTTTGCGTCCCTTGAGTAGCCGACCATTCCGCTTGAGAAGCAAACAGTTTATCGCCATATTCCCAGAATTTTCCTTGTTCATCGGCGCATTCGGAAGAAAGAGCGGCATTTTCCGCTTGGGGGTGAAAAGATAAAGGTAGATGCTTAAAACCAAAAACCGCCTTATCGCCGTAAATTCTTATGGCTTCGCGCAAAGTCTGATAAAAAAGTTTGCAATAAGGACATTGAAAATCCATAAAAACAACTACTTTGACATTGGAATCTTTTTCACCAAAAATCGGATCGTCTTCTTTGATTTGAGGCAAATCTAAATATCTTCCCGGAGCCAACCCTAATTCCTGGGTTTTCAATTCGAATTGATCGTCTTTTTGCGCGAAGAGAGTTTTGGCTTGGGCAAAAAATTCAGTTTTGTCGACGGTTTGGGAAAAAATAAAAGCGGGCAGGGTTTTTATGCCGAATTTTTCAATCAAAGCCCGGCCTTCTTCCGAATCAAATTCCACTTTTTGAGCGCTGATTGTCGGCGTTACCCGGCGCAACCAAACTAAAAGTTCGGCTGGATCGCATTTTTCGCATTTTTCATCGGTTATAACTTTGACATTTACTATCGGATCTCCATAGGCCACCCAGGTTTTCCCGCTGGATTCGAAAATTTCCATCTTGCTTAAGCTTTTCAAAGAAAATCCGCCTTCGTTAAACAGCTGGGATATGTCGACGAATAAACTGCCGACAAAGAGGCCAGAAAGCAAAATAATCGCTGAAATCAGATTTTTTATTTTTTTGTCTTTTTCTTCTATTTTTTTTTCCGGTTTTTCCGAAAATTGGCTGGCTTGTTTTAGTTCTTCCATTTTTTTGAATAAATTAAATTAATAAAATCAAATATCCGGTCATTAAAAAAATCAATCGGCGGCGCGAACGGTTTCATCAATCGGAGTTGTCTGAAGATTTTCCGCTTCCGCTTTTTGGGCGTCTTCCCGGCTTTGGGCCAGTTCTTTTTCCAGTTTATTCAGATTATAAGCGCCGGCCGGAGGTTTAATTTTATAATCCTCGCTGCCGATGGTTATTCTTTTGCCGGCTTCGGTTTTAGCCGCCAAGCCGATTAAAATTCCCAAAACCAACATTAAAACAATCTCCGTATAAAAATCTTTTTTCTGATTTTTTTCCAAATCATCTTTCGTTTCCGATGCTTCTTTTGTTTCCTGTTCCATACTTTTATTTAAAGTTTCGTTATTTCTCAAATTTAATCATAGCAATAAAAATAATACTTTTCAACTTGTTAATTGGCGTTTTTATGGCCTAATATCAAGTTCTCCGGACTTATTCTTTCCGCAGAGCTTCCATAGGCGATAGTTGTGAAGCCTTGCGGGCAGGCCCGCCTGCATCGCTAAATTTGTCCTAAACTTTGTTGAATCTAAATTTAAGAACTACTCTTTCCGTAAAGCATTCATTGGAGTCAATTGCGAAGCCTTGCGGGCAGGATAAATTCCAAAAGCGATTCCGGTCAGAGCGGAAAATCCGAAGCTGATTATTATTGATTTCCATGTAACCGGAAACTCCAAAGAAAATCCGAAATTAAAAGCCAGTTTTTCAAAAACTCCGGAAAGAGCCACTCCCGCGATTATTCCGATTATTCCTCCCAGTATTGTCAAAAATATCGCTTCAAATAAAAATTGTTTGAGAATATCGGATTTTTTGGCTCCGATTGATTTTCGCAGTCCGATTTCAAAAGTTCTTTCGGTTACCGCCACATACATGACATTCATAATGCCTACTCCTCCGACCATCAGGGAAATCGAAGTGAGAGCCAAAAGAAGATAATCAACCACATTGAAAACTTTATCGAGAATATCCTTAATTTCCGCGATGGAATTAACCGCGAAATCTTCATCCTCCTCTTTCTTGATATTATGCCTGTCCCGCATAACATCAGCGGCTTGGAGAATAGCCGTTTCCAGCTTGCTCATATCATTTACTTTGAAAACCGCGAATTGGATATAATCGACTCCTAAAAGTTTTTTCTGGAGAGTTCTGATAGGAACATAGATGGTATTGTCAAAATCAAAAATTCCGGAACCTCCTCTTTCTTTCAGCACTCCTTTGACGATAAATCTTTGCCCTTTAATCTTGATGCTTTGCCCGACCGCGTCGTTATCCCCGAAAAAATCATTCTTCACTTGGCTTCCCAAAATGGCTACCTGTTTAAGCCCCAGATCGTCCTCTTTGGTAAAAATCTCCCCGGAAACTAATTCGGTTTTTTCATCCACCTTAAAAACACCTTCCGTCATGCCCATCATATAAGATGTCTTGTTCTTATTTTGATAACTGACTACCTGCTGGCTCATCATTCCTCCATACCACAGTCCGATATTGGACAGTTTTCCTACTGCTTCAGCATCATCCAGCGTCAATGTGGTAATTTGTTTGCCAAACTGGCCAGTAACATTTTCCGAGGAAGTTTTGCTGACTTTGGGAACTTTGGGCTCAATTTCAATAATATTGCTTCCAAAAGATTCAATCTGGTCCACCACATAACCTTTAACTCCCGCTCCCAGCGACAAAACTAAAATGACTGAAATTACTCCAATCACAATTCCTAAAAGCGACAATAGAGTCCTTCCGATGTTGGAACGGAGGTTTCCAAGAGCTAATTTGATTGAAACTATTAATTCATGCATAGACGGAAATTTTAAATTTCAAATTATAAATTTTAATTGAATATCAAATGAATAAATTCTTAAATAACTTAAATATTTAGAAATTTAAAAATGATTTAAAATTTAAAACTTAAAATTTAAAATTATTCATACCGCAAGGCTTCCATTGGACTGATTTGCGAAGCTTTGCGGGCAGGCCCGCCTGCATCGCTAAAGCATCAGAATATTTAGTACTTTCTTTTTTTAATTCTATTCATACCGCAAGGCTTCCATTGGACTGATTTGCGAAGCTTTGCGGGCAGGATAAATTCCAAAAATGATTCCGATGAAAACTGAAACTCCAAAAGCGACAAAAATTGACGGAACAGAAATAATGAAAGGCCAATAATAATCCAGAGCCTGGATAATCACCGAAGCGACAAAAGATAATAATATTCCCAAAATTATTCCTGCGATTCCTCCCAACGAAGAAATGGTCGCTGATTCAATTAAAAATTGAGCGATAATTTCCGGGTTTCTGGCTCCGACTGCTTTCCGAAGCCCCACCTCTCGCACTCTCTGATTGACCGCGATGAGCATCACATTCATAATCCCTACTCCGCCGACAATCAGAGAAACCGTTCCAATGGCTAAAAGAAAATAACGCAGGATATCGGTAATATTCGTGATTGTTTCTAAAGCTGAAGCCTGATCTCGAACAGAAAAATCGTCTTTGGAGGGATCTTTGATATGATGTCTTTCTCTTAAGGTTGCTTTGACATTGGCAATGGCTGAAGGAATAAGATCGGGGTTTTTGACTTTAAGCCGGGCGTAAGAAAGATAATTTATTCCCAGAAGTATTTTTTGTCCGGTTTTCAGGGGAACAAAAACCGAATCATCCTGGCTGGACATTCCGAAAGCGCTGGAACCCCGATCTTTAAAAACTCCGATCACGTTGAAATTCTGCTCTTTGATTTTAATTGTTTTCCCGATCGGATTATCATTGCCAAAAAATTCCAGGGCCATCTTGCTTCCGATAACCGCCACTTTTGACAAATTCGCTTCCTCTTCCTTCGTGAAAAATCTTCCATTTTCCACTTCAGCGGTTTCCACATTGATATAGCTGGCCGTGGTTCCCGTAAAAGAAAGCGCTTTATCTAATCCTCCGTAGGAAACCGTGTCAGAGCCGACGACATACCCGGCTCCGTCTTCCGCTTCCGGAATATTTCTTGGATTTCGAAGCGCTTCCAGATCATCATAAGTGAGGGTGGTAATGGAAATTCCCATGGCCGCCGCCGGAGGACTCTTGTCATCCGATGAAGCTCCGGGGATAACTCCGATTAAATTAGTGCCAATTCCTTTCACCTGGTCCAGAATAAGTTCCTGGGCTGATTGCCCGATAGCCATAATAATAATCACGGAACCGACTCCGATTATGATTCCCAGCATAGTTAAAAACGAGCGGAATTTCGCCGCCAGAAGATTCTTGTAGGAAATTTTTATGGGATTAAGCAGCTTCATAAAACTACAAAACACAAAATTACAAATTACAAACAAACTACAATTTTCAAAGCACAAATTTTTAAAATTTTGTGTTTTGTTTGTATTTTGTGTACCGCGTTTTGTGCTTTTTATTTCAATAACTCTCCATCTTCCGCCACTTTCCTGTCTTTAACAAGATCATCGGCCACAATCCGCCCGTCTTTCACATAAATTATCCTTTCAGCATGCTGGGCGGTAAAAATTTCATGAGTTACTAAAATAATCGTATGTCCTTGTCTGTTGAGTTTCTGAAGAATTTTTAAAACCTCGATTCCGGACTTTGAATCCAAATTTCCGGTCGGTTCATCGGCAAAAATAACATCCGGTTCATTAATTAAAGCTCTGGCAATGGCCACTCTTTGTTTTTCCCCTCCGGAAAGCTGGCTGGAAAAATAATTAACGCGATGCTCCATCGAAACCGCTTGGAGCGCGTTTTTCACTTTTTCCTGGACTTTTTTCCCGCTGGTTTCTCCGCGATCGTAAAGAAGCGGGAGTTCGACATTCTCAAAAACCGTCGTTCGCGGCAAAAGATTAAAAGTCTGAAAAACAAAACCGATTTTTTGATTCCGGATATAAGACAATTTTTCCTCGGAAAATTTTTCCGCGTCTTCGCCTTCAAAAAGATATTTTCCGCTGGTCGGCCGGTCCAGAAATCCCAAAATCTGCATTAAAGTTGATTTTCCGCTTCCGGACGGTCCCATAATGGAAATAAATTCCCCTTTTTTCACCGAAAAAGAAACCCCGCAAACCGCTTGGGTTTTAATTCCCTCATTTTCATAAGTTTTGCAAAGGTTTTCGACGGATATAACTGGTTTTTCCATAAAATAAAAAGAATTTAGAGTTGTGAATTTGGAATTGTGAATGGGAATTAAGAATATTGAATCAAAAAATTTCCATATTTTATGTTCAATATTCCCCGTCTAAATTCTAAATTCTATTTACTGCTCATCAGCGTTATCACCTTTTCTCCGCCGCTTAAGCCGGAAATAATTTCCACAATCCCGTCGTCGCCTTCAAGGCCTGTCTGCACATACGCCTTTTCGGTAATACTATTCTTTTCATCCTTCAAAGTTTCCACGTATTTTTTATTGCCTTCAGTTTTCACCACGCGGAGCGGAATGGCAACCGCATTTTTTCTTTCAGCGGTTTTGACATCCACATCACAGCTCATTCCCGCTTTGATTCTTTCATCGACATTGTCCAGTTTTAATTTTATTTTGTAATAAACCACGTCCTGGATCACGGTCGCTGCCGGCTCTATTTCCGTAATGCCGGCTTCAAATTTCACATCCGCAGGATATGCGTCAAAAGAAATGTCCGCTTTTTGATCCAGAGACACTTTGATAATATCCGATTCCGGAACATTGGCTTCAATTTCCATTTCACCTTCCGCCACCGTTAAAATAGTTGAATTGAAAATGGCAATTTCGCCCAAATCTGCGTTTCTTTTGATAATTGTTCCGGCAATGGGAGCGTAAATATAAGTTTCGCCAATTTTAATTTTAGCCGCTCGATTTAAAGCTTCCGCTTTCTTAACCAACGCTTTCTGGGCATCCCGCTGCTCTTCCTCGTATGTTTTCTTATTGTCTTTCATGTAATCATAAGTTTCATCCTGGTATTCAATGTCCTGATTAGACGCTTCCAGTTCGGCCAGCAGAGTGCTGGGATCGACTTTAGCCAGACGCTGTCCTTTTTTCACCGCGTCCCCGACATCAACGTTCATTTCCTTCACTATTCCACTGGTCTTAAACCCCAAATCAATCATATTTTCCGGATTGATTGTTCCGGTCACGGAAACTGTCTGCTTAACGTCAATTCTTCTGGCTTCTTCGGTGGTATATTGCGATTTTGATTTTTTGTTCAAAAAATAATAAACTCCGCCGCCAATCAAAACCAGCAGGATGACTATCCAAATAGTTCTTTTTTTCCACTTAGCCATAAAATATATTCTCTAAAAATTATCTATTAGATTCAGGCTCTTTGCGTTATCAATAATTATTCTGATTATATCACAATTTTTCGTTAAAATGAAACCCTCGCGCGTGCTATATTAAAAACCTGGTCCGTCTTCATTCCGCTTTCATTCCGCTTTCATTCCGCCTTTATTGCGCCTTTTCGTTCTTTTTTACAATACAAAATTAAGACATAATAATTGCTATCGCTAGATTTATGTCTTAATTTTTTTAGTTTAATTCAAAAAAATTCTCGGCTTCCTGATAGTTTTCTATTTCCGTAGCCACAATGATTTGCATCTCGTTTTTTGTGAGGGAGAAAAAGTTTCTCAAAAAATCCAGCTCTTTTTTGAAATCATAAGGATAAATCCAGACGCTTTTTTGCAATTGGAAAAGACCCAATTCTTTTATTTTTCCCCGCAAAGCCTCTCTCTTAATTTTATTTTTTTCTTTCACATCAAAAATTAGTATTCTCCATTTCTTATCCCATTCTTTAGGTTTTTTTATTCGTAAATCATCGACATTATATTTTTTTATTTTTTGTTTGCCTTCTTTTGTTAAAGAAATATATAATTGTTTGCCTCTATATTCAAAATTTATCATTCCTTGATTTTTTAAATAAGAAAAACTTCTCTGGAATCTTTTCTTATCAATATGTTTTTTTAACTTATATCTGGTATAACGCAAGATTTTGGGCATGATCATTGGCACAAAATACGGCGTAGTAGCTGCAATCGCAATTGCCCCAGCTGTCAAAAGCCCTTTTAAAATAACCCGTGAAATTTCTTTTCCTTTTTGATTTCTCATTTTTTATTATTTCCTACTTTTACCCATAAATACATATAATATTATACCATTATTCTTGCTATAGCAAGAATAATGGTATAATTTTCAAAAGAATGATCTTTGTTATGCTTTCCGTCATGCCAATAATCACGAATATTTGTTATTTTCAATCTCGCACCCGCCTTACATTCGTTGCTATGTCTTAATATTCCAAAAACATGATTGCAATAATTGTGTCTTGATTTTTCAGAAAATAAAGAAATTGTTTATAATAATAAAATCCCCTCTATTTTTATTAAGATGGGATTTTTGAGAATCAAAAAAGATTAAATCAATTTGGTTTGCTTGGCTTCCTGGTCCAGCGCTTGATTAACTAATTTATCGGCAATTTTATTTTTTTCCCTGGGTATATGATGAAACTCCACTGACTTAAAATCAATCGTTAAATTCCAAACTTCCAAAAAAAGATTCTGAATATTTTTTTCCTTAACCTTGTATTCATGATTTAATTGCTTGGCGGCAAATTCACTGTCTAAAAAACAAACTACTTCTATTTCTCGCGCTCTTTCCCTACTTAAAAGATGTTTAATTTTTTTCAGACCGAAAATCACCGCTTCATATTCCGCCTCATTATTGGTTTTTTCCCCAATATAATGGCCGAATTGCTTATGCAGGGATTCGAAATAAACACCGATCGCCGCCGGACCGGGATTATTGCGCGATCCTCCATCGGTATACATAATTATCTTTTTCTTTTCCATATTCTTAATTATAGCAAATTTTCTTGATTATAAAAGTAAAATCAACTTTCCGATTTTCTTAAATCGATTATGTGCAATTGAATCTTCCGATTACCATTCCATTCGTCCTCTTTGAGATTAACCACTAAATCCACTTTGTCTCCCGACTTAATTAACCGGAAAAATTTTTCTCCCATCCCGAAACCAATGGCATCAAAAACTTTGGGTGAGTCTTCCGCCATAATGGAAATTTTCAAATGTTTGTTGCCGTTGCCGACGATTTTAATTTCCTGGATTTTCAAATTTCTCACCAGAAAAACCGGCTCTTCGTTCTCTTTGCCGAAAGGTTCCATTTTTTTGATTTCCATAAGCAATTCCCAATTTATATCTCGAGAAGTGATCTCCAAATCGATTTCCACGGCCGGAAAAATTTTTTTTCCGCCGAGTTCCTGCGCGATTAACCGGGAAAATTTCTCGCAAAAAAGATGGAAATTTTCCTGTTTCAAGGTCACTCCGGCCGCTTGAGAATGCCCTCCGAATTTTTTTAAAAGTTCGGCGCATTCTTCTATTTTTTCAATAATATTAATTTGAGGAATGCTGCGGAGCGATCCGACAAATTCGGCCGGCTGTTTTTGAAAAACAGCCGCCGGTTTATGAAATTCCTCTGTTATTTTTCCAGCCACCAGCCCCAAAACTCCAATGGGCCAATGTTCATTTTCGGCAAAAATCAGTTCCTTATCCTTGAAAGGCCCCTCCGCTAAAATTCTTACTTCTCTCACGATTTCGGACGTTATTTTCTGCCTTTTCTGATTTTTATCTTCAATTTCCAAAGCTAAATCACAAGCTTTCACCCGATTTTTTTCCAAAATTAAATTATAGGCAAAATTGGCATGATCCATCCGGCCGGCCGCGTTAATTCGCGGAGCTACCTGAAAAGCTATTTTACGGGTATCGGGAAAATCATTTTCTCCGATTTTAATCCGCCCGACTTTAAACATCTCCAAAAGTCCGACTCGCCGGGTTTTCGACAAAACCACCAGGCCGTATTTCACTAAAACCCGATTTTCCGAAAGCAGAGGAACGCAATCGCCTACCGTGCCGATGGCCACCAAATCCAGCGACCATTTGAGCTTTTCAATATTTTCCGGATCCATCTTTTGATACAAGGCTTGCGCTAATTTAAAGGCCACCCCGACTCCAGCCAGGTTTTTAAATGCATAGCCGGAATCTTCCATTTGCGGATTAATAATAGCCACGGCTTCGGGCAATTTTTCCGGAACATGATGATGATCGGTAATAATAATATCTATTCCCAATTTTTGAGCCAAGACCGTTTCCTCTTTATTGGTTATTCCACAATCGACTGTCACAATTAAATTTACTTTTTCTTTTTTTAAGAAATTTAAAGCCTCCCGATTCATCCCGTAACCCTCGATCTGACGGTCCGGAATATAGGTGATGACGCGGGTAAAACCTAACTGGCTGAAAGTTTCAAACATAAGCGCCGAAGCTGTCACTCCATCAGCGTCATAATCTCCAAAAATAGCGATTTTTTCGTTTTTTTCCTTAGCGTTTATGATTCTGTTTACCGCTTTTTCCATTTGAGAAAAAAGGAAAGGATTGCCGATATCCGCATCATAGTCGAATTTAAAAAATTTCTCCACCTCATCGTTGCCTACGATTCCTCTGCTCGCAAGCAACTGCAAAATAATCGATTCGCTATATGATGGCGGATTATTTTTAAACTCGCTGCCAGCACTGTCTTTTCTTTTTTTTACATTCCAATTTCTTTGCATCATTTTTATTTATATAATTTCATCTTTTACCTTTACGCCCAAAAACTAAGCGCGCTCGCTTCGCTCGAACAAAAAACAATTCCTGGCGCAAAATATTATTTTTGCTTAAAATCACATTTGGGACAAACAAACTTGGTAGTAAATTCAGAATTCTGAAAATTTACTGGTTTTATCAATAAAATAAGTTCCGCGCCGCAATTAGAACATTTAAAGTTTTCGTTGAAATGCGCATCTTGGATTATTTTTTTAGCATCCAGCTCGGTCGCGCTGAATTTTAATTTATATTCTTTTGATTCGAATATGGCTCTAATTTTCTCGACTACTTCATTCGGCGTGTAAAACCCCCTCACCAAAAATTCTTTCGCTCCAAGTTCCTGCGCTTTTTTTCGATCTTCTTCTCTTCCCAAATGGGAAGAAATAACCACTGGAATACTGCTGGTCGCAACACTTTTTTTCAACGCTTCCATAAGCTGAAATCCATCCATCGTCGGCATGACAATGCCGGTAAAAATAACTTCCGGGATATTTTTAGTCGCCTTATTTAAGCCGTCCACCCCGTCCACCGCTTCGCTCACTTCAAAACCTTCCTTTTTGAAAATTTCGGCGTACATGCTCCTTATTTCCTCATCATCGTCCACCAGCAAAATTTTTATTGAGTTTTTCATTTATTTTATTTGGCCCGTTAAATTTCCGCCTTTGCTGTTTTTGACGGAAATTCAATCAGGCGTATTTTAAAATTATTAAATTATTATTTTTATATCGACTGCCAGCGCAGGCCCGTTCCCTCCCGGGGAAATCAACGGATTGATATCCAATTCTTTAATCTGATCGATTTCTAACGCTAACGATTGCAATTTAAGAATGATTTGCGCTATTTCTTCCAAATCGCAAGCCACCTTTCCCCGAGTTTCCCTGAAAAGAAATCCTGATTTTCCCTTGAGCAAAATATCTTTAATTTCTTCTTTACCGAAATAAGGAATGGCGAAATCCACGGCTTGAAAAATTTCCGTATAAATTCCACCCAAGCCAAAAACCAAAACAGGCCCGAAAATTTCATCTTTTTTAATCCCTAAAATCAACTCGGTTCCTCCGGAAATCATCGGTTGAACGATAATTTTTTCTCCCGGGAAATTATGTCTGATTTCCGCGACAGCCTCTTTAAGCTCTTTTGCGTTTTTCAAATTTAAAATCAGCCCTTTTTTATCAGTTTTGTGCAAAACTTTGTCGCTATCGACTTTAACCGTCGCGGGATAAGAAAAATTTTTATCCCAATTTCCTTCCGGATTTAAAATCCAATGATTCACTGTTTGAATGCCGTAGAGATTCATAATTTCTTTAGCTTCAGAAAAAACCAGAATCTGACGGTTTTTCTTTTTTATTTCATCCAATAAATCCCGGGTTTTTTTCCGGCGGGATTCATCCGGTTGAAAAGCCGTGTTTTCTCCGATAGTTTTTCGCGCTTCTTTAAAGGAAAAATATTTATTCAAAGCTTTTACGGCTCTTTCTGGAAACAAAAAAGTCGGAATTTTGTTATTTTTAAGCTTAATGGAAAATTCTTCTGTTTTTTCGCCGCCCACGAAAACGGCCAACAAGTTCTTCCGGCTTTGCTTTTTAAAGTCGATGATTTTTTGGGTGATTTTTGCCACCGGCGTTTGGATTTGAGGCGTCAAAATACAAATAATATTTTCGCCGCCTTTTTCTTCCTTTAAGGCATTCAGGGTTTTTTCATAGCGATCTTCCAGCGCGTCTCCCAAAAGATCAATGGGGTTTTCCACCGAAGATTCTTTAGGCAAAAATTCTCTCAATTTATTTTTAATTTCTTCCGGCAAGACTGCCAATTTTATTTTTTTCCGATCAAAAGCGTCCGTTGCCAAAACGCCTACTCCGCCCGCGTTAGTGATTATGACAGAATCTCCCTTTGAAGATTTTTCCAAATTTAAAAAAGCCGTCAATTCCAAAATGTCCATAAATTCTTCTAAACTGTCGGCGGACAGGATTCCCGCTTTCTTAAACGCCGCCGCCATAATTTGATTATCGCCAGCCAAGGCTCCCGTATGCGACGCAATCGCTTTTCGAGATTTTTCGTTTCTGCCGGCCTTAAGAATCACTATCGGCTTTTGAACGGAAACCCGGGCGGCCACTTCCAGAAATTTGGCTCCGTTTTTTACGCCTTCCAGATACATTCCGATACTGCGGGTTTTTTCATCTTTTTCCAAATATTCCAGAATATCCGTTTCATCTATGCGCATTTTATTGCCGATGGAAATGATCCGGGAAAAACCGATTCTTTCTTTTTCAGCCATATCCATAATCGAAGCGATTAACGCCCCTGATTGGGAGATAAAAGCCGTTTCCCCGGCATGCGACAGGCCCCTGGCAAAAGAAGCGTTGAGTTTCAAAGCGGGAACGATAAAGCCCAAACAATTGGGCCCCAGAATGTTTAATTTTTTTTCTTTCGCCAAGGCGATTAATTTTTTTTCCCGTTCTTTTCCTTCCGGGCCGATTTCGGAAAATCCAGATGAAATTATCACGAAATTATTTACCTTAGCGCAGCCTTCTTTAATCACTTTTTCAACTAATCCGGCCGGAATAACAATAATGGCCAAGTCGATTTTTTCCGCTACCGCTCCCAGTGACGGATAACTTTTTTTTCCTAAAATATTTTCATGTTTTGGATTGACTAAAAAAATTTTTCCCGCGTATCCCAATTCCAGGAGATTGCGCGCTAAAATATGGCCGATTTTTCCCGGCTCATCTGACGCGCCGACAATCGCGATAGAACTGGGATTAAAAAATTTCTCTAAATTCACCATGTGTTTAAATTTCTTTTACGGTTAAACTTTTAGTTTTTTCCCTTAAATCTTCCTCGTTCAGCAATCCCTCTTGCCCTCCATAAAATCGCACCACATTGCCTCCGTTGACAATTCCCCACTTGAGACATTCTTCGATTTTCTCTCCTTTAAGATAAGCTCCCCAAAAAGCTCCGCAAAAAGCGTCTCCGGCGCCGGTAGAATCGCACGCTTGCACTTTTACGGCGGGAACAAAAAATATTTTTTCCCCCTGCGTCGCCCAGGCGCCTCTGATTCCATCGGTTATGACGATGATTTTACCGCCTATTTTTTTCAGTTCCGTTATTAAAATTTTTTCGTTATCCAGTTCTTCTTGGGAAAAATGGCCCGCCGCGGAAACGATTTCCAGGGCTTCGTCTTTATTAAGAAAAACTATTTCCGCGTATGGAAGACTTTCTATTATTTTTTGGACATTATCATGGATATTGCTTTGCCGGGGGTTAAAAGCCACCCTGGTCTTATTTTCTTTGGATAATTGAAAAATATTTTCCAGATGCTTTTCCCAGGCGCCCTGCAGATCGCCGATAAAAACCCATTCGGCTTCTTTAATTTTTCGCGAATCTATTTGCAGAGTTCCGTTAACTTTTTGATTGGAAAAAATAACTCGATCGCCGCTCATCTTATCCACTATAATCGCCGAAAGATCGCTAGCAAAATCTTTTTCCGTCACGACCATTTCCTGATTTATGCCGTATTCCCGCAATTTATTTTTAATCCATTGGCCGACATAGTCTTCTCCCAATTTAGAATAACACGCGGAAGCGATTCCGAGTTTGGAAAGGGCGCAGGCCACATTGACCGCGCACCCGCCCAAAGTTTCAAATCTTTCCTCGATTTTATATTTGGCTCCCAATTCAAAAGATATTTTCTTCTGCGAAAACAAATCTTCCGGCGTTTCAGTTATTTTTCCTTCCGTTGTCGGAAAAAACATATCCTTACAAGCCAAGCCGATACAAATTATTTTTTTTCCGCCCGCTTCGCCATAGCTACAGCGAGGCGGGCCGAAGGTGAATCCGCCTTTGGCGGACATATCATTATTCATATTTTTATTTTTAATTAAACCTGCTTATCTGCCAATAGACATGGATTGTCATGATTCGCCGGCCGACGGATTTGCCTGCCAACTGGCCGGCAATAAAACTAAATCAATAGAGATTCTCTGTTCATCAGATAAGGTTTCTCCAACTCCATAATTTCCAAAATAGTCGGCGCGATATTCCCCAGCACTCCTCCACTTTTCAATTTTCGTTTTTTTATTTTTTTTCCGACAGCTAAAAAGGGAACTGGATTTTTAGTGTGAAAAGTGTAGGGTTGGCCGGTTTTTTCATCAAACATTTTTTCCGCGTTGCCATGATCGGCCGTAATCAGCATCGTTCCTCCTGAAGATAAAATCTCCTGATAAATCCTGCCTATT
>Ga0210044_10007332_pt1 | contig 14107 bp, 16 predicted proteins | sample CryGey13umfilter_2_FD_183959 | JGI IMG/M metagenome (GOLD analysis project Ga0210044, IMG submission 183959) | Groundwater microbial communities from aquifer in Utah, USA - Crystal Geyser 4/9/14 3 um filter (SPAdes) (version 2) | ecosystem: Environmental > Aquatic > Deep subsurface >...
ATATAATGGTTCCACCAGAGCTTTTGCTTTTCAAACACTGGGTAAAGAATATGCTGGGGTTGGTCTCACAGAGATAGAGGCACGCAAAAAGTTTCGATGGGTTGTTACAGGGACAGCTTCCACAACCGATGTATATAAGGATCTTATAAGAGCAAAGAGTTTGCAGGTGAAACTTATCTTTGCAGGACCGAAGATGCGTTTGGTCGGATACGAAGCCTTTGGAAATGGCGTCATAGCCTCAGCAGAACTCGCAAGTTTTGTTATTGGACTGAGACTGAGTATTTTATCTCTAATGAAGTTTAACTATATTTCACATCCAAGTATGACGCCCTGGCCATTTATGAATCCAATGATTATGGCTTCAGAAGAGGCTATGGGGAAAGTAATGGAAAAGATGAAAAGGTTGCTAAAATGGTGGAAATGAGTGTGTAATAGTTTTTTCAGGCCCTATCGTCTATCGGCTAGGACACCAGGTTCTCATCCTGGTAAGAGGGGTTCGACTCCCCTTAGGGCTACAACGGAGTTGAAGACACAAAGTACGCCAACTGCTTGGCGTACGTGGTGATATCGGAAACCGGAGCGTTGCCGCAAGACCGCGAGGTGGGGTCGCGAGCCATACGTTGCGTATGGACTTGTGACCGATTCCCCTTGGGGCTACATGAAGCAAGAACTACTGCCATTTTTTTGGTAGTAGTTTTTGTTACTCGTGACCGAGGTATTACTGTGTGATATAATAATTACATATTCAATGAAACAAAAAAATGGTCAGTAGAAAGTTTTTTTATGCGATGGGATTTGGTACACTCTCAACTATTGCACTTGTGGGCGTTAGCTATTTTTTGTTGATGGGAAAAGACATAAAAACAAAAATATCTTCAAGCGCAGTTGGAACATCGGTCGAAAAACGAAACACGGGAACAGCTCCCGAATCTTTCGAAAGATTTGTTCACCCGAAAGGATATTTCACATTTTCATATCCTAATGGTTGGAAAGTATACATATCAAAAGGAGAAGACACTTCAGTTGGAGACATCATTATTGTTCCAGAAAGAAATTTATCTGCGGTCAGCTTTAGGAGTGGAAATAACGAATACCCCAGGTTACCTATAGACAAATCAGGGGTAGATGAATATATTATTGTTTCTGGGGCATTTATGTACTCATTTGCGACTGATCGAGAAAAATATTTACCAGAGTTTCGCAATTATTACCTTGATATCGCTCAGAAGATTGAAAAACAATCCGGTATCATAAATTTCACAAAAAAAGAGCTAAGTTATGATGGTGCGCCAGCATTTGTCTTTGAGTATAATCAGGACAATCAAATCCATTATATATATTCTACTCTTGCGAAAGGATTCCCATCAGAAAAGGCGAGCCCAGTTGGAGTTGGGTTTGTCTATGTAGCAACACCAGAGCATTTTGATCAAAAGATAGCAGATGCTCTTACAGGTTCCTTTTCAGACAATATCAGAAAACTACAAGAACAAATAGAAAAGATAGATCAAGAAAGAAAAAGAGAAGCAAATAAAGACCTAAAACCAACCTCGATTACGCAGAACTCTACAGCGGGAGGGAATAAACCACTCTCCAGCTTGCTTACAGACTGGGACGGACGATTTTCAAGTGATCCAACAGAAAAAAACGTATCCATTACTCAGACAACAGTTTCATTTTTAGATAAAACGGAACAGGCAATTAATATAAAACTTAATGCTCTTGGTGAAAGTACGGGTATTTTCAGGAACTTCATTATTCCCAAAGATACATATGCGATCCAATTTTGTTTAAATTTTCAAGGAATCGCAGGAAAAGACAACGTATCCGTGTTTTCAGACAATAAGCTCCTCTTAAACTATGGGTTTGCTATGCCTAAAGCGGGTGACTTTATTGAAACCGACGTTTGGACAAAAACCCTTGGTGTTGATACAGGAATTGATGCCCCGCTGATGATCTCATTCGCCAATCGTAGTGGAACACCATCGGAAGTGACTCTGAGCAGATTCAGAATGGTTTCATCGCTAGAAGTTAAACAGCCTGCTTATAAAAGCCTGAATTGTAAAACGAAATAGTCTCAGAATAACTGGTTATCGCCCAAGGGAAATCGGACAAGAAAGCCTGCCTGTCGGCAGACAGGGAGTCGGACCGTCTCGCTAAGGCATCGCCGAGGTGGAGGAAACATTTGTTTGCCCGTTTGGGGTGACCCAGACTTGTTCTGGGGCTAGAGGGTGGAAACCCTATAGAGCGTATCCGCCAATTGGCGGAACGCAGGTCGTCCGACCCCCTTGGGGCTACAAATTGAACGAAAACCCTCCACCTTCGGGTCGGGGAGTTTTTTGTTTTTGTGTTACAATAATAGTGATAAAGCGTTTTATACGAAATATATGAATAGCATCGAATATCCGATTCAGAACCCCTCACTTCCGGATGATGGTGAGACAAAGAGGAAAGAAAAATTTATGCTGGCTAAGAATGTCGTACAGCTTTATTTCGCCAATCTTGACTATCATAACCGACATCCCGATGAGGAGGACGTGCCGGAATTGGAACGAGAGAAGACAATCGAAACATACGGGCAAGAATTTGAACAATGGTATGAAAGTGAAGAAGGAAAATCGGCTCTCGCTTCCTATGTCGAGGAGCATGATAGTGAGGCGATCATACATAAGAAGAATATCGATGAACTCGTACGATCATTCCTCATTTTTAGAAATCGCTCGTCACGATAAACCTCTATGCGACATACCCTCATTTTTGATATCGAAACGGTTGGAGAGGATTTTGATACGCTTGATGAAACCAGTCAGGATGTTTTGACACGTTGGATTAAACGAGAATCAGAGGGGAGCGGGGACTCTGCGTCGGCACTGGCAGACGTGAAAAATGGTATGGGATTTTCACCACTGACGGGGCAGATCGTGGCTGTCGGCATCTATGACGGAGAACGTGAGAAAGGGGCGGTTTATTTTCAGTCATCTCCCACAAAAGAGGAGAAAAGTTTCGAAGAAAATGGTTATAGATTTACAGTGATGAATGAAAAAGAGATGCTTCAGAAGCTTTGGGATATCGCGGAGAAATATGATACATTCGTGACATTCAATGGCCGGCAATTCGATGTACCATTTCTTATGGTACGTTCCGCGGTGCACGGCATCCGTCCGAGCAAGAACCTCCTTGCCAACCGTTATCTCAATGTTCAGCCAAGCAATGCACGGCATATCGATCTTTTTGATCAACTCACTTTTTATGGAGCTTTACGGAGAAAAGGTGGCTTGCATCTCTGGTGTCGAGCCTTCGGCATAGAAAGCCCCAAAGCACAGGGCGTGGATGGTAATGATGTGAAGGCTTTGTTTGAAAACGGCAAGAGCACCGATATCGCCCGCTACAATGCACGGGATCTGCGTGCCACATATGAGTTGTATATGAAATACCAGCAGTTCTTGCAGTTTTGATATTTTTTTGCTTAAGAAGTCTTCAGGCCTCCTAGGAGGACCATCCTGTATTTTGGTGGAACAGGTCTAAAAGCTGAGATTGAGACTTGTTTTTGAATTTTTTTCTTGGTATACTTTCTCTATTGTTTCTGACACTTGTAAATGAAGGAGTATGCATATTGAGGAAGAACTGAAGGCATTCAAGGAGCGTCTCGATCCGAAAATCGGGGCGTATTTTGATAGTGCCATTGAAAGGGCACAGAAAGAAGATGTTTTTGTGGCGGACGCACTGCGGTATTCACGCGAATTCATATTGGCCGGAGGGAAACGGCTCAGAGCTGCTTTTATGTATTATGGGTATCTGGGTGCGGGCGGTACGGAGGAAGAAAAGATACTTGATACTTCTATGAGTGTCGAATTGATTCACGCCTTTCTTCTTGTTCACGATGATATCATCGATCAGGATGATACGCGCCACGGTATCGCCACTCTTCATCAGCACTATACCGATATTGGAAAGATTTTGTTTCGCGGAAAAGATGTCGAACATTTCGGAAACGCTATGGCGATCATCATCGGTGATATGCTCGGTGCTTTCGGCAATGATATTATTTTCTCTTCCGCTTTTCCTTTGGAGCAGAAATTCAAAGCCCTTTCGAAAGTACAGGACATCGTTTCTTTCACCGTCATAGGACAAGCACGAGATATCTATATGGAATATATGGGGGAAGCGAGTGAAACAGAAATCCTCGATATGTACAGGAACAAAACGGCGAAATATACCGTTGAAGGGCCACTCTATCTCGGAGCACTTCTTGCCGGAGCATCGAAAGAGATGTTGGATGGATTCACTGCCTACGCCATCCCTCTCGGAATCGCTTTTCAGATTCAAGATGATATTCTCGGGATTTTCGGGAATGCGAAACGGTTTGGTAAACCTATCGGATCCGATATAGAGGAAGGCAAAGTAACATTGCTCGTATCTCGGGTACTCCGAGATGGAACAGTAGAACAGAAAAAACGCATCAGAGCTTTACTTACTCTTGGCAGTAACCTGAGACAGGAGGATATAGAGGAATTTCGGGAAATTATACGGGTTACCGGTGCATTCGATGGTACCAAAGAGCTTGCGAAGGCATACATTGAGGAAGGAAAACACGCACTCAATGAGATACAAAACAAACTTGATCCTCGTGCCTATGACTTTCTTTTTTCTATCACAGAGTATATGATGGAACGTGAATATTAATCTTCGTACTTATGTCTCAACAGGAATCGATAATTAAACCGACAGAACTGCCACGTCATTTCGTCATCATTCCAGATGGCAATCGGAGATGGGCGACCGATCGAGGTCTCGAACCGTGGGAAGGCCATGAGGCAGGCGCGCAGAATACGGAAAAGCTTATTCGCGAAGCGAAGCGTTTAGGCGCGAAAGAAATCTCTTTTTGGGGATCTTCTTTGGAAAATTTGGTGAAACGACCGGTGTTAGAGAGCAAAGCGCTCCTGCGTATTTATGAGACATATTTCAAGCGATTGCTCGAAAGCGACGATATCCACAAAGATCAAGTGAAGATCCGTTTCATCGGTAGGTGGGAAGAGCAGTTTCCTGTCTCGCTCAAGAAAATAATGCACGACTGCATCTTAGCTACGAAAAATTATGACAAGCATTTTTTGAATTTTTTCTTGGCTTATAGTGGGGATGATGATATGCGTCAGGCTATCCAAAAAATAGCGCAAGGCCTGCCTGTAGGAGACAAGGTAACCGACGAAATGATCAAAAAGAATCTGATGACGAGCGATCTCCCTCCTGTCGACCTTCTCATCCGCACAGGAGGGGAACCACACCTTTCGGCCGGTTTTATGATGTGGGATATCGCCAATACGCAGTTTTATTTTTCCCCGAAATATTACCCGGATTTCGATGAAGCATCCCTGAGGGAGGCACTCATCGATTATGCTTCACGAAGCCGTCGTTTTGGTCGATAAAGAGGGGAATTCGAGTGAGATTTCTTGGAATTCATATGGAAAAGGTAATATCAGCCAGTATCAGTCTGCTTTGGTGTTGACAAGAATAAAATACCTGCTACAATAAGACTACATTTTGAAAAATTGTATAGATTTGAAAGAGAGGACAACCATCAGCCGTATTTCACGAATGAGGTTTGCTTACAAGAAACAACACTCCTCTTTTTTTGTTGCTGTCAAGGCGAAGCCGGTTTTTTGAATTTTGTGCATCGTACAGAGAGGGCAATATATGGGAAAAGATAATGAATTGATCAAAGTCGAAGGAGAAGTTTTGGAAACTCTGCCGAGCACTACTTTTCGTGTTCGTCTCGATAATGGTCACGAGGTTTTGGCTCATATTTCCGGTCGTATGCGCGTGCATTACATCCGTCTTCTGCCTGGAGATCGCGTGACGCTTGAGATGAGTCCTTATGACTTGAGCAAAGGGAGAATTATTCTTCGCAATAAATAATACAAGCAGATTGTTTTTGAGAAAGTTGAAAAGAATTTATGAAAGTAAGAGCTTCAGTAAAGAAAATTTGTGTTCACTGCAAAATCGTCAAGCGCCGAGGCAAGGTGTTTGTCATTTGTATCACGCCGAAGCATAAGCAACGCCAAGGCTAATAAAACATCCTGTTTCAATACTTTATGGTAAGAATTGCCGGAATCAACATTCCAGATAATAAGAGAATAGAAATCGCTTTGACCTACATTTATGGTATCGGTCTTTCTGCGAGCCAGAAGACTCTCAAAGAACTGACGATTGATGTAAACACACGGACCAAAGATCTCACGGCGGAAGATGCCAATCGTTTGCGTGATCTGATCGAGAAGAAACTTCGTGTCGAAGGAGAATTGCGTCATATAGTCAAAAATGATATCAAGCGTTTGAAAGAAATCGGTTGTTATCGCGGTATTCGTCATCAAAAAGGGCTTCCATCTCGTGGTCAGCGTACGAAGACCAATACACGTACGGTGCGTGGGAATACTCGAAAAACGATGGGCAGTGGACGCAAGAAATCATCTGACAAGACATAACATCTACCGGTTGATGTAGTGCTCGCACAGAAGGAGCAATCGGGGAAAAAACAGTATAAGTCAGTGAAAATGAATTATGGAAGAAGAGGTGAAAAAAACATTCGCTCAAGTCGGAGAGGGAGAGAAGCCAGCAACGGAGGAATCCGCTGATGTTACCGCTGTCAAAAAAGTCAAGAAATCGAAGCGTCAAGTTCTGAAAGGACGAGCCAGCATTCAGTGTACCTACAACAATACGATCATCACAATTGCTGACCTGAATGGTGCTGTGTTAGGTTGGTCAAGCTCTGGGCATCTTTCTTTCAAGGGTGCCAAGAAATCGACTCCGTATGCCGCCACTCAGGTAGTCGCGGATGTCGCTGAAAAAGTGAAGAAATATGGCCTTCAGGAATTGGAAGTATTCGTCAAAGGTGTCGGGCAAGGACGGGAAGCTTCTATCCGCGCTCTGTCAAACAACGGATTTAATCTGATCGGTATCAAGGATATCACGCCTATTCCGCACAATGGTTGTCGTCCGCATCGTCCGCGTCGTATCTAGCAGTCCTCGAATAGAGAGAAACCGCAAACTGACTCAATGAAAAAGAACTATGCCAAATAATATTGATTCCAAATGCAAACTCTGTCGTCGTGCTGGCGAGAAACTCTTCCTCAAGGGAGATCGTTGCTTGTCGCCGAAATGTGCTATGGTACGCCGACCGTATGCCCCCGGTATCCACGGTCACACCCCATCACGCGGTGGCAGTGAATTCGGGAGACAGCTTGCTATGAAACAGAAGATCAAGCGTCTCTATGGTGTTATGGAGCGTCAATTCCGTCATCATTTCGATGAAGTTCGCAAGATTCCCGGTATCACCGGAGATCAGTTGCTTTCCCGTCTGGAACGTCGTTTGGATAATGTCATCTATCGTCTCGGATTCGCTACTTCCCGCGCCCAGGCCAAACAACTCGTGAGTCACAATATGTTTTCAGTAAACGGAGTGCGCGTGAATATCCCTTCGTATGAAATCCGTGTCAACGATGTCGTCTCTCTCAAGCAAAGCAAAAAAGAAAAGCAATTTTTCAAAAATCAGGAAGAACTGTTGAAGAATAAGAAAGATGTGCCACATTGGCTGTCACTCGATGCGGAGAAACAGATCGGCAAGGTGCTTGCGATACCAGGACGTGAAGACGTTGGCGTACGAGTCGATGCTCAGATGGTTGTCGAATATTACTCGAAATAATTTAATTAATACCTAACAATGTTTCCGGTGAACGGTCCATACGAAACAGGTCCGACAGTCCATCCGAAACCACAAAACGGTATGCAGATAATCGCTTCTCCTTTAAAGCCGAAGTACACGGCATTGGGAACAAATCACGGTAAGTTTGAAATCCTTGGTTGCTATCCCGGATATGGAACGACGGTGGGTAACGCTCTTCGGCGTGTCCTTCTCTCCTCTCTCGACGGAGCTGCCGCCAAATCTATCAAGATCAAAGGAGTTTCTCATGAATTTTCTACCATCCCAGGTGTAATGGAAGATGTCGTGCAGATCATCCTCAACTTGAAGCAAGTTCGTTTCAATCTTCACGGAGATGAGACAGTGAAAATCACTTTGAAGAGCAAGGGTGAGGGCGTATTGACAGCGGCTCAGTTCAAGACCTCATCCGATGTCGAAGTAGTGAACCCTGATCAGATTATTGCAACGATTACAGACAAGAAAACTGAATTTGAAATGGAAGTGGAAGTCGATAAGGGAATCGGTTACGTTCCGGTAGAAAGCCGTGAACGTGAAGATTATGAAATCGACGTTATCGCTATCGACTCGATTTATACACCGGTTAAGCGTGTGAATTATGAGATTGAAAATATGCGTGTCGGTAAGAGAACCGATTATGATAAAGTGACACTCGAGGTAGTAACGGATGGAAGTATTTCCCCAGTAGAAGCTTTTGAGAAAAGCGTTGCCATTCTTGTTTCTCAATTTTCCTCACTCACTGAAGTAGAAGGAGATATTCCAGAAGTCAAAGAAACAGCTGTTGAGGGAAAGTCCGCCAAAGGCGGATCCGCCTCAGGTGGAAAACCGAAGAAAGTCACGAAGAAGAAATCTGCCAAGGCTGACAAAGAAGGAGCAGCAGAGTAATACTCCTGATAAAGAGCGTATATGAAACACAGACATGCAGGACGCGTCCTCAGTCGCGGACGAAATCAAAGGAGAGCACTTATCAGAACCCTTTTAGGGAGTCTTATTTTACATGAACGTATTATTACGACAGAAGCCAAGGCGAAAGAGATCAAGAATTTCATTGATCAGATCATCAACAAGGTGAAAGTGGGGAGAAACGATGCTGTTCGTCGCGTCGCTATTACCCGTGAATTTCAGAGTATAATTCCTGAAGTGGCATCGAAGAAACTTTTGGGTGAATTCGGTGTCCGTTTCGAAGGGCGTGTCAGCGGATACACCCGTATCGTGAAGTTGGAACGGCGCAAAAGTGATGCCGCAGAAATGGCAATTATTGAGTTTGTATAAACGAGAACCTTATGGCACAGAATAAAAGAACAATGATTGATCGGAAATACCATCTCTTTGATGCCAAAGGGAAGGTGCTTGGTCGATTGTCGACAGAAATCGCCCGTCTGCTTATGGGCAAGAACAAAGTAGGCTATGCTCCACATATCGATGGAGGTGATTTTGTCGTTATCATCAATTCCGATACGGTAACGGTCACAGAGAATAAAGATAAGAAGAAGATGTATCACCGTTTCAGTGGGTATCCAGGTGGTATCACTTCTATCAATTTTGAAGACCAGATGAAGAAGGATTCTCGTAAAATAATTTGGCAAGCGGTTTATAATATGCTTCCGAAAAATGCTTTGCGCGGAAAGATGCTTCGGAGACTGCATATCAACAAGGGGAGCGATCATCAGGAGAAGATTATCCACGTGACTCACGAATAAACGAATTATGGCAACGAAAGCAACAACGAAAAAAGAGATCAATCCGGAGGAGAAAGTGAAGACGGCCAAGAAACCGACTGTCAGAAAGAAGAAAGTCGTTTCTGCCACACCTGCTTTTATCAAGGCTGAGAAAGCATCTGTTCCTGAACAGTATGTATATGCGGTCGGTCGTCGTAAGACAGCTGTTGCTCAGGTGCGTCTGTATCCGAGTACTGAAGCAGAAGGAGCGATCGTGAACAAAAAATCTATCCGTGAATATTTCGGTACAGTGGCATTCGAAACAATGGCACTCTCGCCGATGAAAACGACAGGGCTGGAAACATCATTCCGAGTATCGGTTGTTGTTCGTGGCGGAGGCCTCCATGGTCAAGCCGATGCTATCAAGCTTGGTGTGGCACGTTGTCTCATCAAACATGATATCCTCCTTCGCCCTGTCCTCAAGGCTCAGAGATTCCTCACTCGTGATGCTCGTGCCGTAGAACGTAAAAAACCAGGTCTCAAAAAAGCTCGTCGCGCACCACAGTGGGCAAAACGTTAGTTTTTGTACAAATTTTAACAGCCGCTCTTTACGGGGCGGTTTTTATTTAGGTAATGAAGGCGAGAATTTTCTTCTGTGCTTGTGATTCAGCATCATTGTTAGGGATAGCATGGTGAGAAGCTTCGATTTTTTTGTAGAGATCGCGGATGACATATTTTGTCAGTTGTGGTTCGATGAATTCCGTCTCTGTTTCTTTGATAAGTATTTCAAGTGCCAAAAGAGGATGGTAAGATTTTTTATATGAGCGGTCGATTGATGTGAGCGCGTCATAAATGTCCATAGAGCGGAGTAGTGAAAGCTCAAATCCAAGGCGAAGAGAAGAGATTTCAGTCGGATATCGTTCAGAACGAATCGGTTTACCATCATAATTATGGTGTCGTGAAGCGATGTCTGATGCAATATACATCTTTTTTCGACGCAAGATTGCTTTGGTAGCTCGTTCATGGTACTCGAGAACCTTTCGGAAAGTAGATTGCGGAGTAATACCGCAGTGTTTCAATTTTCCAATGCTTTCAGGATCGAAAATCCCTTCAATAGGAACGATATCGAGAGGATCAGAACCAATATCTTTGTACATTCGCATAAAGTAGTGATCAAGTTCAACTTCACTGAATTCCTCCAGTTTCTCTGAGTCAAAATAAGGGGTGTGGTTATTTTTCTCTGCCCACATATTCGCTCGTTTTGCCCATTCCCTACGCGAATGAAAATCGTGTAAAATGTCACACGGTATGGTTGTTTTGCCAATATCATGGAAAAGAGCGGCAGTGAAGAGTTCTCCAAGGGAACTTTCTTCCATATGGATACACTGTCTTAAGTAGATTTCTGTTTCTCCTCCGTTGTTAGTCATATCATAGACGAATGTAGCCACACGGAGAGAATGATCAAACGTGCGTTTATCATAGGCTTCAAGCGTGGCTGCTATTTCCCAGTGTTCTTCTGTAAAGTAAGGGGTGAGTTTTCCGAGAATACCATTACAATCAGGGAGGTTTTTCAGTTTTTCGATTTGGTTACGCAATGTTTCAGGGTTTTGCTTCAGTTTCTCTAAAACGGTATCAAAACCGACGCAGAGTTGTTCTTCGGCCTGTTCCTGTTTAGAACGATCCGCCAGATTTTGATCGCTGAGCTTATGAGGAGTAATTTGAGAGGATTCTGCTCTCTTGTTTGCAGTACCAAATATGTTTTCGCTGAATGTCATAGGAACATAAGAAAAAATTTTTAGAATCCAAGGAGGCCAGTTTTTTTAGTAAATTGTTCGCGACTGACGGTATCTGTTTCTTCGTTCGCGGATGATACGAAATAAATAAAGTTCTCATCGAAACGAGGGAGAATCTGGAGGAGTGGAGAAGGGAATGTCGAAAAATCAGCTATATTTCTGCGATCACGATTATCGAGCTCGATGATTTTTGCGTTATTGTCGAGAGAAAAAAGGACGTGTTCATAATCTTGTGCCCACACAATATTTTTTATTGTACTGGAGAAGCGGGCAATTTGGATGATTGTGTCGTTCTTCCGTATCGGCTGTGCCTCCCAATCACGCACGAAGTAGACAGATATCTCATTGTTCGTAAAGAAGAGAAGTTTCTTCCCATCGTCGGAAAATTGCACCCCCATTGCATCTTTTTCGACAAGTTCTTTGAAAATGATCCGAGACGGTGAAATTCTGTTGTAGACCCACAATTTTCCTGTTTTTTGCTCCCGTATGGTCAGACGTGCATCATCATAGAGAATCAATATATATGGACTGTCAGAGAGCATTATGATAGGCATAGTGGTGATTTGAGTCGGCTTGGTATCGATGCTCCCCGCAGGAATTCGGTAGACGATGCCATTGTCTTGGCTCAGATAGTAGATGTCTTGTCCAGAGAGGCTATAGTCACGTACATTTTCCTTCACGAAAAGAGGTGTAGGGTCGGTTGCCCCTGCGTCAATGCGGTAGAGGACATTTCCTCCACGATATAGGATGAAGTCTCGATTGGCTGGATCCCAGCGTGGATTTTGGATGATATTTGCGACTTTGCTTTGCGCGATATCATCGAGAGAGATTGCGTGTTTGTTCGCGATATCGACGATGAAATACATATGCTTGCCTGTCTGCTCCACTGGGATGAGTATCTTTCGGTTATCAGGTGACCATTCGATATTTTCTTCGCCTTCGCCATCTGTCGGAAGAGAGGCGTTCTCGAGCGAGAAGACCTGTACATCGGTCTTGGCATTCGTATCGATGATATCTACTGTCAATACATTCTCTCTCTTTTTTGCGATAGCCAGGAGACCCTGCTCTCGTGCCTGGAAGATTTTCAGAGCGTGAGCTGTTCCGGAGATGACTTCCGGGGGATTATTCTCTTTCACAAGCAAGACGTTCCAAAATTCCGTTGAAAGCCCGCTCTGTACGGTGGTCTTCTTGGACCAGGTAGAATAGCCAGGAGCAGAAACCTCGACGAAGTGTTCTCCCGGCATCAGGCCACCAATATGGATGGATCGATTGAGTATTCCGAGTTTCTTTTGTGGGATGAGTTCATTGTCAATACGGATGTCGACTGTTTCGGGGTTTGATTTGATGGATATCGAACCGCTATAAATGAAAATACCTCGTTCGAAGTTGAATCGGTAACCGAAGGTATAAAAAAGCACCCCGCTTGTGGTAGAGCAGAACATTACAACGAAAAGCCAGAACAAGAATGGGCGAATACGACGCATAGAATGGATGTGTGGTTACTCGTTCAGTATACCCCAAAAAGCAGATTTTTGGGAAGAAAAGCGGATATCCTGTTTTTGACAGAAGAGTAAGAGAGAGTGTAGACTGGCGGTATATTTCCTTTATCTGAAGAGATTTTTCTTATGTCACAATTCCTGAATTTCTTTACCACCATCCATTTACCGAAAAATATCGCCGGTGATATGTCTCTCCTCCTCCTTTTCGTCGGAATGAGCCTCGTTTTTGGTTTTGTTTTTGGACGATGGAAATTGATCAATATTCTCATCAACACGTATATTGCGCTTGCTTTTGTCGGAATCATCCCTGCAGGTATCCTTGCTACTTCTCCGTATGCCAAGGTTGGAATATTCGTGATTCTGCTTATTCTGCTTTCCGCTATTGATAAACGTCTTTTTGATTTACATATATCCAACGCGGGGACGGATTTTTTCTGGAGACTGATCGTGACCAGCATACTCGTCACCGGAATGATTGTCAGCATCATCCTTTCTTTTCTCCCTCAGAAGGTCGCTCTCGGATATATTTCTGTCACCGCCTTCGGCTATTTCGCTTCACCGACCTCCCTTATCTTTTGGATGGTTGTACCTCTCCTTTTTCTATTGTTTATCAATAATCGTTTGAAATAGGTTTTTCGCTTTTAAAGAGGCATGTTTTAAAAGTAATCTCTATGAGGGGAAGAGAAAATTTATTTGAGAAGATTGGGGCTTGACCCCCATACCAATTGAGCTTTATTATGATAAATAAAAAGACTATTGTACAATTTTTACCAAGGTGAAATTCGCTAGAAATATTGGCTTATTTCCTAGAATTGAAGCTCAATTGGTATGGGGGTTGACAGGGTTTGAATGGTTCGTTATACTAATGAGGCAATCTAGAGTTTAACGCTCAAGTTTGCTTTTGTTTCTCTTTGTTTTTTTCGCGATCCGCCAGCTGGCGGAAGCGGATCAGCCTCGGGCTGACTCTTTTTTGAGTCCGACTTAGTGTTGAAATGGGTGAGAGATTTCTTTAACAATTGAGCCAAAACGTTTTACTTCATTTACCCTCGTGAAAGAAGTAAAACAAAACAATAATTCACCCCGTGAAATCCTGCTTCGCAGGTACTCATTCGATAAGTAATTTCACTGGGTAAATCACAATTTTTTGTGGTTAGTCCTTGTTTTCTTTTATCCCAAGATTCATTTCTAGGATAAGAGAAAATAATTGTAACAAGATCCCGTATTTATACGGGATGGAGTTGCACGGAAGAATCTCTATTCGATAGCAGTGATGTTATCAACTAAATTGAATTTTTTTTCTACCTCTAGGTAGAATTGGACTTCAATTTTCTTATTGAGAGTTTGATCCTGGCTCAGGATGAACGCTGGCGGCGTGGATAAGGCATGCAAGTCGAGAGGGTTTAGACCCTCGGCAAACGGGTTCGGATAACATAGGAATTTTCCCTAAAG
>Ga0210044_10007335_pt1 | contig 14105 bp, 13 predicted proteins | sample CryGey13umfilter_2_FD_183959 | JGI IMG/M metagenome (GOLD analysis project Ga0210044, IMG submission 183959) | Groundwater microbial communities from aquifer in Utah, USA - Crystal Geyser 4/9/14 3 um filter (SPAdes) (version 2) | ecosystem: Environmental > Aquatic > Deep subsurface >...
CCAGCTCGCACTGCCGGCCGACGGGGACACCATCAGCCTGTAGTAGCCGCTGTACGGGGTCGCCGTCGGCGCGTCCGCCCAGACGAGCGCGCTGACCGCGCCCGTGCTGACGTTGGCGAACACCACCTGCCCGGCCTCGACCATCTGGCCGAACTCGGCCACGATGGCGTTGGCGCTGGCCTGGTTGGCCGCCCCGAACGTCAGCCAGATCGTCTGGCTGAACGCGATCTCGTCGGCCATCCCACCGACCGACGGGTTGGACCATAGGCTGAGCGTCGGGGCCCACACGGACTCCCAGCAGAGCTTCCAGTCTCCTCCGTCGTAGGACGGGGCGCCGGCGTTGACGCAGGCGATCGTGACCGGGGGCTCGGCCGAGTCGTCGTCGTCCGTGGTGGAGTCGTCGTCATCGCCGGCCGAGTCGTCGTCGTCCGTGGTGGAGTCGTCGTCATCGCCGGCCGAGTCGTCGTCATCCGTGGTGGCGTCGTCGTCATCCGTGGTGGCGTCGTCGTCGTCCGTGGTGGCGTCGTCGTCATCGCCAGCGCAGACCGGGTCGTCCCAGCAGTTCTGGTCGTCGCAGTCAGCGAGGCCGTCGCTGTTGTTGTCGATGCCGTCGTCGCACAGGCACTCCGTGCCGTTCGAGATCAGCACACCGTCGGGACCGCAGTTCTCGGTCGTGTCGTCGTCGTCCGGCGTTTCCACCAGGTTGACCTCTCCATCCGGACAGGCAGGAAGGGCCATGGCCAGAGCCGCGAGAAACGCGACCGTCAACAGGCTCTTGAAGTTCTTCATCCGTCCCTCCTTCGCCTGCCACTGCAGACTTGATCACAGTCGTACCCTCGCCCAAGACAGGCGAGAAACTTCAGTGCTCCCCTCGTTGTGTAATCATTACTGATCCCACATCGCGGGAAAAACTGAAGAAACTCCGTTCAACGCGTTATTATTATTTTGTATCGCTATTGTGCTGTGGAAGTGTTTTGTGAAAATTGTCGACTTCCAATACGTTATATACAGTCTCTTCACTTGGATCAACAACATCCACAGGAGGTGTTGGAACCACGTGTGTTGCTTTTTTCTTCACGCCAAATGGTACAGACGGACGTAACAGAAAAACTAAAAATCCAAGAATAGCACCCAGCAATGCAGCTGCAATTCCATTCACAATAAAATTTGGACGGGTTGGTCTATCGCTTGTCAGCGCAGTATCGACAATACGTAATTCAACGGTATCTGCAGCTCCATGATACTCACCGCTGTTCTTTAATAGCGTATCAGTGACTGCAGAAACAATAGCCTCAGCACGTGCTGGATCAGCATCATACGCTCGAATACGTAGCATTGAAGTACGTGAAACAATCTCAGTTTCGACGGTTTCTGACCATTTTTTTCGTTTTTTCTTCTCGCTAAGCAACAGGATATCACTTAAATCAACCTCTTTTGAGGCGACCACTTCATCAAAAAAAGTACTGGTATGAACCACTTCTGCAAGGTTTCTACTGATCTTCTCTGCTGATTTTGAAGCTGTATAGCTATCAGTTAATGTATACTTCTGAACCACCAATAATTGGGTTTCTGAACTGTATTCCTGGTCCGCCACAATCAATAACAATCCTACTGTAAGTAAAGCGAAAACTAGCCCAAATACGGGCACAGTCCATGCCTTTTTTAGTGTTATTATTGCGCTTTTCTTTTGTAAAACGTTTTCCATACGTAATGTATTAAACCTCTTATTGATTGAGGAACTGAATACCATAGCATAAAAACAAAAAAAGTCAAGCCCTAGCTCTTACTCACCTGATAATCGAATTAATCTTTAGCTCTTCAGCTCTATTGCAACTTCTTCGCCATCACGAACCACGGTCATGTAAAAAACAGTCTCAACAGGCCGTGAATGAATGATTGTGGAAAGATCATCCTCTCCGTTTATAAAATGAGAGTTAATTGAGATGATCGTGTCGCCTGTTTTCAAGATCCCATTTTCTGGAGCGGCGACAATGTACAGTCCAGCGTCTGGAAGAGATTGCAACTGCTTTTCTTCGTCGGTTACTTGCTCTAATTGCATATACTGCACATCAAGCGCTGAACGAATAATTTCATTAGACGTTGTCAGTGCGGGCAATGCGCTTTGTATCACAGAACTGTGTACGATGATGCCATCAATTATTATACCAGCGAGTGTACCGTTAGAATAAAATGCAGGAGCTCCAGCACTTTGTATGCGAGAGTCTGTGTCGACAATAGCAACTTGATGAACATCTGTTGTAGAACGAACTGCATTCGAAATATCACTATCACCTACCACACGTCTTTCATACACCATAAATTGCTGTAATTGTTTTACAAGAAGAGATACAGTGTCACCAGCTCGCAGTGGCAATGACTCGCCAAAATTTACAACAGAAAGGTTCTGTGCTTCTACTCGAAAGAACGTCAGCCCAGAAAAACTATCCTTACTGTACTGCACAATGTGTTTTGTTGATCCATCTGGAATTATAACGGCAGCCTGCTCACGCTCTGCTTCTGGTGGAAATATTGCCGTTGGCATCACCATCCACCCATCTGCAGTAATCACAACTGCATCTCCGAGAAATATACCCGGCTCTGAAATAGTAGGAGCTGTGTTATACACCGAGACAACCTGATTAACAACTTGAGGTACTTGAGAGACGACAGAACTTTCACCAGAACGCGTTGATAACAAAATATTTTGTCTTTCCTTTTCAAATGAGTTGACCACATTTAACTTTCCAATAAGAGGCCAGTCTTCAGGAACAGATGATGCGATCGCAAAACCAAGCAACCCTGATACTGTTCCAAAGAGCAACGCAATAAGAGTCACAATAAATAGTAAATGTGGATGTGATCTTCGATTATGTTCGCTCCCCTGCTTTGACGTGTGAGAACGTTTTTTTGGTGAGGTTGGTACAATCCGCTGATCCATATTCAATATGTTATGTCCACTGACTGGTAGTTAATACTGCGACCAAAGTCACAACGCAAACAATAATATAACGAGTGACTGAAGCACGCGTTATGGTATCACGCAATCTCATTTGAATCAATGATGGGAATACATAAATAAGCACAGCCATTATTGTTCCATTCACAAAAAATGCTGTTGGCCAAAACTGCAATACCCATGCCAATTCTCCAACAAGAAGCCCAGTGAGTAACGCGTATGCTGCATAGCGTGGATGCCATACTTGATAACTCCACAATACATGAATCATAAATGTCACACCGAAGATCACTGCAGTCGCCGTGATTTGCCATACAGATAGTATCCCAATCAAACGTAATGCAAACATGAATGAAAAGAGCGTTAATGCACCTAACGTACTAATGAAAAAGGATAAATTTGGAAGAGATAATTGTGTGTATCGATGTTGTTGGAATCGATAAATAAATACATCCTCTATATACACTCCAAATAAGGTCACGAGAAGTAATCCATAGACAACTCGAAGTGTGAGGCTATTCACAAAAAATAATGATCCGATTCCACCTGCGAGTAATGTGAATACTGGAAATAATATACCCCAAAAATCAGCCGACCGGAACTTCCACGACACCATGAACCCCATTGTTAATACAACAACAATTGCAATTGATGCGGTCCAATATGCCCACTGCATAGGTTGAAACAACACACCACTTAATAATGCAATAAGAATGAGCGGTGATATAAATGGGAGAATACGTCGAGCGAGAATCATTCTATTACTGTTGAATGAATAAAGAGTGGTATTTCTATGCCATCAAAAAGAATAATAGCGTCTCCCAGTATAGTATCTTTTTGTATTATGTCATAATACCCTGCCCTGTCACCTGTCGCAGGAGTGGCAATAACCAGTTGCCGCCGACTAGCCCAGTCAAGAAGTATCCCGTTGGAGTGCATTATTTCTTTTTCTCCTGTTTCAATATTGAATTGTGTTGTTACTCCTTCACCACTGGCACCACTCTCATTCACCGCTATCAGCTGCAGAGTTGGATTAACTCGAATTGCAAATGTACTCTCGACCGATTCTACTTGGTCTGCCCATATCGCAACGAGCGCCTGCGATACAGTTCGAAGGTCTATTGTTATGAGTTCCAACGAACTATCTTCATCGTTGTGCACTATCCCAAGAATGGTTTTCCCATCTGTAAATGTGATTCCATAGATCTGTTTGTCTGCCAACTCGACTGTTGCTGCGATAGACCCATCTGTATCGATACTTGCATACCATGAAGATTCAGATGTTGTAAATGCGAGAGCATCTACAGTTGGTGACCATATAAACTGTTCAACATCTTCTGCAACACGATGTACCTGCCCACCTTGAGGATTGACTATATACACACTATTTGATTCGACAAATGCTATATACTGTCCACTCGATGCTACAGAAAGAGCAGTTGGTTGAGATCGTGACCAATACAATGAGTTCTGTTCACCTGTATCAAGACTGAATGACTGTATTGTGGATCCTTGTTCTTCACTATTCTCTATCCACACTATTTGATTTTGAGCAGCATTCCACGCTAGTGCGATGGCATTGGGTGCATCAATATCCGCAATGGACGTTCCGCTGGCGTCAGTAATAGTAATCAGATCTTGATCTCGTAGTACATACCCTTGTGCCATTTCAAGAGGTTTCCATGCATCGGTGGTCTGGTTTGTGTTATCACCATTATCAATAGAGTTGGTTTGACAACCAACGATGACAAGAAACGCAACAACAATACTAGCAATGCGTATCATTTTACAGCCCTGTTTCAACCCAGCCAAATTGTCCTTGCATGGTTTCTATGCGTTCAACAGCTTCGGTGAATTTTCCTTCTTGTGCTTCGTTGAGCGCAAGTACAATTTGGAGATGCATATTTTTTAGTTCCGCAGGAACACGTAGCTCGAGAACACTTGAGACGAGTTCACCAGCCTTTCCGGCATCGTCAAATGCAAAATCTCCTATGAGCGCATTGAGCGAAGAGCGATATTCTTCTCCAAGTGCAACAGTGTCAACCGCATCCATGACCTCTTCTGTACCATCAATAGGAATCATATCTGGATTCCCTGGAATGACAACATCAATATCTTCAATAGGATATTCAGGTTCCTCAGATGGAGCAAACCATTTTAACCACATAAATAGCACGACGACAGCTGCTAATCCGAGCATCGAGAGCACGGTGTTTATTCGCGTGATGGAATGAAGGTGTTTGTGTATTTTTTTTTGTGTATCAGCCATGTGGATTACATGTTAGTTTTTTTATTCATAGTATCGGCCAATCCTGAAATGGCTCGAAGCGCTTCAATAGGTACCGCAAATACAACAGTATTGGATTGATCTGATGAAAGATCATTAATTGAGTTCAGTGTTCGAAGATGCAACGCTCCAGGTGATAATGACATCATTTGTGCTGCCTCTGCGAGATTCTTTGCAGCCAGCACCTCACCTTCGGAATTAATGATATTGGCTCGTTTTTCTCTCTCCGCTTCCGCTTGCTTTGCCATGGTGCGCTTCAAATTTTCTGGCAATACAATGTCTTTCAACTCAACACTTACAACATCGATTCCCCAAGGATCTGTTGCTTCATCTACAATTTTCAAAATACGCTCAGATAGTTCATCTCGTTGTGCAAGTACTTGATCAAGTTCCGCTTCACCAACAACATTTCTCATGCTTGTTTGGGCGAGTTGTGAAATTGCGTGGTAAAAATTTTCCACCTCCAGAACAGCTTTATCAGCCATTTCAATTTTATAATAGATGACCGCGTTTATTCGTACGGACACGTTATCTTTTGTAATCGCTTCCTGATCTGGCACATCGACTGTTCGAACACGAATATCAACTTTAATCATTCGCTGAATGACCGGCAACACAATGCGCCATCCTGGTTCCTTAATTCCAGTATATTTACCCAGTAACAGCATGACACCACGTTCGTACTGGTTGACCTGTCGAATACTGATGAGTAGTATGACGACGATTACAGAAAGTAGTATGAAAAGTCCTTCCATATGCGTATTATGTATTAATTATTCTTCATCGATTATACTAGATTCTGCGTACTTCCGCAACGCTATACCCCTGCACCTCTATTTCCTTTTTATTATTGACCGTGGCCAAGACTTCAAGTCTTGACGAGTGGTTTCTAAAGTTTGTGACGCAGCATGTATAAATGTTTCGCGAAGGAAATGAGTAAATTCGGTAGGCGAAAATTCAGTATTTTCTCCAGAAGAGAGATACCACTTTGGTACCTCCTGTAATATTCCCTCAAACCCTCTTGCCCATTCTTTCTCCACTCCAAAAACAATGGCATACGCAAGGTAGGAGTTAAATACCTCTGGCGTTCGAGGGCGTATCTGATACTTTTCTGGATGTTCCAGGTATTTTCGAAATCCGCGTGCAAGACGTGCCGCAGCAGCTCCTTTCATTGTTCGCTGTGGCATGAGTGGTGCAAATATCATAAATAGCCCAGCAACGAAATACAACGGGACACCAAGTGTGACCGCGTGGTACATAATACCTCCAATAATCGTTACACCCGTCGCTATGAGAGAAGCGACAGAAGCGATCATAAAAAACTGTGATCGTTCTTTTGTTGGATCTTCACGAAAGTATCCTCGTTCTACCATGCTATCCATTATTGCTTGTCGCACGTCCGAAATATGTGAAGCAAACGAATTTTTTAACTCAGATAGTTTAACCGATGCTTTTCTCCTATCACCCGGGTTTGGATCTTCAAATAATGATTGTAAAAAATGAATTTCTATTGGCAGTAGTCGTTTATCGGTTTCAAAATTCGTACACTTTACGAACGTATACTCTTTTCTTCGAAAAATACTATCACGTAATTCCTCAATAATTTGGATGTATCCTCGCTGGGCTAGATTTACGAGAATCGCGCTAAAGAATTGTATACGTACTTTCTCATCTACTAACGTACCAAGAGAAGCTGGACCAAGATTATGTGGCGGATCAAATACAACCTGTACATCAGAATCAACTCGAGGATCTTTTCCGTATTTCCAATACCATATAAAAAGAAAAATAAAAACAACGAACGGTAACGCATAATACGGATACCGCAGTATTGCCCACACATGGCTCATGGATGTCTGCGGTGTTAAAGTAACCGCCCCTGCAGGCCATTCAATACGGATTGGCGTTCTATCTATAGATGATAGATGCGTTGCATGTATAAGGATGACACCATCATGATATTCTCGTGTACTCGCCCATGGAGCTTGAATGGTGACTTCATCGCTGGAATATTCATGCGGTAGAAGAAATATGACCCTAAAATCATTAATAGTGGCATGTGAATACTCTGAGATCAGCGCTGCACTCCAACGATCAAACTCACTATCTTCATCGTTTGTGGTAATGCTATTGTGGTTGTCATATTCAATATACAACTCCGTATTTTGAGTTTCTTGGGATGGATGAACTTGAATAATGTGTTGATCAATTGACTCGTTAACCTGCATATCTTCCATTGGCCATTCTCTGCCTTCTTCGTCGCGAACGAGCAATGACTCAATAGAGGCATGACCACTGTGCTCCACGTATTGGCGAGGTATTATAATTTGTACTGGCTCGATAAATGGTTTGTGAAATATAATAGTGTGCTTGGTCTGTATTACTCCATCTTGTTGAACCTCCATCTGAACAGTCCATTGATCAATATCTGGCATATGCGATGCCAATGCAGGAGAACTCCCCACAGACAGCATCAAAAATACAAAGAGACAATACCCACCAGCACGTAACAGCATACGTGCTGCGTTATGTATTGAGCTTGTTGATGAGAACCAATTTTTTAGCATTAAGTACCTCATACAAAAACTTATCAGTTACATCCATGCGATATGCGTATTCCTCATTGCTCATCAATGTGAAACGAATCTGTCTTCCAAAACTTTTTTGAAAACGATCTAATAACTTGTCTAGCTTTACTCTGCTTACCTTACCTACGAGCAGCATGTCCACCTGTGTGTCATTTTCGTTCACAAAATACCCCATGAGGGCCAAATACGAAATACTACCCAGCGTTGCAATGGACTTAATAAACTCTTTTTCCATTGTCAGACGTGATTTGAGAATCAACGCACGCAACTCATTATGCAGTGTAAAACTTTCATCGATTCGATAATACTTTTTCTTATCCCGCGTCTCACTTTGTAAAATACCGATTGTTTCTAGGTTAGCAAGCTCACGTCGCACTGAGTTGATTTGCTCATCTATCTCTCGTGAAATCTCTCGAACAAAAAAAGGTTGGTCAGGATGTGTAAAAAAGAGCCGAAAAAGCTTAACGCGTGTTCTTGAACCAAATATCTTCTCTAGCATGCTTTCATTATTACTTCATATCTATAGCGTACCCATCATAATCCAAATACCGTAGTTGTGCAAATTTTGTATTCAGGGTGTGCACAAGTGTGATCATCCGCTTGCATTATCATTCAAAATATTGTATGAATAAACCATGTCAGAGAATGATACAAGCATTACTCCTCTCTTTATCCAAAAAGAGGATGGTCGCTCTACAGTGCGAATTTATACCGCTTCTCCTACCCCATTAGAGGAAAAAAACCTCGGCGGGTTGTTTGCGGTAATGGAAATCGATTCACAGGACTCTGTGAACAATGATATCTTGCAAGTTATTATTGATGTGATTGGCAGTCATTATTATCGATCAGAAACATTCCAAGTTGAGGCTGCATTTGAAGCTGCGCTACAAAAAACAAATCAACGCCTACAAGAAATGATCGCTGAAATTGGCGAAGAGTGGCTAAGTAGTTTGAATATCATTATTGGCGTGCAGAAAGGGAGTGAGATGATCTTTGCAAATATTGGACGGGTAATCTCACTAATGGTTCACAAAGGCTCTGTTGTTGATATACTTGATACGACCAAAGCAAAATCTCAAACCATTAATCCTGTAAAAATATTTGGTAATATTGTTACTGGGGAACTACCAGAACATAGTGTTGTTCTATTTGCAACGGAAACAATACTGGATTATCTATCAAAAGAAAAAATCAAACGCATCTTAATGGATAGTAAGCCAGAAGATGCAGCTGAAGACTTTTACCAGCTACTTGAGGAAGACACAACGAATACAAATTTTGCTGGTGTGATTGTTCAACAAGGAGCAATGGAACTACAAGTAACAAGCAGTACCGAATCCTCCACTTCCATCCCAGTTGTTAATGCACCATTAACCAATAGCGGTTCGTTGAGCAGTGATTCGATGGATCAGTTGCTGGGGCGCCAAAATACAACTGAGGAATTACTTTCGCCTTCGCTGTGGCCTGGACTACGAAAAGGAGTTCAATCATATTTCAATAAACGGAAGAAAGAGCCATCTTCTGGCACACGTGACAGATCAGAAACGTATACCGCTGATCATGAGCGTCCAGTTGTTCGACCTCAATGGCAAAAAGTACTTCTCTCCATTGGAAAAGGATTGTGGACCGGATTAATATTTCTTAAAAATATAACAGGCAAAGCATTTGTTGGTCTTGTGGCGGTGTTTCGAAAATCACCTAATCCTGCACCATCCTACGGAGGAAATCGTCGCCAACAACGAGCTCGCGGTTCAAGAGGAATGAAGGACACTGCTGCCTCATTTGTATCTCAGATTATAAAATGGTTTAGTTCCTTTAGTGTTCTCCAGAAAATATTTTTTATTGTTGCACTCATTGTATTAGTTATTTTTGCGCAATCAGTTGTTACCCGAGGAGAAAAGAAAATTACCAAAGAAAATGAAACAGAATACTCACAAACAATTTCTGCAATTGATTTAAAAATCAACGAGGGTAAAGCTGCTGCGATTTACGATAACGAGGAAGCTCGTGCACTATTCATTGCAGCACGAGATCAATTAAACACCATTCCGACTGAATCAGATTCATACAAGGAACGAGGGGAAGAACTGGCATCTGTTATTGCTGATGCGCTACGGCAGGCAAACAATATCACAACAATTGCAAATCCTGAATTGGTACTGGACTATACATCTATTAATCCAAACATAGAGATCGGCAAATTGATTTTACTGGGTGCAAGCATGTATGGATTTGATAAGAATTCACTTGCGGTCTATAGAGGCAATCTTGAAACGCGATCAACTAGTGTAACAATTAGTGAGCCAAATAGGTCTGCAACAGTTGAATTTGCAGTTAAAGCATCTCCAGGTACAGGCATTGTTGGATTGAGCGATGGAACGAAAGCGCTGTTTAATCCTATTACAGAAGCATTTACAACGGTGGAACTTACCACTGCAAAAGCCGAGCAAACCATTACAGATATTGTCGTCTTTGGTGTTCGTCTATATACACTCGACACACTTAATGGGCAGATCTTCCGACATCGTCGCATTGAAGATACATTTGAAAGTGGTGAAGCATGGCTTACAGATGACAGCGCAAGTCTGACCAATGCAGTATCGCTTGCGATTGATGGCAGTGTCTATGTACTGAAGGATAATGGAAATGTTATTCGCTTATCTTCTGGATCAAAAGATAACGACTTCGTACTTGCAGAAATTGATCCTACACTTGAACATGGTACAAAACTCTTCACAGATGAAAACTCGGAACAACTCTACATACTGGATCGTACTGGGAAGCGTGTAGTGGTATTTGGCAAGAATGGCAGTTTGGTTGCACAGTACACGTCTGATTCGTTTGATGACCTTAATGACATGGTTGTGGATGAAGGAAGTGCATCGATATATGTGTTAAACGGACCGCGGGTATACAAGATTGGCTTGTAGCACATAGATTTATAGATATTAAAAAACCCTCCGATATACGTCGGAGGGTTTTTTAAATGCTGTACGCTTGTTACTTGAGAGTAACTGTTGCTCCAGCTTCTTCTAGTTTTGCTTTCATTGCTTCAGCGTCTTCTTTTGAAACGCCTTCTGCGATTACTGAAGGTGCTGCGTCAACCAAGTCCTTTGCTTCTTTCAAGCCAAGGCTTGTTGCTTCACGAACGGCCTTAATTGAACCGATCTTGTTCTCTCCAGCTGCTGTGAGCTCAACATCATATGAAGATTTCTCATCTGCTGCTTCTTCTCCAGCTGCTGCTGGTCCAGCCATCATCATTGGGGCTGCTGCAGAAACTCCGAACTTGTCTTCGAGAATGCCAACCAATTCAGCAAGGTCGAGAACACTCATTTGTTCGATCTCCTCTACCAACTTCTTAAACTTTTCTGGAACGACAACATCTTTTTTGTCATCTTCCTTTGCTTCTGCGGCCTCAGCTGCAGGAGCGTCTTTCTTTTCTTCTTCAGACATAATTGTGTATGAATTAATTTTTTTATTGATAATTTACGCTTCCTTTTGTTCCCTGACCTGGTTCAACACTTGTACCAGTCCTCGGAGGTTACCACTTAACACATTCACAAAGCCAGTTGATGGACTCTTGAGCGAACCAACCAATTTTGCGAGCAACTCAGCCTTACTTGGAAGCTTGGAAAGCTCCGTGACCGTTGCTGCGTCGATGTAGTTACCTTCTAGAATACCTCCGTGGAATCCAACTAGATCATGCTCTTTTGCAAAGTCGGCGAGGACCTTTGCGGGAGCGACTTCATCTTCGTACCCAAATACCACTGCTACTCCACCATCCATGTCTTTTGCTGCGTCTTTCTCGTATCCAGCTTTTTCAAGCATCAATCCGATCAATCGCTTTTTTGCGACGATCATCTCACTGTTTTCTTCTTTCAACTTACCTCGCAACTCTTGGATCTCATTAACCGTGAGCCCCATGTATTTTGCGAATACCACACCTTTACTCTTCTCAATTTTTGTATTGAGACCTTCAAGTGCTACTTCTTTCTGTACGCGTGTTTTTGCCATAAATATTGGTTCTAAAAAATCTGCGTTTCTGCGCAGATCACCTTCCACAGCACGGAGCTGAGAGTGTATACCTACGCAGGACTTATAAAATGCCTACGGTCTGTGGCTATTCAATTTACTGAGGTATAATACTCGATAAGGTCTAACGTGTCAAATTGGGCTAAGGTTAGCGAAGTTATGGATGTATGACTGAGCCAATGAACTCGCTCCCATTGATGATTGCACCAATATTTTCTATGTTGCCACCGTTGGCAATAATTACTTCTAGCTTATGCTCTTCTGCAAGTTTTGACGCAATTGGGTCGAATGGCATGTTGAGGCCTGGAGTCCACACATCTCCAACAATTTTTCTAAAGTCAGCCCATGTTAGATCTTTGAGAATAACTGCATCTGCGTGCTCTTTTGGATCTTTATCGTAGACGTATTCAATGTTTGAAAGATTTACCACGCGCTCTGCTCCAATATTAATTGCTATTTGCACAGCGTCAAAATCTGTAGAGTGTCCTGGTTTCCATCCAGCTCCAATAGTAATCGGAGTGTTCAGTTCGATTTGCTGATCATAATCAACAACAATTTCATTACGAGCATTCTCTGCGAAGACACTTTGCACCAAATGCGCATTCAGGTGAGAAGAATAAATTCCTAACCAGTCGAGTTGCTCACTGGTCATGTCCGTTACTGCTGCTCCTCCGTCTTGATATCGTCGAGCAGTCTTCCCTCCTCCGCACACAATAACAAATTGATATTCATCAATTTTACTTAAAATCAGTTCACGGAACTTCTTTAGGAATGCTGAGTTGATTTCATCTGGAACGATCAATGATCCGCCAAGTGATAATACTATTTTTTTCATATCTGCCATATTAATCTACATATTTAGCTTTATTGACGAGATGAGCTTCAAAATCATCTGCATAGACAACGTCTCCATCCTCAGTAGTGAGGAAGAAATAGCTACTACTCGAAACGGGCTGCAGGACAGCCATTATAGCATCTACACTGGGGTTGTTCATAGGTGTAGGCGGTAAGCCTGCGTATTTGTACGTATTATAGGGGGAATCGAACTCAGTGTCTTTAAATGTGGTATTCACATCCTTCTTCCCAAGAGCGTAATTCACTGTAACATCTGACTGTAGAGGATAGTTATCTGCAAGGCGCTGCAGGAAGATGCCAGCGACTTTTTGACGGTCTAGGGTTTCTCGCACCTCCAACTCAACAATACTTGCCAGAGTCACCACGTCATAAAAAGAAAGATCAGATGTTGATGTGAGTTCTTGTACTTCTGGAGTGAGTACCTTTGCTTCAAAATTGTTAATCATACGCTGAATTAGCTCCTCTGAAGTTGTATCCTTGAATACTGCGTATGTATCTGGGAATAAGAAACCTTCATATCCGTTTACCAACTCTGTACCCTCAATAAATGAACCTAGGCCTTCGGTTGGCGTAAATGATTGAACACTTTCCACAAAATCCTCTGCTGGCAGACCTTGATTGACAAGGTATTCTTCAATATCTCTACTACTCCATCCTTCGATAATGGTAATTGATATCTCATTTGCATTATCACCACCCTCTGACAACTGATTCACAATATCTTTGATGGAAGAATTTGATGCGACCATAAATGTTCCAGCCTGCAGCTGATCTGCGTTTCCAGATAGTTTTGTGTAGAGCTTAAACAAGAATGCGCTCTTCACCATGCCAAGTTCTTCAAATGTAGCGGCAATCGTACCTACTCCACCTCCCTCTTCAATAACCACTTCTACAGCACTTTCATTGTCTAATATATGCCTGTGTATTCCTGACCATGCCCATAATACTGCAACACCACAAATGATCAAAGCAGTAATTCCAATTCTTTTTATATCAATATTATTCATTGCGACTCTTTTTATTCTTGTCTATCCATTGTTGTGCGACCTTTAACGCGCCAACACTCCATACCACATTTATTCGACCATTCTCAATTTCTGCATCAATGTCGTTATAATCCAATAACTCGCTTTCGATAACTTCTCGTGGATCGATTTTTTTTGTTCCTGTGCATTCAGCATCCAACCCAACAAAAATGTGAAACCGATTTGTATCACTTGTTGGAGATCCGATCATTGTCGTGACGTAATGCACTTCCTTCGCAACATACCCGGTTTCCTCTTCCAGCTCTCGTGTAGCGGCAGCTTTAGGTTCTTCTCCTTCGTCTACCATTCCACCAGGAATTTCAAATACAACTTCCTTAATGCCGTGCTTATATTGATAATTA
>Ga0210044_10007338_pt1 | contig 14101 bp, 16 predicted proteins | sample CryGey13umfilter_2_FD_183959 | JGI IMG/M metagenome (GOLD analysis project Ga0210044, IMG submission 183959) | Groundwater microbial communities from aquifer in Utah, USA - Crystal Geyser 4/9/14 3 um filter (SPAdes) (version 2) | ecosystem: Environmental > Aquatic > Deep subsurface >...
CCTGGCGGCCGTAGAGCGTCTTGATCGTCGTGTCGACGTCGAGAATCCATGGCTCGGACAATGCCGGGGTGATGCTGCGCATCAGATGCCTGCGCATCCAGGCCGCACCCGTTACTTCGTCGATCCGTCCAAGCGCACGGCGAAGGGCATCCTCGCTGACGATCCGGCGCATCCCGAGAACCTGCGGGCTGACGCCGTCGCCGCGCAACGCGGTGACGTGCGCGTAGCGCTTGTGACCGGCCAATACCGACAGCATCCACGTCCCGAGGATGTCCCGGTTCGTCGGAGCGTTCGGACTGGTGTACGAAAGCGGACAGTCACCGACCCAGTCGTCGAACACGCTAGCGTTCTTGAGAAACTCGGCGAAGAACGCCAACTGTCCGATGGGAGTCGCGCTGGAATCGGTATCCCACTCCACATGAAGTCGTCCGCCGAAGGTGTCCACCAGCATCGGGTCCGCCCCGCGCACTTCACGCTTTTGCAGAGCCAAATCCCGTTCACCCATCGGGTGAGTCCTCCATGCCGTGGAATATCGCGATTATGCATTGCTTTCAGGTCAACAGTCGAGTTCAACTGCCGTTTATAGGTTCATGTAGGGAAAATGGCGCGCCATACCGGAAGAAACTGGGCACTACGAGGTATGAGGTATCGCCTCTCCTTCATCCGAGGACCAGCGCCATCGGCAGGGCGAAGAGGCGGTCTCCGAGAGCGATGGCGTCCCGGCCCCCGTAGGCAAGAATCCCTCCCCGGCACCCGGGTGCACCGGCGAGGAAAGCCCGGATACCGCCAAGGTCGGAATCGGACCATCGGGTCGACGCCTTGACCTCGATCGCCAGGCAATCGGTCCCGTCGGCGATGACGAAATCCACCTCGTGGCGTCCCTGCACGTTCCAATAGTGAAGGGCAGCCTCCGGCCAGCGGGCGGACAATGTCTCCGCAAGATTCTGCAGGAAGTACGTTTTGAACAGGGCCCCTCTCATGAGGGAATCCGCACCGGGAGAGATGTCGCGGACACCCGCAAGGTGCCCCGCCAGGCCGGCATCGTTGAAAAATAGTTTCGGCGATTTCACCACGCGGGATACAGGGTTGTCGAGGTACGGGGGGAGTCGCCGGACCAGGCAGGAGGTTTCCATCACCCCGAGGTATCGGGACAGGGTCGCCACGGGTAATTGCGCGTCCCGGGCGAGTTCGCTGATTTTCAGGATCTTCCCGGTGCGAAGCGCCGACAATCGCACGGCCCTGCGGAAGGAGATGAGGTCCGCCACTTGGCTGAGTTGCCGGACGTCCCGCTCGACATATGTCTGCTCGTACCCGGTAAACCAGGTCGACGGGTTCCGGACGCTGCCCAGCGCCACTCGCGGCATTCCGCCCCGCAGGATCTCGGCCGGGGAGATGGACTTCGAGGGTATCGTTTGACGGGGAAGGGAAGGGCTCCTGAAGAAGGTGCGGAGAAACGGCTCCCCCTTCGTTGCCCGGAGGATTTCCCTGCGGCTGAACGGGGACATCTCGATGTAGATGGCCCGACCGGCCAGGCTTTCCGACACGCCCTTCAGGAGCGAGAAGTTGGCGGATCCGGAGAGCAGGAAACGCCCAGGGATCTGGCCCTCCCTGTCCACCTGTGCCTTGATGACCTCCATGAGTTCGGGCAAGCGTTGCGCTTCGTCGATCGTGATGGCCCCGGGCTCTCCGAGGATCGCCTCCGCGTTTGTGCGGATCGCTTCGAGATCGCCGAAACGATCCAGGGAGTGGTACCGCCGTTTTTTCAGAGTGGGGTCGTTCCGCAGGAACGTGCTCTTGCCGCACTGCCGCAGCCCCGTGAGGACCACGACCGGCATGTCGCGGAGCGCCTCATGGACTCTGGAAGAGATCTCCCGGTCGAGATATCCTGTCATAATCACACTAAGCGTAATCTAATTATGACTATAACGCAACGGGAATATTTCGGAGCCGGGAGGAGAGGATGGCGCGCCATACCGGACGAAACTGGGCACTATTGGCAGGAAGCCCTCTGCTTGCCTTGATCCCATAATCGTTTCTTGGTTGAACTCAACCGATTGCCGCTATTCGTGCGGGATGTTACGCTGACTGTACGACAGGAAAGGAAGGACGAACCATGAGAACGACCGCGATAAAAGTCACCCCCGAGGATTACATCCTCTCTGTCCTCTCTCCGGAGCAACGTCTTGACGCGGCCTTCCGCGTAGCCGAAGCAGCATTTAAAGGAACCAACTTGACGATGAAGGACGTCGAAAACGCCGTCAAGACGATCCGGAGAAAAACCAACGCGTCAAAGAAATAAGCTCGTCATCGACACAGGCGTACTGGTTTCCGCCTTCGCTTTCGGGGGAACACCGAGGGAAGCGGTTCGGAAGGCCGTCGCCGAAGATATGATCTTCGTCTCCCCCGACCTTCTAAAGGAATACCGGGAGGTTCCCGCGGCCCTTGCGAAAAGAAGGAAGATCGACAACCGCCAGTTCATGGCTCTCATCGCAGGCATCGCGGCGGTCGTGGCCAATGCCGGACTGGTTCATCCGAAAAAGCGCCTGGAGATTTGCCGTGACCCGAAAGACGACATGCTCCTCGAGTGCTGCCTCGCGGCCAAGGCGGATCTTCTCGTCACAGGGGATCTGGACCTTCTTTCCATAACCGATTTGCCTTTTGCCGTCGGAATCGTCACTCCTGCGGACTATCTGGCCGCAAAGGACAGGAAACGTTGAACCTCTACCACGATCGCACCACTTTCCCGTCACACACACTTTACAGAAATACCCTGTTCACTTGAAAAATGATGGCGCGCCCTGAGGGATTCGAACCCCCGGCCGCTTGATCCGAAGTCAAGCGCTCTATCCAGCTGAGCTAAGGGCGCGTCCGAGAGGAAAGTTATCGTACTATAAAGGAAATCCAGCGTCAACAGCCCCCCGGGGAAACCCCTCTTTCACCCCCCAAAAAGCAAGTTGTTTGCGCGGGGGGTGCAGTCTGTACGGCTCTCCCTTCCAGAATTCATAGGGACGCCTGGAAATATTTACGCTGATAACACCGTGGACCGATCACCGGGGACTTCATTCCGATCGAAGGCATTACTTCAATCGACCTTCTTGAAGTCGATGTAGCCCCGATCCACGTCCGTGTGAACCAGTTGCACGCGGACCCTGTGGCCCACATCGGCACCTTCGAACCCGTGGATCAACTTCCCTTCCACGGGGGGGTGTAAGAGACGGACCCACGTCCCCTTCTCCGAGGCACCGGTGACGATCGCATCGAACCGGTCCCCAATCCTCGATTCCAGCAGCATGGCCGCAGCCGACTTCCCGACTTTCCGTTCCACCTTGTTCGCGTCGTCTTCCTTCTCGGTGCAGTGGCGGGCCAGTCCCGCCAGTTCCTCTCTTCCATAAGGCAGGGGGGATCCCGACAACGCAGCCTTCAGCAACCGTTGCGTGACGAGGTCGGGGTAGCGGCGATTCGGGGCGGTGGAGTGCGTGTAGTCCCGGACCGCGAGCCCGAAGTGCCCGGGGGCCTCCTCTTCCGGAAATTCGACGACGTATTCCCCGCGCCCCATCAGCTTGACGATGGTAAGGGAGAGATCGGGGAATCGGAGAGGGTCGGCGGCTTTGCGGAGAGCCAGGAAATTCGCCAGGGCCGCCGAGTCGGGCTCCGATGGAAGAGGAACGTCGTACTGGGAGGCCACCTCGATGATCCGCTCCCATCGTTCCGGGGATCGGACCACCCGCCGCAGGGAGGGATATTTCCTCGCCATGAGGAAGCGCGCCGTCACCCCGTTGGCCGCGATCATGAAATCTTCGATGATCTCCTTCGCCCGGTTTTTCCTTTCGACCTCAAGATCCCGGATATCCTCTCCGTCAAACACCGGGCGCGCCTCGATCGTTTCCAGGTCCAGCGCGCCGTGCTCGTGCCGGAACGACTTCAGTTTCTGCGCCACGAGGTCCTGGGCCTTGAGGTTCGCGCCGAGCCCCTCCACGGCCGCGACCGGTCCCGGCATCGGCCCCATCCCCTCCAGCCAGGCTGCCACGCTGTTGTAGGCCAGCTTCGCCCGGTTGCAAACCGTGGCTCCGTAGATCTTCGACCCCCGGAGCAAGCCCTCCTCGCCGATCAACATCTCGATGACGATGGCCGGGCGGTCTTCCTGAAAGCCAAGCGACGTGAGATCGGTCGACAGTCTCTCGGGAAGCATCGGGAAGATCTCACCTGCCGTATAGACCGAAGTGGTGTTCTGCCGAGCGTGTTCGTCGATCGCCGAGCCTTTTTTCACGAGGCCGTCCACGTCAGCGATGGCGACGAGGACCTTCGTCGCGCCACCCGGAAGGGTCTCCGCCACGCTAAGCTGGTCCAGGTCGCGAGAGTCGTCGTTGTCGATCGAAGCCCAGAGAAGGCTTCGCAGATCGGGGCCCGGGCCGTTCCCACCGCCGGGAGGATCCGTGATCCGGGCGAGTTCTTCGAGCGCCCCGGTAGAAAAATCTGGTGCCATTCCCCGTTCGAGCATCGACAGGCGGGCGATCCGTTGCAGGGTAGAGCGTTGGCGACGTGCGTCCATCTCTCTTGATCCTCCCGGGGCAAAGATCCTGTCGTAGCGCGCGGCCCGAAGACGGTATACGGTGCCGGCCGATCGGAGGAATACTCGTTCAGCCCGGGAGAATCCCTCCCTTCCACCCCCGGCTCCGGTTACGGGCCCTCATGGGGTGGCCCTCCGTTCGCTGCTCTCAGTTGAAGCCCGCGATGGGGTGCGCCACGTACGGCGCCTCCAGTGCGGCGACTTCCTCTCCGGACAGTTGAACGGCGAGCGCCCCCACCGCCGTCTCGAGGTGCTCCATCTTCGTCGCGCCCACGATGGGGGCCGTCACGGCGTCATTCCGGAGCAGCCAGGCCAGGGCAATCTGGGCGTGAGGCAGGTTGCGCGTCCTCGCCAACTTGTCGACCCCGGCGAGCACTCGCTGGTCCGCCTCGGCCATCGACGAATAAAGCGTCTTGCCGAAGCGATCCGTCTCCGACCGCCTGGTCCCCCTCACCTCCGGCGCACGCGCCAGGCGACCTCGCGCGAGTGGACTCCACGGGATCAACCCGACACCCTGGTCGCGGCAGAGGGGCATCATCTCGCGCTCCTCCTCGCGGTACAGGAGGTTGTAGTGGTTCTGCATCGACACGAAACGCGTCCAGCCGTGTTTCTCCGCCACATACTGCGCCTTGGCGAATTGCCAGGCGTGCATGGACGACGCACCCAGGTACCGCGCCTTGCCCATGCGGACGACGTCGTGAAGCGCCTCCATCGTCTCTTCGATCGGCGTCGCGTCGTCCCAGCGATGAATCTGGTAGAGGTCGACGTAGTCCGTCCCGAGTCGCTTCAGGCTCGCGTCGATTTCGTGGAGGATCGCCTTGCGCGAGAGACCTCCGCCGTTCGGACCGGGGCGCATCACCCCCCAGACTTTCGTTGCGATGACGACCTCTTCGCGGCGAGCGAATTCCCGAAGCGCGCGGCCGGTGATCTCCTCGCTTGCCCCGAAGCTGTACACGTTGGCCGTGTCGAAGAAGTTGATCCCGAGCTCGATGGCGCGCTTGAAGAACGGCCGCGCCGCTTCCTCTTTCAGCGCCCACTCCCAGCGCAGAGTCGATCCCGCGACTGTCGCGGCGGGATCGCCGTAGCTCATGCAACCGAGGCAGATTCGAGAGACGGTGAGACCGGTGTTGCCGAGTCGTCGGTATCCCATGGTGGCCCCCATTCCATTCGACCTGCGTACTATTTCCGCAATGCCGGGTAGTCGGTGTATCCCTTGGGCCCAGGTGTGTAGAACGTCGCCATATCCGGCGCATTCACGACTGCGCCGGTCCTCCATCGAGCCACCAGGTCGGGATTGGCAAGGAAAGGTCGACCCACGGCGATGAGATCGCACTTGCCCGCGGCCAGGTCGCTTTCGGCACGCGCGGCATCGTACCCGCCGGAAAGAATCAACGTACGCTTGAACAGCTTGCGGAATGTCGCCTTCATGGAATCGGGCACCGGCGGCGCACCCATGGGCGAGTGATCCACGAGGTGGATGTAAAGCAGCTCCAGGGCGTTGAGCCGTTGCGCCAGGTAGGTGTAATCCGCCTCCATCCTGTCGTACAAGGGCATGTCGTTGAACACGCCGTATGGCGAAAGCCGGATGCCCACCTTGTCCTTGCCAATCGCAGCAATCGTCGCTTCGGCCGCCTCCAGCACGAAACGGGCACGTTTCCCGATCGGACCGCCATAACCATCGGTACGCCGATTCGTGTTCGGACGGATGAACTGTTCCAGCAGATAGCCGTTCGCGCCGTGCAGCTCGATGCCGTCGAACCCGGCGGCCACGGCATTCTTCGCGGCCTGCGCAAATTCTCCGATGGTTGTCTTGATCTCCGCCTCGGTCATCGCCCGCGGTGCGGGATGCGGCTTCATGCCCTCGGCATCCGTGTACATCTCGCCGGCGGCCGCCACAGCCGAAGGCGCCAGTATATGTGCTCCAGTGGGCAGGTTCAGCGGATGAGCGATCCGCCCGCAGTGCATCAGCTGCACGAACATTTTCGCGCCTTTACCATGCACGGCATCGGTAATGCGCTTCCATCCCTCGACCTGGGCCGGGGAGAATATTCCGGGAATGCGCGGGTAACCCAGTCCGTTCGGTGAGGGTGACGTGCCCTCGGTAATGATGAGACCCGCCGTGGCCCGCTGCCCATAGTATTCCACCATGAGCGCGGTGGGGATATTGCCGGTAGCACGGCTGCGCGTCATCGGCGCCATGGCCAGATGATTCTGCAATATCAGAGGGCCAAGAACGGCTTTCGAGTAAAGCATTGACATAGCAGAGTCCTCCCGTGGTCTCCAGCGAACTACAGGTGATCCGCTCTCCGTAGATCACCCAACATACAGAAAGGGTTTTCCGCGTCAACAACCCCCTCAGGATACCCCTTCCAGACCCCGGAAATGGGGTTTGTTTGCACCGCCTTTATTCGCCAAACCTGCGAACAAACCAGGTCTTCACCACCTGCGTCAGGACCGCATAGCACAGCAGCATGGCTGCGAGAAACAACCAGTACATCGGCGGGAGCGGGACGAACCCGAGCGTGTCCGCCAGGGGCGAAACCGTCGGCCAGGCGCCGACCGAGACGATGATCAGGGAAGTGAGGATGAGCGGCCAACTTGCGCGGCTTTCGATCAACGGGATCTTATTGGTGCGAATGACATGGATGATCAACGTCTGGGTGAAGAGCGACTCCACGAACCAGCCAGTATGGAACAGGACCGGGTTTTGCCAGCAGTTGAAAACGTACAGCATCATGAAGAACGTCAGGTAATCGAAGATCGAGCTGATCGGCCCGATCAACAGAATAAAATGCAGGATCTTGCGAATCGTCCACTGGCGCGGCTTGGTCAGCCAGTCAGCATCCACCTCGTCGGTGGGGATGGTGGTCTGCGAGAAGTCGTACAGGAGGTTGTTGGTCAGCACCTGGATCGGCAGCATGGGGAGGAAGGGCAGGAACGCGCTGGCCCCCACGACACTGAACATGTTGCCGAAGTTAGAGCTGGCCGCCATCTTGATGTACTTGATAATATTGCCGAACATCGGCCGGCGCCATGTCACCGGCTGCCAGCCGGATGATATCGCCGGGCACCAACATCTTGAGCGATACTTCCGCTTCCTTGCCGTCTCGCACCAACGTCGCCGTGTTGCTGACCATCGCCTTGAGCTTCTCGGCCGCGTTATCGGCACGCATCTCCTGGAAGAAACGCAACACCACGCCCAAAACCACCATCACGAAAATGACCGCCATCGCTCTCAGGTCACCGGTCAGATAGGAAAGCACACCCAGCGCCAGAAGCAGGAGGACCAATGGATTCTTGATGTTGTACAGGAGGCGCATCAGGGCAGATTGCCGCTTCTCGCGGGCGATCTCGTTCGTCCCGACCTGCTTCAAGCGAGACTCGGCTTCCGCCTCGCTCAGCCCGCCTGGTTGCGATCCAAGCTCCTTCAGGACGGCATCGGTATCGGCAGGCGCCTTTTCCAATAGTTCAACGGAAGAATGCGCCCCATTCCCACCAGGGAGGTTGCCTGGGCTCCGAGATGCGTTCAGGGTTTTCTTTGAAATTTCTTCACACCTCTGTCGTGTGCTGTATCGTCTTGACCTTGTTGACCTGAATACGCAACGAACCAGACTGGCCAGCCCCCCAGTGATCGTTCCACCAGTATCCTGGTCTAAGTATCTTGACTGAGCCTGCCCCCCGTTGTAGGCCATCAGGACGAGAGGATTTCCGATAATTATCCGTTTGCGCCGGGTTTGGGTTTTGCTGGCACTTCCTGTCCACTTGGAGGAGGGCATAACCGGCCGAGCTAAGGGCGCGTCCGAGAAGAAACCCATCGTACTGCAAGGGAAATCCCGCGTCAACCGCCGGACTTCCCTGGCCCTATTGCCCTCTTCGGCGAAGAAGGTGGTTCAGGATAAACGATATAACGGCGGCGCCGTGCTGGTTGAGGCCGACGTATTTCATCCTCAGGATCCCCCGGTCCGGCTTGGAAGACGAAGGTTTCACTTCGAGGACCTCCGTCTCGGTCCTAAGCGTGTCGCCGGGCCGAACCGGCGCCAGCCACCGGACTTCGTCGATCCCGGGCGAACCGATACTGCACGCGGCAAGGACCCCTCTCTGCATGAACAGCCGGAAGCACAAGGACAAGGTGTGGAATCCGCTGGCGATGAGCCCGCCGTACGGAGACTTCTCCGCGGCGGTCACGTCCAGGTGGAACGATTGAGGATCGAATTGCAGGGCGAAATGAATGATCTCACCTTCCGTGATCGTGACACCGCCGGTACCGAATTTCTCGCCCACGCGGAAATCGTCCAGGAAACGGTCCTCGGCCATACTTCCCCCTTTCGGAATCGTTCTGCCCCTCGAATACCGTTGCGCCCCCCGGGGACTTACGCCGCGACACTGTACGCATGGGCATAGACGGACTTCGCAAAACTTTCCAGCGTCGTCGGCGTCGTGTTCTCCATGCTCCGCTCCCGGGTCGGGCGGACGATCCCGGCGTTGAATCCGCGCTGCATCTCCAGCATCGCCTCTATCACGCTCCCCGACATCCCGGCACCGGCCAACGTCTTGCGCAAATCCTCCTCGGAGAACTGGACGTACTTCATCCCCGGATTCCCGATCGCCTCCCCGATGATGCGGACCGGCTCGCCGGTGGAAAGAAGAATGTCGGCAATCCTGGAACCGATATTCCCCGTCGCCCCGCAGACCACGAATGGCTCTATCATCACAAACCTCCCGTTCCGTGGATGTGTGTTCTCAACGTTAGATTCTTCGGCGGGAGGAGGGATCCGCGGTCGGACGAAAAAGGTGCCTGCTACACGGTCAGGAGTGTGACCGGGTTCTCGAGCAACTTCTTGAACTCCTGCATGAAGCGGCCGGCTTGCGCGCCGTCATCCGCTTTTATGAAGGGTTGAATGCGGGTGGGAGCCACGCTCATTCCATACTTCCATAAAACTCCCACCTGGGGATTTTTCCAATCCGTTCGGGTCAGGATCGCACGGCAGGCCGATTGACCAGATAGATGCCCGAACCCACCAGCACAAGCGCGAGCAGAAGCAGACCCGTGATCGGCTCCCGCAGGAGCGTTCCACCTGCGATCACGCCAAACAGGGGAGTGAGGAAGGTAAACGACGCGAGACGCGACGCGGGGTAATGCCGGACCAGCCAGAACCAGGCGAGGTAAGTGATGAAGGCGACCCAGACCGTTTGATAGACCAGACAACCCACGATCCATGGTGTAAGGCGGACAATGCCCGGCTCTCCCATTGCCACGGATCCAAGCGGAAGGAGCACGGCGGAGACGGCCAGTTGGTACAGCAAGGTTTTTCCCGGCGCGATCTTCGCGAGCGGACTCGCCTTGATCAGAACCGTGGTGGCGCCCCATAACAGCGCGGCCGCGGAAAGCATGCAGTCGCCGATGAGAATTCGATACGTGGGGAGGGTCAGCGACTCGTAGAAAACCACCATGATGCCCGCGAAGGCGGTGCATAGTCCCGCCACCTGGATCATTCGCAATTTTTCGCCCGGGATGAACCGGTGCGCTCCGATCGCCACAACGAATGGGGAGAGATAGAGAAAGACAACGGCCCGCGACGCGTTCGTGAACTCGAGGCCCCAGTAGATCAGAAGGAACTCCACCCCGAAGAGAAGCCCCGCCAGGATCCCGTACCATAACGTGCCGTCTTTCTCCAGCAGGGGCTGCCGGCGAACCAGCATCCAGACCAGGAGCAGGACGGTGGAACCCGCGGACCGGATCCCGGATTGCCATACCGGCGAAACGCCCTGGTTGGCGATCTTTATCGTCACCTGTTGAAGACCCCAGCTCGCGCAAAGGGCCACCAATACAAGTACGGCGGTGCGATCCAGGATGTCCTTCTTCCACGCCCGATCCTCACTCATCATAGGGGGGGACTCGATCATCAACGGTAACAGGAAAGCACCCAGGTCCCCTGCGGCATCGAGCATCCGGGGAACGACCAAGACCCGGCAGACTCAACGTGTTGCAGTCAGATGCAACCTGAAAGGAGATTACCATGTATATCGTTGTCGAGCACACGATTACAAATCAAGAAAGCTGCGGCATAGGTGGAAAACACTTTGAGCCGGCGTGGCACGCGCCGGCTCAGCTTTTCCGCATTTCGAAAACCCATCCGAAACCACGAATCCGGGATGCAGTAAAGGAAATCCCGCGTTAACAGCGTCCGAGCAACGCCCCTTTTTCGCTCCGGAATCCCCTCTCTCCCGATTGCCTCGTACGTCACCACTCCTTTTCGAAGACCGCCTTCGGCGCAGAAAAAGAAGAGTGCGTTCGAGAAGATCATGGACGGGTTGAACGACGCCATCGCGTTCGCAGAGGGTGATCGCACCCGCGGCGTGATTCTGAAGGTCGAAGTGCGGAACGTGGACATCGCGGCGTTGCGCAGACGTCTTGGCCTTTCCCAGAGCAGGTTCGCGGCGATCTTCGGATTCAGCCCGAAGACGATTCGCAACTGGGAACAAGGAATCCGCCACCCGGAAGGCCCGGCGAGGGTCCTGCTTCGCGTGATCGAGCGGGAACCCGAGGCAGTGTTACGGGCGCTGCGGTAACCGCCCCTCGGAGTTCCCCAAGGCACATCCTGCAGCAGTTCGACTTCTTTGCTTGGTGGACACGGTCGCAAAGAATTCGAACCGAGGGAGAGGTGCCGTTCGAGGCAGCCCTTTTTATCCGAACCGGGCCGTCAACATATCAAAAGATAGCCGATAAAGCCTTGCATTTAAGCCAGTTAGGGATGAACTCCCACAAAATTGCGGCCGATCTTAGTACTTCAGTTCATAAATACGGTGACGCACCGAGAGGGTCGATGCGCCGCATCCGGCAAGGCGACGCGACCGAGGCGTACTGGGCAAGTACGGTGAGGGAGGGCAACGCCGCCGGGGCGGATGCAGCGGCACTCGAATGCCACCGTATTTATGAATTGAAGTACTTAGACTCGATCGAAAACATGGAGAAAGGGCGCTTCTCTGGATCACTGGCAACACATAATGAATTACACCTTCCACTCCAAAGTTCGATGGGGCCGTCCGGCAGGTTGCCGTCCGTATTGTATTTTTGCGATGCCTTGCGCCCCGCGAACGATTCGCGATAGCATGCATTCACTGCAAGGGGTTTCCCCCTCAATACCGTGAACGGATACCCTCTTTTCCACCCCGAAAATGGCGGTTGTTTGCACGGGCTTCGCGTCCGTACGACTTTCCTATCCAAAATCCGTAAAGATATCCTACGACTCCAAATTCGGGGTCCTCTTCATCAACACCAAATGCCACGAAGACGAGTATCATGAAAACCGTTCGTCCTTGTTGTCCGTGCGATGGGACACGGCGATCAGCGTCCAGTTGCGATATTCCTTGGGGATCGAGATCCCGAAGATCGGGGAGACCGCTTTTCCCGCGGGTTCCGCGGCGATCGCCAGGAGCGCCGGGAGTAAGAATACCGCAGACAGAATGCCGAGGAATGGAATCTTTCGATTCGAGCGGAGCATGGGACACCCCCTTGGGGAATGAATTCGGATCAGTCTATACCAGAAAGCCGGGATTTTGCGGAGACGATGCGGTTCGCCCGGCAAGTCGGGGAGGCAGGTTATCGACCCATCCCCTGTCAACGCACCTCTATCTTCCCTTTCATCCCGTGCTCCACGTGTCCCTTGACGGTGCAGAGGAGGTCGTATACCCCCTTTTGTCGGGGGACCAGGAACCACTCCAACATCTTCCCCGGATACACCTCCAGCGCCGTGAAGTAAGGGGCCTTGATCTCGCCGTCGGAACCCTGGACTTTCCTCGTGGCGATCTTCCTGAAGAACTGTTCCGCCACGAAATAATGGGCCTCCTTCCCGGTGTTTTTCAGTACGAGCCTGGTCGGGGCGCCATCCTTGAGGACGATGGTCGCGGGAGAAAAGGCATACTCGGACATCGTGACGGTGACGGTTTCCATCTTCGACCAGTCGGCCCCGGCAAGCGCCTTGGCGAAAGCCGGGCGCTCCGCGGAGACCGCGGAAGACGAAAGGAAAACAAGGGATAGTACGAAGGCTGACGTAACGAGGGACTTCACGGGGACACCTCCTGTCAATGGGATCGGGCTCTCGTCAGCGTTCCACGTCGCGCTCCCTTGACGCCGCAAGGGATTCGTCCGCCAACTGCCGGATCCGCACGCGTTCCCTCTCCGTCGTCGGGCGCCGCGGCGGCCTGGGGAGCGGCGCGCGGTTCCGGAAGCGGGCGATCGACTGCCGGAACTCGCTGCTCGCCCCCGCCTGTCCGAAGTAGTACGCCTCCTCTCCGTACTGGACCCCCTCGGTGACGTTCCGGACGATCAGGTCCAGGGCGTAGCGCAGGACCGCTCCCCTCCTCCCGATGGTCTCGGCGTGGAGGAGGTACCTCTTGACGTGTTCGTCCTCGGCGATGATCGACGGGTCGATGGGACGCCCCGTCTCCTCGTCGGTCAACGGCTCCTCCCAGCGCACCACGGCCCGGTGGCGCTCCTCCATGGCGCGGCGGAGGGTGTCGTCGACACCCAGAGCGTGGTCCGCGGCGAGACGGTATGCCCGGACCAGGGAGTTCGCGGGGACGAGCTCCGAGATCAGCCCGTGCGCATAGGCCTCTTCGACGCCCATCGGATGCCCGGTCAGGATCGCGTCGACCGCGAAGAGGAGCCCGCGGCGCCGGCCCAGCCGGGACTTCTCGGCCAACAGCCGGACCAGGCGCTGGGTGCCGCCGAACCCGGGGATCAGGTTGATGTACGTCTCGGGCTGGCCCAGGTAGATCCGATCGACCCGTGAGGCGACCACGTAGTGGGCGGCGGAGACGAGCTCCGTTCCTCCGCCCAGGGCCAGACCGTTCAGGTTCAGGACGACGGGGACACGGAAGCCCTCGATCAGGCTCATCGTCTCCTGGGCGATGGCGGAGAGCTCGGTGATCTGCTCGTCGGTAAGCACGGCGAGCTCGTCGCTGTTCTGACCCGGAACGAACGCACGGGTGCCCTCCGCGGTGAGGACGACCGCTTTTGCGGAACCCTCCTCCCGGATCCGGTGGAACAGGAACCGGAGCTGCTTGACCGCATCGCCCCGGAACCAGTGCAGGTCCGAATTGCGCAGGGTGTTGCTTCCCCGGGGCCGGTTGATCTTGAACTCCACCGTGGCGATCGACGCGTCCCGGCCCAGGGGATGGAGCAGGAGCCGCATCAACGACAGTTCCTCGGCGATTCGATCCCCCTGCGCCTGCAGCAGATCGCGCTCGGAGCGAACGTGGTCGAGGTCGGTCACCATCCGGTAGGCGGTCGAACCGGGGGCCCGGCCGGCCAGCTGATCGCCGAACCCGCCCGGGATCCGGTCCGGGTCGAGGACCCGGTCCGGTCCATGGAGGTGATAGATTCCCCGGTCGATCTTGTCCCGGAACGCTTGGGCCTCGTGCGGCTCGTACATGTGGGAGCCGGACATCCGGACGATCTTCTCCCGGGCCGTCGCGTTGTCCCCGAGTTCTTCCGGATTGGCCGGGACGAGGAGGGTCCGCTGCAGCATCCAG
>Ga0210044_10007341_pt1 | contig 14097 bp, 14 predicted proteins | sample CryGey13umfilter_2_FD_183959 | JGI IMG/M metagenome (GOLD analysis project Ga0210044, IMG submission 183959) | Groundwater microbial communities from aquifer in Utah, USA - Crystal Geyser 4/9/14 3 um filter (SPAdes) (version 2) | ecosystem: Environmental > Aquatic > Deep subsurface >...
GAAGAAAAATAAAATGCAAATAATACTACTAAGAATAGTATAACAGAATTGATAGTAATTTATTAAAAAGACATTAGAATAAAGCGAAAATATCCTTTTGTTTATTTTTTTATCTATGATAGAAAAAAAGAGGTTCATTTTTAGTAAGATTATTTTATTTTTGATTATTTACTTATTATTTATTTAGAATGTTTTCTAAAAATTTTATTTTCACAGCTCTTTTTTTTGGGATTGTACTACTCTGTATTTCTTGTTTAGGAAGCGAAAACAAAGCTGAATATAAACAACTTTACACTATTTTACCTACTGACTCTAGTAGTTTTAGTATTTCTTTAGATGGAATCGAAACAATCAAAACTCCTGCTTTTAATTTAGATGGAAGATGGAAAATGATAGGAGATTCTACACAAAAAACGAAACCTTTATTTTTGATTTTTGAAGGTAGAAAAATTTATTCTAGTTTGAGTTCTGATTTTTATTATACAGAAAAAAATACTCAAAAGGGTAATTATCAAGTTTTTGCTCTCTATAATAAATGTGCTGATGAAAGTGGAATTTATGATAAAAAAGGCAAGTTTCTAGTTATTGGAAGTGGAGATGAAAAGCTAGTTTGTTATAAAGTTCTTTCTTTTACTTCTAAAAAACTTATTCTTTATGATGTTGCAAAAGGAGGAGAATTAAAATTTATGAAGATAGGAATTGGGGATTAGGAATTGTTCCTATTCTCTATTCTCCAATTCCCATTCTCTAATATTCATCTTCATACTCGTCTTCTATTTCGTATTCTAGTTCTTCGTTATCTTCAAAAAGTTTTATAGCAGGCTGATAATTCGAACACATTTTCAAACAGCGAGAAAGCCAACGAACAGCTTCACGAATATAAGGCATAGCTTGTTCATCGCCTGTAAATTCTGCATCTTCTAATAATAACAAAGCTGCATCTAAATATGCCTTTCCAAAATCATAAAGCACCCCCGGTTGATCTTTTACATACAAAAACATAGATTCATAGAGGGGTTTGGCTTCTTCTATTTGCCCCCAATAACCTAATAAATTAGCTTTTGTAAGCTCTGCATAAGAGGAATCAATATCAGTTTCTATTCTATTTTTGGCAATAAAATCAGCAAATGCACCAACTAAGAAAGGTACATTTTTCCAAAAACGAGGACGCAATTCTCTTTCAGTACAGCTATCACATTGATAGGTTTTTTCAAATGAGAATGCTTTATCATCTTTTCCGTAAAAATAAGCCTCTACTTTTGGTGTAACCTGCAAACGATTGTAATAACTACAAACTGGGCAAATTTTATAATCATTCAAATCTGTATAATTTCCATATTTATTAAAAATAGAATCACAATATCTACAAAAAATATACTTTGTTGGTTTGATATACGATAAATCTAAATGACTTCTACAGGTCGGACATTCAGCTTTTCTAAAATTATGTAATTCACCCTGTGATTTCAACTCTTCTTTTCGCTCTTCTACTTGAATCTCTGTATATTTTCTATCAATCATACTCTTTATATCAAAGGCTTCGTCTTCCTCTACACGAATTATAAAGCCATTGAAATGAGGCAATAGAAATTCATCAACTGCCGTTCTTGCATCTGCTTCAATAATAAAAGAAAGACGGTTACGATAACGAACCACTTCTTGAATATCTTCAAAAGCAAGCATTTCTCCATCAAAATAAACGCCTTCATCTTCGATAGAACCCTGTTTATCAAAAAAAGAAGTCGGTTTGTTGTTTGTATTTAAGAATCGAAAATCAAAATCGAACATAATTTTGCACTTACCAGTAATTAGTTACCAGTTAATTTCCTAGTAACTATAAAATAACATTGAATAGAATAATTTAGAATGTAAATATAACAAACTATTTGAGGATAATATACTGATTTTCTTTAACTTGGTCAGACTTAATAAGATTATTTTCTTACTGATAAAGAATGAGTTATATTTATTTTTCCCTTGAATCTCCTCTAATTTGCGATTGTTTCAAAATTATTCATTATAAATTCATAAATTCGCAGTATTGAAAGATGTATTTTCAAAAATACTAAAAATAAATTATTTACTTATAATCAACACACCAATACCAATTATATGGCAACAGAAGGAATACCAGTCAAACCAGATAAAGACGCATTTGACGGAGAATTACAAGAGATGTTTGGACACCCAAAAGGACTTTTTTATCTATTTTTTGCAGAAATGTGGGAACGATTTAGTTTCTATGGAATGCGTGCATTATTGACACTCTACATGACCAAAGTCTTGTTTTTTGGAGATGCCAATGGAGAAAAAATATCAATTACTATCTATGCTGCTTATGGTGCATTGGTTTATGCTACTCCGTTTATTGGTGGAATGATAGCCGATAAATTACTAGGATATAGAAAAGCAATTATGCTTGGAGGGATTTTGATGGCAATCGGACACTTTGTTTTGGCAATAGAAAATGATATTGCTTTTTATGGTGCTTTAGCTTTAATTATTGTAGGAAATGGCTTTTTCAAACCGAATATTTCTTCTTTTGTAGGAACACTTTATAAAGAGGGAGATGCTAGACGTGATGCAGGTTTTACTATTTTCTATATGGGTATCAATGTCGGTGCTGCTGCTGCCCCTCTAATTTGTGGTTGGTTAGGCGAAACATATGGCTGGCATTGGGGTTTTGGAGCTGCAGGTGTAGGAATGCTTTTAGGCTTAGGTGCTTTTTGGAACGGAATGCGTGAAAACGTATTTGGTCAAGAAGGTCATCCACCAAAAGGGAAAGGAACATTAAAGCAAATGACAGAGTCTATTGTCTATGTTGGTGCTTTCATGACAGTTCCTATTTTTACATTTTTGATGTGGAAAAATGAATATGTTTCTTGGATTTTGTATGCTGCCCTTGCTGTAAGTATTGCTTATGTGATTTTTATCTTTGTAAGAGTTTCAAAAGAGGAAGCTCAACGAGTTTTTGTAGTTTGTTTGCTTACATTTTTTATTACCGTTTTTTGGTCATTTTTTGAGCAAAGTGGTAGTTCGCTTACACTTTTTGCAGATAATAACGTAAATCTAGTGTGGCTAAATGCTTCACAAACTAACTTTATTAACCCAGGGTTTATTGTAATATTTGCGATTTTATTCTCTGCTATGTGGGTACAACTCTCTAAAAGAGGACTCAATCCAATTACTCCAATAAAATTTGCTTTAGGAATTGCTCAACTTGGTTTAGGATTCTTAATTTTTGCTTTTGCTATTCGTTATGTAGATGATAGTGCAAAAGTACCTATGATATTTTTGGTATTAGGTTATTTATTTATGACTACTGGGGAGTTATTTATTTCTCCAGTAGGTCTTTCTAAAGTAACAGAACTTACTCCTAAACAGTACGTTGGTTTTATGATGGGAGTTTGGTTTTTATCATCTGCCTTTGCTCACCATATTGCAGGAATAATTGCTAATCTTACAGCAGGTGGAGGAAAAGATACGGTCGCATCTGAGCCTACTTTTATTGATATACTTGTAGAAATGGTAACAGGAGTTTCAGCAGAACAGGCTTCTGGCTTTAGTGAAGGAATGGAAAAACTTTATACCTATTCTACGGTGTTCTCACAAGTAGGATTTGCTGCTCTTGGTTTTGCTATTTTTGCCATTATTCTGTCTCCATTTATGAAAAAATGGATGCACGGAATTAAATAACATTTCTTTTTAGAATAGAGAAAAAACAGAAAAATCCTTATTCAATTCTCTATTGGATAAGGATTTTTTAATTAAAAATAAACCGTAATTAACAAAATTAACAATGGAAGAAAAAACAGTAAATATTTTAGCTATAAGCATTATTGCTTCTATATTTTTGGGCGTATTTGGAATGATTGGCTATTTGGGTATTACAACCTATAAAAAAGAAACTACTTGCAGAAAGTATAATGAAGGAAATACCACAGCAATAAAAGAGATGATTTTAGATGAATCTATTTCAGTAGATTATGGGTGTCCATATCCTTTTTTGGCGTATTCTTCAAAAATAGGAGATATAGATATGGTAACATTTCTAGTAGAAAATGGCGCAGAGATAGAGAAAAAATTTACTTACAAAAGTCCAAAAATGCGTGCCTATAAAATTACACATACACCTCTTTTTTATGCTATTTATGGCAAATACGACGCAAAAAGAATTGATTTTCCAATGGAAATAAGTGAAGATTTTATTGCTTGTTTGGCATTACTTGTAGAAAATGGTGCTAGTTTGGATACTCCTTGTGGAAGAGAATACGACGAAACAGTAAACGATAGTTTAAAAACAGTTTATAGAAATGAAAGCCCTGATTCACAAACAGCTAGAGAAATTATAAAACTGATAGATAATAAATTATTAAACGATTTTGAAGCAAAATATTAATTTATATTATTTCAAATAGGTATTTTCATATCCTGCATTTCATCATATAAATCATACAAATCACTTGCTAATCAGTTATAGTATTTATGACAATTATAAAAACAATTCAATCTTTTTCTAAAAAAAACAATTTTGATTTAGAAAATAAATCTATTCTTGTGGCTACAAGTGGTGGCGTAGATTCGATGGTTTTGATAGATATTTTATTACAAATTAATGCTATTTCTAATCAAAAAATCAAAAAAATTGGAATTGCTCATTGTAATTTTTCTTTAAGAGGAAACGAATCTGATGAAGATGAAGAGTTTATTAAAAATTATGCAGCAACAAACAACATTCCTTTTCATTCTATAAAATTCAACACAAAAGAACTTGCAGCAGAACAGCAAAAATCTATTCAGTTGATAGCTAGAGAGTTGCGTTATGATTTTTTTGAAAAAATTAGCCAAGAAAATGAATATAATAATGAATATAATAATGAATATGATTTTGTTGCAACAGCTCATCATTTGTCCGACTCTTTAGAAACTTCTATTTATCATTTGAGCAAAGGGACAGGCATTGCAGGAATACGTGGTATTTTGCCAAAACGAAAAGTTTCAACAAATAAAGCTCAAATTATTCGTCCTTTATTATGTCTGACCAAAGCCGAAATTCTAAATTATGCCAACCAAAATAATCTAACATGGCGAGAAGATGCCAGTAACCAAACCGAAAAATACAAACGAAATTTTATTCGTCATCAAATTATTCCTCGTCTAAAAGAAATAAATCCAGATACCGAAAAAACTTTTTTAGATACTTCTGAAAGGTTGCGAAGTATGGAAAATTTACTTCAATTTCATGTAAACCAATTTGAAAAAACAATTTTAGTAAATAAGGATAAAAGTAAATCAATACAGGTTTCAGAAATAAAGAATTTGATAGAACCTTTACTTATCATTTCTGAATTTTTGAAAAAGAAAGGATTTTCGTATAAACAAACCCAGCAAATTATAAAACAATTAGAAAATAGTGAACAAGAAGAAACAAAAACGTTTATTTCAAAATCACACGTTCTTTATACCAATCAGAAAAGATGGCTTTTAGTAAATCAAAAAGAAAATCAATTAAATAATAAAAATGATGACGAATTTTTGATTGATTTGACTATTCATTTTAATAACTCAGAAAAATATTCTTTCAAAAATGAAGAGCAAGAAATTACTTTAATCTTAAAAAAATGTGACCTAAAAGAAGTAGATTTTAAAAGTGAAGCTATGTATTTAGATTTGGATAAACTGGAATTTCCTTTAGTGTTGAGAAAATGGCAAAATGGAGATAAGTTTATTCCTTTAGGAATGAAAAACAAAAAAAATATAGGCGATTTTCTGACCGATTTAAAAATTCCTATTCATCAGAGAAATTTTGTTTATGTCTTATTATCCAAAAATGAAATTGTTTGGGTAGGGATTATTGAAAATAATAAAGTAACAGGTTTGAGAATAAATAATAATTTCAAACTCACAAAATCTACTCAAAACATAATTAAGGTAAATTAAACTCTCTTTATTTTATAAAAAAACTCAATCCTAAACTTCAAATTAGGTAATCTTTGCTTTTATTCGTTTTTTTGCATTCCATTTATAAAGTAGCTAACAGGTTAGCTTCGCTGATTTACAATTCCAAGCTGCTAGAAGATAACAGTATATAAAAACTCAAAACTATGCAAACTCCAAACGACGATAACAACAGAAATGACGATTATAAAGAAAAAAGAGAATATAGCAGTTCAAGACACAATAAAGCACAAAGACAAACCACTTCTAATTTTATTTTTGGTTGGCATCCTGTCTTAGAAGCACTTCGAAGCGATAAAACCATTGACAAGGTATTAGTAGAAAAAGATTTCAAAAGTGAGGAAATGACAGAACTCATGCAACTCGTAAAAAAGCAAAGCATTTATGTTCAGCGAGTTCCTACCGAAAAACTAAATCGTATTACACGAAAAGCGCATCAAGGCGTGGTTGCTTTTATTTCTGAAATTGATTTTGTTCCTTTAGAAAATATCGTCGCAGGAGCTTTTGAAGCAGGAAGATATCCTTTGATTTTAATTTTGGATAGAATTACTGATGTTAGAAATTTTGGTGCGATTGTTCGTTCGGCTGAATGTACAGGTGTAGATGGAATTGTAGTTCCGACACGCTTAACGGCTCAAATGGGTGCAGATGCTGTCAAAACTTCGGCTGGAGCGTTGATGCACATGCCAATTTGTAGATATAGAAGTTTGGTAGGTGCAGTCAATTTCTTGAAAGAATCGGGTTTGAAAGTCGTTGCTTGTACTGAAAAAACAGATACTCAAATCTATGATTTAGAACTTGGAGGTCCTTTGGCGATTGTGATGGGTTCGGAAGAAGTAGGTATTTCTGGAGAAATTTTAGAAATTGTAGATGCAAAAATGAGCCTTCCCATGACAGGAAAAATAGGTTCGCTTAATGTTTCTGTTGCAACAGGAGTTGCACTTTACGAAGTTGTTCGTCAAAGAAATTAATTTTACAAAAAATATTAATACAGTTCGAAGTAATTGAAATTTACTGGTAACTGATAACTGTTTACTGGTAACTGATTATGTGGAGTTTTTGGGAAAATAAATCATTCAAAAAGTACGATTATATTATTGTCGGTGCTGGTATTACAGGACTTTCGACGGCTGCTAGTCTTGTCGAAAAAAATCCAAAGGCTAAAATAGCTGTTTTGGAAAGGGGTTTTTTACCGACTGGTGCAAGTACAAAAAATGCAGGTTTTGCTTGTTTTGGAAGTCTTTCAGAAATTGCATCTGATTTGGAAACAATGAACGAAACCGAGCTTACAGACCTTGTAAAAAACCGTTTGCAAGGACTTGAAAAATTGCGTACTCGCTTGGGAGATAAAAAAATAGGCTACAAAAATTACGGAGGATATGAGCTTATTTTAGACAAACAAATTCCGTATATAGAGCAATTAGATAAAGTAAATGAACTTTTACAACCTATTTTTGGTGGGCAAAATGTTTTCAAGACCAAAGATGGCTTAATAGAAGGTTTTGGTTTTAATGCTCGTCATGTGCGTAGGATTGTCTATAACCGTTTTGAAGGACAGATTCATACAGGAAAAATGATGAAATCGCTTTTAAAATATGTTCAAAAACGAGGCGTTACTGTTTTTACAGGCTGTGAAGTAATCAGTTTTGAAGATACTCAAACAGAAGGAAACGGAAAAAATAATGTATCTGTAAAAATCAAAAATCCTTTAGAAAATAAAGGTCAGAATTTTTCTGATATCGAACTTGTGGCTTCAAAAGTAGCTATTTGTACAAATGCTTTTACTAAAAAACTCATTCCAGATTTAGACTTACAAGCAGGGCGAGGGCAAGTTTTGGTAACCAAACCCTTAAAATATTTGCGCTTTAAAGGTACTTTTCATCTTGATGAAGGCTTTTATTACTTCCGAAATTTTGGAAGAAGAATAATTTTGGGAGGAGGTAGAAATATGGATTTTGAAGGCGAAACAACTACAAAATTAGAAACAACCAAATTAATTTTGGAAGATTTAAAATCAAAACTAAGTGATATTATTATTCCAAAACACAAATTTGAGATAGAAACTACGTGGGCAGGAATAATGGCTTTTACAAAAACCTCAAAAACAAAAATTCCACTTCTTCAAAATTACTCAAAAAATATCGTTTTAGGAATTCGTTTGGGTGGAATGGGGGTCGCTTTGGGAAGCAAATTAGGTGAAGAAATAGCTTTGATGATGAAAGATGGAGATTAGAATTTATATCTCAGAATCAATCTCCATGTCCTAATTCCCAATTCCTAACGTGTTCCAAAAACTTGTGTCCAATAATCGCCTTCTTTGCCGACACCCATTTCTTGAAAATTTGGATTCATGATATTTCTACAATGTCCTTCACTATCTATCCAACCTTCAATAACGGCTCTTTCGTTTGAATAACCTTTTGCGATATTTTCTCCATAGGTTCTCCAATTATAACCTTGTCTTTCCATTCGTGTTCCTGGATATGAACCATCTTTTCCTGTATGAGAAAAGTAATTTTTATTATTCATATCCTTACTATGAAGATAGGCAGTTTTTGCAAGAGCTTCGTTCCAAGTAATTGTTCTTACGGCTGGCATTTGTTCACTCCCACATCTACAACCCTCCGTTCGATATTGATTTACTAAATCTACTAATTCTTGTCCATTTACATTAAACGTTTCCGAATCTGTGCTTTGATTTGGTTCAGTTTCTAACTCTTCACAAGAAAATAAAACAATAGAAAGAAGTAATAAAGAATACGACTTTATTTTTTGAAAATTCATAAGTAAAAGATAGTTTTGTTGTTCAATTTTTCTAAAAACCTTGCAAATAGTTTGCCTAAACTCTACATTTTCTATAAAAGCAAACTATTCAATTACAGGTTTAAAAAAAGATGAAGACGGAAAATGTTCATGATAGGCAGGAAAATCTTGAAAAGGAGCAATCCATTCGGGCATTGAAAGATGGCGAACGTGGCGAGATTCTGTCGAAAAACAAAAATCAGTCAATAAAAAAGACTTCGAAATTTGTCTTTGATGAGAATGGTATATTTCAATTTCTTTTTTTTGAATAAATTTATAAGAAACCATTCCAGTTATTCCTACCAAAAGAAATAACCAAAGTGGAATAATATAGACAAAATAATTTTTCATAGCTTTTTAATAATTTCTATCAAACAACTATCAACATGAGTGACATTTTTAAGTATTTGATTTTCAGTTGCAGCGCAACGTAACCTTTGTAGAACCTCAAAAATGAACTTTATTAGAGCTACAGAGTAGCTAAACCTTGTAATTTGGAATTAATAATAAAGTTACGCAACTCTGTTGCTAGGAAAGGACTATTTTAGATTTTATAAATGTCACTCATATTAAACCCTGAACCTAATTTTAATTCATTAAATGAAGACCAATTTATGCCTCACGACCTTATAAACGCTGCTTAAATGTCACTCATATTGAACTATCAAATTTACACAAAAAATAACAATTCTTAAATCCATATCAAGGCACAAATTTATTTTTATGCTAAAAAATTGTAACTTGCATAAAATTACACTATAGTCTTTTTTGTTTTATGAAATAATTTAGATAAAAATTAGTTCAGAAAAGCAGAAAAGTTATTTTTTTATAATCAATTTAATTTTAGAGCATGTCAAATAGCGCAAAAAAAGGCGATTTAGTTCAAGTACATTATGTAGGTAAATTCGAAGACGGAAATGTTTTTGATTCTTCAAGAGATAGAAAAGAGCCTATTGAGTTTCAAGTAGGAGCAGGACAAATGATAAAAGGTTTTGATGCAGCAGTAGAAGGAATGGCACTTAGCGAGTCAAAAACAATCACTTTAGCACCAACTGAAGCGTATGGAGAATCAAATCCAGAAAATATTGTTTCTTTTCCTAAGGATAAATTACCACCAGAAATGAACCCCAAAGCAGGTGATCAACTTGCTCTTCAAGGACAAAACGGTGAGCAAATTCCTGTTGTAGTTATCGAAGCTAACGAAGAAGGTATTGTTTTAGATGCAAATCATCCAATGGCTGGAAAAACTTTAGTTTTTGAATTAGAACTTGTTGGAATTAATCCTTCAAAAGTAGAAGGTGGAACTCTTTCTGATTGGTAGAAACTAATTGAAGTAAAATAAACAAAAAATGCTATTCCTATTTATTATAATAAGAATAGCATTTTTTATAAAAAAAGTAATTTATTTTCTTCTAAAATCTAACTTCTGAATTCTGAATTTATTTTATTCTCCACTTCCACTCGGCAAAACTGTTCCAAACAGAACCAAAGCCTCTGAAGAATTAGAAGCATTAGAAATAACCGTAATTACTTTTCGTTGTTGCCCTGCTTTGTGAGCCGAATTAAAACGAACAATTACTTTTCCTTCTTCGTTTGGTGCAATCGGTTCTTTTGTCCATTCTGGGGCAGTACAACCACAAGTAGTTCGGATGTCTTGCAGCATTAATGGATAATTTCCCGTATTTTTGAATGTAAAGACATACTCAACTATTTTGCCTTCTTCAATTTCGCCGAAGTCATATTCACGATTTGTAAAAGTGAGTTGCGCTTGTCTGTCGTCAGCTTTTTTGGTAAAAGTAGTTGTTTCCTTTTTTGTTTCAGTAACCACTTGAGCTTGAAGAGCTTGGCTAGATACAAAAGTAAAAGCTCCCAAAAGTGATGCAAGAAATATATTTTTCATAATTTTTGATATAATTTTACTGTGATTTAATTTTTTTGAATGTTAGGAAGAGTTTGTGTTTAAAACCTTATTCTCTCAAAATTTGTTTCTAATTTTAAAGTTAGTTTTTAAAGCGCATAAGGTTTTTTAATTATTATCCAATATCACATATAAGTCAATTATTTTGCCATAAATATAAAGTTAATTTTATAAATATAACCATAAGCAAACCATTATTTCAATTCTCATTTAATTTAATTTTTCATGAAAACTACCTTATCTTATTCCATCTTATCTATTTTTTATTTAGCAATTCTTTTTTCTACTATTTTTTTACTCACATCTTGTGAGCTAAATAATGAACGAGTAGGAGGTTTTCCCCCAGAAGGACAAATCTGGGCAGAAATAGAAAATTTGGAATATACTTTTCCAGAACCTAGTGGAACAATTCCCTCTCTTCTAAATACCTATTCAGTAAGTGTCAAGTCACTTTCTATTTATCGTACAACAAATTTTAATTCCACAAGAACAGGTAATTTTCGTGTTTTACTTACTAGCTTTGATTTTGATGATACAACACCTAGAAATCTAGATAATCTAAATGTACGTCTTGAGTTTTCACAAGGTAATTTGGCTTATATCGGAACAGGAGATGACATTCAATTTGAGATTCTGAGTATAGAAAATGATGTTATTAAAGCAAATTTTAGTGGTACTTTAAAAAATAGAGATAATCCAAATCAACAAATCCGAGTTCGAAATGGAGCTTTACATATCAGAATAAGAAGAGAATAAGACACTAAAAGCTCAATCACATCTAAGAATAATTTTATTTATTGACTCAAAAAGTAATTAGAATACAGTTTATTTTATTAAAAATCAATACTTTATCTCTTCAAAAAAGAAATAGAGTATTGTTTTTTTTTGCTTTTAATCAAATAATATTTTGTAAATTTGTGCCTTCTCAGAATAAGCTAAGAAAAATTAATTAAAAATTAATGTTTTAGTTTAGGAAGCTAGAAAACAAAAATTGTTTAGGAATAGGTCGGATTGTGTTTTTGTTGGTGTCGCTACACTAAAACACCAACAAAGGCTGTGTTATTTTTCCATAGAATTGGGTTTGCAAACCCAATTCTATGGAAAAATGCTTATTCTTAAACAACTTCATAGTAAGGTCTAAAACCCCTACTCCCCTACTCACTAATATTATTTTTTACTAAAATCCAATTATATGGACTTTAAACGTAATTTTCTATCCTTTTTTTGTGCTTCACTCATTTTTACTTGTGCTGCTTTCACAAACGCTTCTCACTCAAACCTTTCAAAAGAAAATAAAAAAACGAAAAAGAAAGCGCATACCCTTATTATCTCTCCAACTGCACTAAATTCTACATCTTCAAACTTTAGTACAACTTCATCTTTAAACTGCGTTCAAACTCCTTTAGACTTTTTACCTACTTTTCATTTTTCAGCAGTAAAAGATACGCTCACAGAAACCACTTCTGATAATTTAATCGTTCAAGAAGATGACCAAACAACTATTTTGGCGCTGCTTGATGAAGAAGCTAACGAAAAAACAAACGAAAATGATATTGAATTAGATGCAGAAGAAATTGAAACTATTGATTTTTCTACTCCTAATAATCTACTTATTACCCCTCAGCTATTAGAAAAGATAGCTCTTAGAGAAAACTTTGTAAATTCATTAGTTGATATTGCTATTGCTCAAGAAGGAGTACCTTACGTACATGGAGGAAAATCGCCAAAAGGTTTTGATTGTTCTGGTTTTGTATCGTATGTATATAGCCAATTTAATATCAATCTTCCTGCTTCTTCTAGCTCGTATGACTACGTAGGAAAAAAAGTAAAATTAGAAGATATTCAAGTAGGAGACATACTTTGCTTTACAGGTAGAAATTCACACTCTGGACGCACAGGACATGTTGGAATCGTTGTGGAAAGTAACCCTAACGAACCTATAAAATTCATTCATGCAGCCTCAGGAAGTAGAAGACAAATTACTTACAGTACGATGGAAAGTAGTTATTACAAACCTCGTTTTCGTTCTGCTCGTAGAATTTCTGCTCCAATTTTGGAAGAAATTTTAGAAAATGAACCTATTGAAAGTGCTGAATAAGAAATTTTATTAAGATATTATTTTACAATAAAAAAACGGATTCAAAATATTTTGAATTCGTTTTTTATTGACTGTTTTTCTAGCTTTATCTACCTTTTACATCCAATACTTTCGTAAATTTCTTTAGTATTTTGAGTGTTCCGAAGATTAATAAACTTACTCCAAAAATAACATACCACTCATTAGGAAGTCCGTACATAAATGTTTTGAAATAAAAACGAATACCAATAAAAACAGTAAAAATAAGCATTAAGGCAAAAAATCCATTGTACTCACGTTTCAAAACATTTTTAGCAGAAAATTCTAAATTTGCACCATCAAAACTAGAAAAACGAGGAATAAATGGAGGAACAGTTGAAGCCCAATCTAAATATTGCTGACCAAATTTGTTACGCAAAAAATATTCTTCTGCATACATAATACGCTCATAATACAACCAATACGCCAAAACAAAACACGTAATAAACCAAAAATTAGCCGTTAGCATTGCCACACCAAGCCACATCAAAAAATTTCCTACATAAAGTGGGTGTCTAACTGCCGAATAAATTCCACTTGTATTGAGCGTTTCGGCTACTTGCTTTTTTGTATTTCTGCCAGAAGTTCCTTTTGGCGTATGCCCAACAGTATACGCTCGCACAAACTGCCCCAAAAGTCCGACAGCCAAACAAACATATTCGTAATACGGAAACCACTTTGGAAACCCTTGATTTTGAGCTTGCCACGCATAAAGTCCTAACGCTACAAAAACAAAAGGAATTGGAAGTGTTCCTCTATGTTTGAATAAAAAATTACCTTCTTTGTCTAATTCTTCAATTAATGCCATTTTTTAAGGAGTTGGATGATGTGTTAATAATGTTGAGGGAATAATACTCTTAATTTTTTAGTGCTGCAAAGGTAAGGTATTTTATTTAGCTCATAAAGTTTAAGAGCCGTTTATACTAATTTTGTATTATTATTTTTCAAAAATTCAATTTCTTTTTTTACATCAATTTTAAATTCATTTTCTATTTTTTCTAAATCAGTAATTAATTTTTGAATAAAATCTTGATGATTTTTTCGCTTCGGAAAAAACGGCTTATGAGCTAAAGAGGAAGCTATTTTTTGCCATTTTTTTAAGAATAACTGTGTTTTATCATCAAAATAACCTTCTGAAAATTTCTGCCAAATGTATTCTATCGCTTGATTATTTGGGTGTAACAAATCAGTTTCATAAAAACGATAATCACGCAAATCATCTAAAACGAGTTCATAAGAAGGGAAATAAACACAGTTTTCAAATTTTTCTGTTTTATTTTGACAAATAAAATGCGCCAAAACT
>Ga0210044_10007344_pt1 | contig 14093 bp, 9 predicted proteins | sample CryGey13umfilter_2_FD_183959 | JGI IMG/M metagenome (GOLD analysis project Ga0210044, IMG submission 183959) | Groundwater microbial communities from aquifer in Utah, USA - Crystal Geyser 4/9/14 3 um filter (SPAdes) (version 2) | ecosystem: Environmental > Aquatic > Deep subsurface > Groundwater...
TCAGTTGATTGGCGCGCATGCGGCGATAAGCGCACAGTGCGTTTCCTGCCATAATGGAAATTATAACAGCACACCGGAAACCTGTACCGGTTGTCATCAAAGTGATTATAACGGCACAACAAATCCTCCGCATGGCTCGCAGAATTTTTCTAATGACTGCTTAACATGTCACAATATGAATGGCTGGACTCCGGCTACGTTCAATCATAGTTTTTATCCAATATCGAATGACCATAATAATGTATCGTGCAATCAATGCCATTCGCAGCCGAATTATGATCCTCAATGTATGAGCTGCCATCAAAACGACTTTTTTGACGAGCATGATCTTGGTGATCCTACTAACTGTTGGGATTGCCATAGCACAAATGACTGGGATGATGACAAATCAAATATTAAAAGAAGCATAGAATTGAAATGATATGAAAATATTTGGAGTAATATTAATTTTTTCCGCATTTGTTTTTGCACAGTCAGAAAAGTTAGAGAAAAAGGGGGTAGTTACATACTTATCATCTCAAAATGTGTATGTTAAGTTTGATGATACTGAAGGCATTGCTGCTGGCGATACTTTGTTCGTGAAAGAAAATAGCAATTATAAACCTGTGTTGGTTGTAAATTTTATATCGTCACGATCCGCTGCAGGCGAAACAATAAAGGAGGGTAATTTAAAAGTTGGTGATGCAGTTTTTGTTTTTGCCATCGTTGTTAAAAAAGATAACGACCAAATTCAAGATTCCATTAAACAATTAATCGACAGTAAAATACCCGAGCAAAAATTAATAACCCCGGATGTTACAGTTGCTAAAGTGCCGGTAAAATCTTCAACTTACAAAGGAAGATTTTCAATTCAATCTTATAGTAATTTGAGCAATCTTACCGGAAGTAATGATTATCAACGATGGCGTTATACATTTTCATTTAATGCTGATAACATCAGCGGTTCGAATTTTTCCGTTTCCAATTATATGAGTTTCGCATATAAAGCTAATGAGTGGGGAATACTCAAACATAATTACAGCAAATCACTTCGTATATACGATTTGGCTGTTAAATATAATTTTAACGAAACAACTTTGCTCTGGTTCGGTCGTCACCTTAACCGGAAAATAACAAACATCAGTTCGGTTGACGGTCTTCAGTTTGAAAAATATTTCGGCAGCTTATATACAGGCGCAATAGTAGGTTCACGCCCCGATTTTTCTAATCTCGGTTTTAATCTGAAACTATTTGAGTACGGCGCTTACATAGGTAAAACGGATTCGATAAACGGAAGACCGATGGAAAATACATTAGCTGCAGTAGAGCAGACAAATAATCTTAATACCGATAGACGTTTCGTTTATTTCCAGCACACAAACGATATACTTCCAAGTATAAATATATTTTTTACAAGCGAAGTTGATCTTTATAAGCGTGAGAAAGGCATTGCAAAGAGTGATTTTTCATTCACCGGAATTTTCTTATCGGCACGTTTTTCACCCGTCCGTGATTTTTCAATCTCACTTTCTTATGACGCAAGAAAGAATGTAATCTATTACGAAACATTTAAAAGTTTTACTGATTCATTAATCGAAAACGAAACACGGCAGGGCTTTAGAATACGAACTACAATTCGTCCATTTAATAAGTTGATGCTCGGATTAAGCGCGGGTTATCGTTTTCGTAAATCGGATGTCAAGCCCTCACGAAACTTTTCAGGATATTTAAGTTATTCACAAATACCTGTAATTCAAACATCATCCACAATATCGTACAATAAAATATTAAGCAGTTATGTTGATGGAAATATTTACGGAATAAACTTTACAAAGTACATTCCTTTTGCCGGTATAAATTTATCTGCCGGATTTCGAAAAACTATTTACAAATTTTCATACAACTCCAATTCACTCGAACAAAACAACATCAATGTTGATGCATCGGCAAGAATTATAGAGAATATATTTTTCAGCCTCGGTTATGAAGGGATATTCGAAAAAGAAAAAACTTATGGAAGAATTTTGTTCGATGTATCAACAAGGTTTTAAGATTGTATTAAAGTAAAAAGCGTTTTACTTCTACAAATTGCACCGATGTATAATCCTTTTTTATAGTGCGTTTTATTTCTATTTTTACAAAAATCAAAAACAATGGATTAGGATGTACGAATATATAGGCGCATTACACATGCACTCCGTTTATTCAGACGGCTCTGGAGAAGTAGAAGACATCGCACAGTTTGCTGATGAAGTTGGATTGGATTTTATATTGCTTACAGATCATAACACTCTGCGCGCGCTCAACGACGGATATGAAAAATGGTACGGCAACACTCTTCTCCTGGTCGGCTGCGAAATAAACGATAAAGAAAATAAAAATCATTACCTTGCGTTCGGTATTAATGAAGCATACTCTACACGGATGGCGGCAAAAGATTATGTTAGAAAAGTAAAAGAAGCAGGCGGCATTGGATTTCTCGCTCATCCGCATGAAAAAAGAACTCACATGAAAGAGCATCCGCCATATCCATGGACTGAATGGGGGAGTGAAGATTTTAACGGTATTGAAATATGGAATCATATGTCGGAATGGATGGAAAATTTAACCGAAGAAAATAAATATCAGGCATTTCTTCATCCCTTAAAAACTATCGAAGCGCCGCCGGTGGAAACACTAAAAATTTGGGATGAACTTAATCTCAAAAGAAAAGTAACGGCAATAGGCGGCGTTGATGCTCATGCCCATAAATATAATATGCTAGGATTTCTTGAAGTTGAAATTTTTCCGTATAAAGTTCTCTTTAAATCTATCCGTACGCATTTGCTGCTTGATGAAGAAATAAAAAAAGGGAATGATGAGGTTTCATTATTAGAAGCAAAAAATAAAATTTACGATGCTCTTGCTTATGGAAATACGTTTATCGCAAATGATTACAACGGCGACTCCAAAGGATTTAGATTTTTTGCCGAAAGAAAAGGGAAAATTTTTAATATGGGCGACCGATTAGAAGCAGGCGGAAAAGTAAAACTGCGTGTGCAAGTTCCTTCCCCGCGGAATGAGATAAAGTTGATTTGCAACGGTGAAGAAATAGACAGAGTAGAAAACCGGCACGAAGCTGAATTCATTGTATCCGGCAGCGGAGCATACCGTGTTGAAGTTTACAGCATCGGAAGAGCGTGGATATTTTCAAATCATATTAAAATCGGTCTTTAATTCATTTTCTTTTATTAGCTAATTGCATAAATTAGCCATCGACAATTATAAATCTTTTACTATGCGCCCATAGTTCAACTGGATAGAACGTCGGATTCCGGTTCCGAAGGTTGGAGGTTCAAGTCCCCCTGGGCGTACAATTTTAATTTAGAAAGGAAAATCTGTTCGATGCTTACAAAGAAGAAAAAACTCTCCAGGAAGGAAATAAAAGAGGATAAATTGCTAACTTATTCGGCAAAGGCTTACAATTTTGTTGATGATAATAAACAGCGTATACTAATATGGGCTGGTGCACTTGCAATAGTTGTTGTTGCTGTTATTTTTTATGTCCAAAACAAATCAGAAAATAATGCAGCCGCCGGTTTAGCTCTTTCCCGCGTTATGAACCTCTATGATAACGGAATGTATCAACAGGCGATTGATGGTATGCAGGGCAGCAATGTAATGGGACTTAAAAAAATTATTGAAGAATTTGGAAGCAGTGAAAACGGCGAGATAGCAAAAATATACCTGGCGAATTCTTATGTTATGCTTAACAAGCATGAAGAAGCTTACCAGGCTTATACCGATTATAGCGGCAGTAATGAAATTTTCAAAGCCGCATCTTTAGCCGGAGAAGCCGGTTATTATGCTTATAAAGAAAATTTTGAAAAAGCCGCCGAACTCTACAGTCAGGCTTCAAGAGTTTCGGAAGATAACGTTCTTAACCCTGAGTATATGCTTAACGCAAGCATAAACTTTATTAAAGCGGGCAAGAAAGAAGAAGCCAAAGACCTTCTCGAAGTTATTAAAAAAGATTACACTGCTTCTGCTGCATTCAGAGAAGCGGATAAATATTTAGCACAGGTTAATTAGTAATTCATCTTACGCACAATATTAAATTCAATTGCCATAACCTTTCCCGCTTCAGCGGGATGGAAAAATTAGCATAATAGCATTAGTTAGTAATTCTTTTTAATAATTCTGATCAAGATGTTGAGTTTTATTTGTACAGAACTTAAATTTTGACAGTTAAATGTTAACAGTAATGAACTAGCTTATTTCACAAAACATAAAGGAGTCAGTAATGAAAAAAACCTTACTAATTGCGCTGATAGTAGTTGGTGCAGTTTCAGTTTGGGGACAGAGTCTAACAAATATTAGTGTTTTCAACCGCGCTAATATGGACTTTAATTTGCCCGATTCTCTATTACCTTTTTCAAACCCTTCTTCCGCTCCGGCAAATATCGGAACAAGAAGTGTTTGGGTTGCAGATGATTTGGATCAGGACGGCAAGCCGGAAGTAATTGCCGTAGATTATTCTAACAGAGGGCGTGTTCACGTAATGGAAATGAACGGCGATCAACTCGAAATCGTTTGGTCTTCGCCATTAAATGAACAAGGCGGCGGCAGCACACCCCGCTGGGTTCGCACGGGCGATTTAGACGGCGATGGTCGCGGTGAAATTATTTTTCCAAATAGCTTAACCTCATCAGTCGACATTCGTGTTCGTGTATTTGAATGGGATGGCAGCGGCGATAACGCATACATTGAAGCCATCGACTTACCTGCCGATGCATTTGCAGCACAGGGCGTTGGTAACTTTAGAACAAACAGAGAAGTTGCCGAAGTTTATGACTTTGACGGTGATGGGCTTGATGAATTAATTATGGCTAACCGCGATAACAGAGTTTATGTACTTGGTATAAGTGGTGATATTCCCGGTTTTGGCGGTTGGCAGCTTGAAGGCGGCGACCCGGCATTAGTTCCTAAAATAGGCGCCGGTTCACATTGGCATTCAGTTGCAGCGGACATTAACGGCGATGGTGATATTGAAATCGTCAACCATTATTGGAATTTCTACGGCTTCTATTCCATCGATCCTACAGGTCCTGATACTTATATGTATCCTGACACAGCCCAAGCAAATGAATATATAGAATATTTATATAATGAAGGTAGTGACGCAACTGCCTATATGGGAGTACAGGTAGTTGATGTTGATGGTGACGGTAAAGATGAAATCGCTGGTATTACTTATATTGATTTTCAAGGAGTTGATGTAAATAATTGGAAAGTTTCATTAGTTAGTCACCAACAAGGTTCTGATGAACTTTACGATTGGCAGCAATCTACTTTTGGTATTATTGGAGAAGATCTTTGGACTTTAGCCGGGTTACCAGCATTAAATCAGAGTGGTAATAAGAATGGTTCTTTTTGGGGAATCGGCGCCGGTGACATCAACGGAAACGGACGCGAAGATATTTTACTTGGCGGCGTTGCAAGTTATGACGTTGTGGCTCTTGAGTATAACGGTACAGGCAGTCTTCTTGACGCTAATAATTATACTGCCCGTATTGCTTTTGACGGCGACTGGATCCATAGATCATCTCACTTAGAAATCAGAGACTCAGCAGGTACGATTGATACAGTTTCAGGATTATTAAACGAAAGTCCATTCGTTTCAAAAATGTCACAATTTGTTGACATTGACGGCAACGGTCATCCCGAAGTAGTTATTTCTTATCAGAGTACTGTAGATTCATTAAAACGTACTTATAAACACTGGCAGGATACAACCTTTGTAACGGATTCTGTTGTTACTTTCTGGAATCCGGATCAGGTAATCGTTAGAGTTCTAGAAGCAACTGCTACAGGTTTAAGAGAACTTGATTTCCCTATCGTTTCTCCTGACCAATATACACTTGAACAGAATTATCCTAATCCGTTTAATCCTTCAACTTCTATAAGATTTACATTACCTCTTGATAAAAACATTTCACTGAAAGTTTACGACATTCTTGGTAATGAAGTTAAAACTCTTGTGGCTAACGAAAAGATGGCAAAAGGTTCTTATGAAGTTACATGGGACGGTTCAAATAATAGCGGAATTAAAGTAGCGAGCGGTCAGTACATTTATTCATTAGAGTACGGCAATTTCTCCAAATCGATGAAGATGACTTTACTTAAGTAATGTACAATGTACAATGTACAATTCACAATGTACAATGTAATTTGAATTGAGAGCAGGATCTTTTTATGTCCTGCTCTTTTTTTATTTAAATATTAAAAAAAAATTAAGCATTAACGCAGCAGAATAAATTTATTTGTTTTGTTAAATGAGCCTGCTTTTATTTTATAAAAATAAACCCCGCTCGAAAGATTACCACCATCGAAATTCAGTTCATATTTCCCGGCAGGTTTTTCTTTGTTAATTAACTCTTCCACCTTTCTTCCGAGAATATCATAAACCGAAATATTTACAAATTCCTTGTTCGGAATATCAAAACGAATTTTTGTTGAGGGATTAAACGGATTAGGGTAATTTTGATACAAGCAAAACTTTGTCGGAATATTGTTTGGTTCGTCAACCCCGGACAGAATTCCGTTGCCGTAAACTACGATGGTTAATATTGAATCATCCGAGACACAATTTGTTGTGATGGTTAAAGTGTCGGTGTATGTTTTGTTTTCGGATGGGGAAAATTTAATTTTAACATTATGTACACCTATTACTCCAGCTATTTTTATGGGATAATGTTCATCATCTACTATGTTAAAATAATTAGATGTGGTTGTCATTGAATTAATTAGAAGCTGACCTGTGCCGATTGAAGAAATAGTAAGCTCTTTTACTGCTTCGCTATCAGTACTTACATTTCCAAAGTTTAATATTCGTAAAGGATCTTCTGAAGTTGACAAAATTACATCGGAAAAATATTTTCTAATGCGTAAAATATCGGTTATTAAATAACTTGTGTGAGCGGGTGAAAATCGGGTAAGTTTTGCGGAATAGTGACCCGGCTGTAAATTAAAAGAGCTGCCGCCAATTAAATTGTAATGTTGATCTGTTGAACCCCATGAGTCATTGTTGCTGTAATCAACATCAATCAAGGTATCGGTAGTTGTCGTGTTAATCATCAGGAATCTATGTATGATTTGAAAATCTGAGGGGATATAGGATTTTTCTACGAAATAATTACCGCTTAGAGTATCGGGTAGATCGAACTCATAATAGCAGTTTATATCGGGTGAAAAAATATCGTTTTTCCTTGCATACGTGCTCTGTTCAAATGGAATAAAAAAAGGAGTAACATTTTGCCAACCGATGCCGGTTTCATAATAAATACCGCTGTTTCCGGGAACATTCCAATTTGGCTCGGAGTTATTTTCACTTGCGTTTAAAATAAATTGGTACGGAATGCCGTTACCCGCAACATTTAAAATTGCTGCCGGTTCCTTCGGATCATTTGATAGAATCAAAAGAGAATCTTCGTAATAACCTTCGCCGGGTGGATTAAACTGAAAAACCACATCTCTTTTAGTGCCCGGTTGAATTGTAAAATAATTGCCGTTTAGAATTTTAAACGCCGGCGTACTGAAAATTAAATTTGTTACATTCAGCTCAGTTGTTCCTAGATTAAAAAGCGTAATTGTTTTTGTTGACGTATAATCAAATGAAAAAATAGTATTATCAAAAAATAACGGGAAACGATCCCTATAAAAATTATCGTTTGCTGTTGTATCGCCTGTGAACGGGTTTACTTGAAAGTAAGTAAGTTTTCTTAAACCGAATTCAAGATCAGCGTCCGGTAATCGGCTTCTCACCAAAGCCACCCCATCAACTTTAAGTGATTTACTGAAAGAAGAATCTGTGCTAATATCAACCGTTAATGCGCTATCTCCTGGCGTTAGATAAAATATTGCTACTGGAGTCCAGCTTCCTTTGTGCAATGATTTTAAAACGCCGCCCGGGTTGTAATGAAAATCTTCAAATGGCATCAATTCATTTTTTTTATAAAGTTTTATATGCAAATCGCTTGAGCGATCATAAGCATAATTGTAGAGCAGGTAATAATCTGCTGTATCAACAGAACAATAAAACTGTGCATGCACTTCGCTAATATCACCATTGGAAACGAACTCGCGCCGACCGTTCCCGAAAAAATAAGCATGTGATAAATCCGACCACCAGCAATCATTTGGTCCCGGATTAATCGGAATGAACTCGCGATAAGTGGAAGTATTTAAGAAACACTCATTGCTATCTGCTATTGAATTATCAAAAAAGGTTACATCAATGCTGTCTAATACTTGTTGTGCAGAAAGGCTAAAAGGAAAGAAAAAAAGAATAACAGCTAATCTATAAAGTGCTTTCAATTTTTGAACACCTTAATTGTTACAATTTAAGTGGTTGTAATGTAGCGAGATTATTTGAAAAATAAAAGGGGAGCTGCCAATTTATTGGATCATTCAAACGCAGGAACATTATTAAGTTGAAACATATCCGCCCCTATCACCAAAGAATGGTTACATCAATATAGCGTTCAGAAAGAAATGCGCAAATATTTTAACCAACCCAGTTTTCTGCGCGTGCGTTGTCGTAAAATACTTTATCAACTGCAAAAACCGGAACGTTTGCTTTAACAAGAATTACCGGAACTTTGCTGCTCCTTAAAATCCGGTCTGCAACTTTTCCCATCGGCTGCCTAAATGCTTTGCCACTTCCGTTTGTCGCTAAAAGAATTAAATCAATTTTATTACTCATAGCATATAGCAAAATTTTCTCAGACGCATAGCCTTCAAGAATTGCTTCGGTAATATTTGTGCTGGCTGTGTTAATCTTTGCAACAAATCTTCTTAAATCTTCTTCGGCTTCTAAAATGCGGACGCGGCGGTATCTTGCTACGGATTCATAGCCATGTGGAGCTTTTATAACGTAATCGGGTTCAATAATGTGCAGAAGGTGAATAAGTGAATTGTGTTGTTTAGCCATACACTGACCAAACTCAAGCGCCCGTAAAGAGCTATCTGAAAAGTTCGTGGGCACCAGAATGTTTTTTAGATCTAACATAGTTTCCTCCCGGATAAATCATATTTACTATACCTATAACATCAAAGCTGATAACTTCATCGAAATTTCATTCAAGTCAAACGGCTTATAAAATATAGAACTAACATACTGCCGGATGTCAGATTCAATTCCTTTGATCTGATCTTTAAATACATAAGTCAATATCACCGGCAATTCATTTTTAATGTAATGAATATTTGAACATAAATCAACTATTTTTTTTGACGGTTCTGCATCAATAATAACTATACTTTGCTCCGAATTTTTTACCAGCGCTTCGAGCACTTTAATATTTGTAGTGGTTGTTACGCTGTAGATGTCTTGAAGATACATCAAGAAACTATAACACATATTAAAGTCGGGGCTGTAAAACACAACATTTTTTGTTTTTAGATTCATTTAGTTATACTTGTCAATTGAACCGTCAGCCGGTTTTAGTTTAAATATTAATAATCTGGAAAAGTAAGCGGACAGTGCGTTTTTTAAAATAAATTTTGAAGCTTAATCAATAAGCCTGATTATCCGCCTATTTGTTTATTCTATAAACGTGCCAACGGAAAAAATGGCTTATAATTCAATTTATTACCGATTTTTTAATCTTTTTAACAAATGACATTAGGTTGGGAAAAAAGTATTCTCGTTACTGAAAATCATTCTTTTTCAATTTATAAGTATTGAGAAACCTTGTTTTCAAAAAAAGAAGCAGTTCTAAGCTGTAATATCAAGTTCTTTAAGCTTTCGATAAAGTGTCGAAAGACCTACTTGAAGCATCTCTGCGGTTTTTTCTTTATTAAATTCATTTGAATCGAGAGCTTTTAGAATATATTCTTTTTCAAATCTTCTAACAGATACTTCAAGCGAGCCGAGCTTACTAAAATCGGAAAAGTTAGCTGCCTTTCTAAAAATTTCGGGCAAGTCTTTAACGGTAATAAAATCAGTTTTACAGAAAATTACCGCCCGCTCAATTATATTTTCAAGTTCTCTCACTTCACCGCGCCATTCGTAATTTACCAATGCGCGCATCGCCTCAGGGTCTATTCCCTTGATATTTCGATTCATCTCTTTTCTGTATTTGTTGAGGAAATGATCTGCGAGCATCGGGATATCTTCTTCACGCTCTTTAAGTGAAGGGAGGTTAATTTCGATAACGTTAAGCCGGTAAAACAGGTCTTCCCGGAATGCGCCTGCTTTTATTTCATCACGCAAATTGCGATTGGTTGATGCAACAAAACGAACATTAACGGGCAGGGCAAGTGTAGTGCCAACCGGTGTATACTCTCTTTGTTGCAAGACTCTCAAGAATTTGACTTGAAGCTGAAGAGGCAGTTCGCTTATTTCATCAAGAAAGAGAGTTCCTCCGTCGGCTGCTTTTACGAGTCCTTCTTTATCCGAAATGGCGCCGGTAAATGCGCCTTTTTTATGTCCAAAAAGTTCGCTTTCAATCAGGTTTTCGGAAATGGCGCCGCAATTTACCGCGATAAAAGATTTATCTTTTCTTCTGCTTTTAAAATGAAGCGCGCGGGCAACAAGTTCTTTGCCCGTTCCGCTGCTGCCGGTAATTAAAACAGTGCTGTCTGTTTCTGCAACTGTTTCAATCATATCGTAAATTTTCTTTATTGCTTCGCTTTTGCCAACAAAATTTTGAAAATCATAATTGCGCTGAATTTCATTTCTCAAAATTCTATTTTCAAGAAGCAGCCTTCGAATTTCAAAAATTCTTCTAACCTTAAGAAGCAGTTCATCAAACTCAAGCGGTTTAAGAATATAGTCACTGGCACCGCTTCGTAATGCTGTTATTGCCGTATCGAGCGAACCATAAGCAGTAACTATTATAAACGGAGCCTGAACATTAAGTTTTTTGGCTTCTTCAAGAAGTTGTATTCCTTTCATGCCCGGCATCTCCAGGTCTGAAATCACAAGGTCGAAAGTTTCTTCAAGAAGTTTTTCATAAGCTATTTTTCCGTTTTCCGCTTCAGCAACAGCATAGCCTTCTTTTTTTAAAATGAATGAGAGGGATTCGCGGATTATATCTTCATCATCTACAACTAAAATTCTTTCTGACATTAAACACCTTTTATTTTTAAGGATGTATCGGTAAGGTTATTTTGAAAGTAGTTCCTTCACCCAATTTACTTGAAACTTTTAAATCGCCCTGAAAACTTTTTATTATACCGTAGCTAACCCACAAACCCAGACCGGTTCCTTTTCCTTCTTTCTTGGTTGTATAGAATGGTTCAAAGACTTTTGCCAAATTTTCATCTGCTATTCCGCGTCCGTTATCATAAAATTCTATTATAATCTGATCTTCGTCTACTTCCGAGCATACACGAATTAAATCTTTCTCCAAGCCTCTTGGTGATTCAATAATAATATCGACAGCATTAAGCAAAATATTTACGAACACTTGTTGTATCTGATCTGCTACAAGAGGAAGTATTGGTATCGAATCATTCAGTTCCATTTCGAAATTTATTGATTTAGCTTTTGCGCCAACTTTAATAATCTCCACTGCTTCCTGAATATTTTGATTTATATCTGTCATCTGCAATTCATAATTAGAAGGTCTGGAAAAATCTACGAGATCGCGGATAATTTTTGAGATACGCGTAACCTGATTTTTCACAAGCTCAAGTTTTTCTTTAACAAATTCGTCGTTTGTTGAGCGCTGAACAACCTGAACAAGTGCGGAAATAGAAGCAAGCGGATTGCCAACCTCATGCGCAACACCAGCGGCAAGAGTGCCAATGCTTTCCATCTTTTGTGTGTGGACGAGCTGCTTTTCGAGAAGTTTTTTTTCTGTTAAATCCCTGTGAACGCCAAAAAAAGCTGTAACCTTTCCATCATGATCAAGTATGGGGGAAATAAGTATTTGCGTAAAAAACGGGTCGCCCGATTTGCGTCGGTTTTCAACTTCACCGACCCAAACTTTTCCTTCATTAATTGTATTCCACATTCTATTCCAAAACTTTTTAGAATGTTTACCGCTGGAGAAAACATTTGGATTTTTACCAAGTAATTCTCCTTCTGTGTAACCGCTTGCATGCACGAATGCTTTATTTACATATATCATTTTTCCAGTTATGTCTGTAATCTGAAGAGGATTAACTGTATTCTCCGCAACCCGATAGAACCTTAGTAAATCTATATCTTTTTTCTTTTCATCTGTTATATCTTTTGCAAGCACAAAGCAGTATTTGCTGTTATCGCCCCGGTCAGAAAATTGTGAAAAGTAAAACTGCACATCAAGAGCGCCATTTTTAACTTTTAATTTGGAAATGATACTATCGGACTTACCGCTGTTAAAAAAATTGGAAATAAATTTTAATGTCTTTTCGTGATGTGATTCTTCAATCAAGTCAAAAAAAGTAATTTTCGGTAAATATTTTTTATTTAATTTTAATTTCGAAACAGCCGGTTGATTGACGTCAAGAATGGCTCCTTCGTTTGAAACAATGAAGCACATTTCCGGAAAACTATTCAGCAGTTCGAAATCAAATTTGTATTTTTTGTTCATTCGGTTTTGTAAAAATATTACTTACTCACCTTACGCAAAAGTTCGAAACTATATTGTAAATCGAAGCGAAGCTTCGAAAAAATACCAATTTTTTACGAAGCTACCGCTTCGTTCTACAAATTCTGCGTAAGGTGAGTTACTTATTAAAAAAACGTGCACAAAAATAAAAAACGAATGGTTAAAGCCCTAACTAATTTTTTCCCCCGAACAGAATTGAGTACCTTCTCAGTAACGAGAATGAAAAGTGCAAGGTTTTAATTTTCGAGAAGCGGACACATAAATTAATACCAGAAGCATTAAAATTTTGTAAAAATTCAAATAAACTAATTGAATATTTTCTGGAACGAAGCTTGTATATAAAACAGTCTTAAGCAGTACTAAAGAGGTTAATTATTAGCCGATGAGCGACCTATCCCGGCATAAAAAGTAGTTACCTCAAAACCTCCTTTGGTGATCGATATAACACGGTTCCAAATCACAAAAATAGCCCACCAACGGGGCACGTTTGAGTTAAAAGGTCATAACCCGTGCCCCTAGTCTTTTTAAATCAATTCTGTATAAAATTACAACAGTTATTTCTTATCCGTTAACTAATGTACTTACGACAATATCAAACGAAATTAAGTTGACGCCTATGCGCAATTCGGAATGGGGTACTCGCAATGAATTAACAAAGTAACGTTAATGAAGAACCATTAAATTTAAGTCTAAATAGCTCAAATAAAGTCTTGAATTTTTTTAAAAAGCTCTGTGGTTAGAAAGAACAGTTTTTGTTATGTTTGTAAAAAAAAAATATGAAAATAGGTTTAATTCAATACAGCCCCGAATGGGAAAATAAAAAAGAAAACAAAATCAAAATTAGCCGCTTATTAGAAAATCAAAATGGAGTATCTTTATTTATTCTTCCTGAACTCACTTTGACCGGCTTTACGATGAAGTCGGGTGAATTTTGCGAACCTGGTGATGGAGAGAGTTTTGAATATTTTTCATTGCTTGCATTAAACAAAAATGCGCACGTTCTTGCCGGTATTATAGAAAAAGATGGGAGCAAAATTTATAACACTATGCTTCATATAAACCCAGAGGGCGAGCTTGTTAATAAGTACCGGAAAATTCATCCATTTACTTACTCCACTGAAGATAAATATTATAGCGGCGGTGAAAAAACTGTAGTGACTCAAATTGAAGAATGGATGACAGGACTTTCAATTTGTTACGATTTACGTTTTCCGGAGTTGTACCGCATTTATGGAAAAGCAAGAACGGAACTAATGGTTGACATTGCAAACTGGCCTGTTGCACGCATCGAACATTGGCGCACACTGCTTAAAGCCCGCGCTATTGAAAATCAATGTTATGTTGCTGGCGTTAACCGTGTAGGCAGCGATCCCAAATTAAATTATAATGGGTACAGTAGTTTGTTTGACCCGATGGGGGATGAAATAATTTGCGCTGTTGATTCAGAAGAAGTTTTGATTGCTGAAATAGATATTGAAACCGTTAATTCAGTAAGGGAGAAATTTCCATTTCTTCAAGATATAAAACTACTCT
>Ga0210044_10007347_pt1 | contig 14089 bp, 11 predicted proteins | sample CryGey13umfilter_2_FD_183959 | JGI IMG/M metagenome (GOLD analysis project Ga0210044, IMG submission 183959) | Groundwater microbial communities from aquifer in Utah, USA - Crystal Geyser 4/9/14 3 um filter (SPAdes) (version 2) | ecosystem: Environmental > Aquatic > Deep subsurface >...
AAAAGAAGAGTTGCAAACTAAAGTAAATGCCTTTTTATGGAGATATATGAATGACCGTCCCCACTTGGGACTTAATATGATGACACCGCATGAATTCGCTTTGTCGCATTTGACTTGATACATATCGATTTATATCAATTTTACTTGATTTTTGCTATAATACCTCTGTTAATTTAATATGCTGCCACATGGTTCTACTCCCGGACGTACCGGCAATTGTCCTCAATCTTCCAATTATTCTTACGATTATTGCAGTATCACGATATGTTATAGGATTTAAAGCCTGGAAGAACTATCCAGTTTTGGCACTTAGTCTCGCCTATTACCTCTTTTTTCAACTGCTAGAATCTACCTGGGTTGCACTGCTTTTCTGGGCTCTCTTTGTGATTATTATCATCGGATCAGCAATTACAACACGCTTTCTTATTCGTCGTCTCAAAATCAACTACTATGCAAGAATTGCGGTAATGTATTTAATTGCTACCATCGCCGCACTATTCGCGATTGCGGTTATAGGAAATACATCATTAGGAACACTGGTGACCGACCCTCTGTTTGGTATCGCCATCTTCCTGGTTGGCACCGCAATTGACGAATTAGCAACACTCCTCTTCAAGAAAGATTTGCAAGAATTTCTGCGCCGCCTTATTTCAACCGTGGGCATATCGTTACTGTCTGGTTTGATTATCACTTGGGCTTGGTGGAATGGGGTCATTACCGTACATCACGAAATACTCGTCGTAGTATTAATCGCAGACCTAATAGTCGCTTTCTGGACCGCTATAAGGTTCACAGAGCTAATCCGTTTTAGTTCTATCATAAAGAACCAACGTTAATCATGTTTGGCATTTCTCTAACAGAATTTTCGCGCAAGATCCTTGGTCTTAACCTGCGCAATATTACGTTTATTCGACGATTAAATCCCAATAAATACAAAAAATACGCGGATGATAAACTGCTTACAAAGCGTGTTTTGGGAAAAAAGAAGATAAAAACGCCCGAACTTTATAAAATCATAAGAAGTAAGGAGCAAATTTCGTACATTAACTGGGGTGCACTTCCAAAAAGTTTCGTTATAAAACCCAACAGGGGAACGCACGGATCAGGAATTATCGTATTTTACGGCAAAAAGAAAGGCAAACTAGAGTGGATTATGCCTAACATGGAAACTATGAATGTTGAGGCGATTAAGCAGCACATAGGCGATATCATCGATGGAAAATACTCTATTGACGGCAAACAAGATGTTGCCTTCTTCGAAGAAAGAGTTAGTAACCATCAAGTTTTGAGGCCTTACGCATATCGTGGCATACCAGACATTCGAGTAATTGTATATAATTCCTTCCCTATTATGGCGGAACTTCGACTTCCCACCCGAGAATCTAGGGGTACAGCAAACTTACACGCAGGGGGCATTGGTGTCGGAATAGACATCGGTTCAGGGGTAACCACTACAGCGATACACCGAAAAGGCTTCGATCTAATTGGAGATCGGTACGATTTAATTGAAGAAACTCTAGACGAACCCCGAATGACCCTTCGCGGAATCAAAATTCCCTACTGGGAAAAGGTGCTAGAGCTTTCCGTTAGGAGTCAGCAGATTTCTAAACTAGGATTGGTTGGAGTTGATGTTGTCATCGACAAAGAAAAGGGGCCAATGATTTTGGAATTAAACGCACGCCCGGGATTGGCAATTCAGTTGGCAAATCAAGAAGGATTACTCGAGCGGATAACTCAAGTACAACGTTTCAAAAAGAGTAAAACCGTCGAAAAGTATGTCGCTATTGCCCGCAACCTATTTGGGGGAGAGATTGAAGAACAGGTTGAAAACCTAACTGGGCGAGAAATTATAGGACTTATTGAAAGAGTTACCCTAACACCCACCCCAGCAGTATTAGAGGATCTAATTAAGCGGAAAAAGAAAGGCGTTGTTCCTCCAAAAGAAACAGCAAAATGCAAAGTTGATACCGGAGCCCTTAAATCCGCGATTGATTATAATTTGGCGGTAGCCCTCGGCTATTCCGAACTTATCGCAATACAGCATGTCATTACGAAAAGATATCATTCGCTTGAAGAGGCACACACGGTTCGTGAAGAATACGACCAAAAAGTAGCCAAGAAAGAATTTGCAACCATTAGGGACTTTGTCGTGGTCAAATCTACCAACGGCTACACAGTTCGCGCGGTTATTGAGGCCCAAATAACACTTGGTTCAGTAACTAAAACGTACAAATTAAACGTCAGTGATCGTTCAGATTTGCTCTACCCTGTTATAATTGGAAGAAACGATTTGCGAGAGTTCCTGATTGACCCAACTCGCGTTTTCACCATGAGGCAACAATAATTTAAGCCTGCTAGCAATGTCTAAAAGTATTGCCATATTATTACAAAAAGGATTCCGAAACAAATTTGAACCCCAGGCCTTGGTTCAAGCCTTCACAAAAGCCGGCTGGAAGGCAGACCTCATCACCATCGAGGATGTTTATGCAATATACAACGAAAAAGGCGACTATTTTGCCCACAGTGAGAAGGGGGATTTAGCACAATACGACGCCCTTCTTGTGCGCGAAGTCTTTGCCTACTTCAAATACGCGATAAACATTATTTCGTACATGAAAAGTAAAGGGAAATTGGTGGTCGATAACAATCTAGCCACTGAAAAAATGATGATTAACAAGTTAATTGACGGCCAGCGCATCGTGCAAGCAGGCCTTCCCTTCCCAAAAACCTTTCACGCACACACTTTAGCGAATTACTTAGCAATGCTTCCAATTATTGCGAAGGAAACCAACTTTCCGTTGGTAGTAAAACATCGATCAAGCGGAAAAGGGGCAAAGATATTTAAAGTTGAAGATCGTTTAGACCTTGAAAATTTATTGACGGATCTTAATGAGGACAATAAACTTGGAAGATATTACATCCAAGAATTCCTTCCATTAGAAGCAGATTACCGCGTGTTAGTGGTTGCAGATCAAGTCGTTGGCGCAATGCTGAGAATTCCAAAAAAAGGCGATTTTAGAGCCAATTTCTCGCTTGGTGGTACAGTAGAACCTGCTGAGTTGACCAAGGAGTTAGAGACCCTGGCACTTAAAGCCGCAGCAGCTACAAATTGCAACTTTGGTGGTGTTGATATTGTCTACACAAAGGAAGGCAAGCCGTACCTCCTCGAAGTTAACAGAACACCGGGCTTTCAAGGCTTTACGCAAGCACATGGCATCGACGTTGCCAAAATGTTTGTTGATTACATAGAGAAATTGATGGAGAATAGAAAATGAAGCTTGCGATAATCGGAATGAATCCCTATTACGAAAGCGACAGGATTCTTTACGAAGCACTACAAAAAGGGCACGAAGCCGTATTCCTCTCAAAACGCAGAATTGTAGAAACAAATTTTTTTGATAAAGGCAAATTCGGCATCTTCTTTTCAGTACCCACGCGAGAAGAGCAGTTGTTTTCTAAAGAAAACTTCCCAAATCAGGAGCTGTTAAAGCTGAATCCCGAACAATCTTATGCACCGGAGAAGGAAATTCGGACACTGCTAGGTGGTAATTCCAATAAAAGGATTTCAAACCTATTCGACATCAACTACTTCGATGCATTTATATTCAGAGAGATTTCTAAGACACTTGAATGGTCAACCATTCTGGCCAACTATCTGCTGTCCCATAAGAAGACAGTTGTGGACGAAAAAATTGGTTCGGAAATGTACTATAAGTCCAAACACGGAACTTTCTACAAAACGAGTTTGTCCGGTTTCCCCTACGCTAAGACCTTCGCCATTACTTCGAAATCTATGCTATTGTCCATGCTTGAGCATGTAGCCTACCCGATCATCGTAAAGAAGTCGGAGAGTTCCAAAGGTAAGGGCGTTTATAAGTGTACAACAAAAGTAGAGGTTTTGGCACTGCTCGAGCAGGAAAACTTAAAGGTTGGGGAGTTGCTTTTCCAAGAGTGTGTCGACTACCGTGGCGATATCCGAGTAATTGTCGTTGGTGATAAGATTCTTGGTGCAATGCGAAGAGAGCCACAACCTGGACAATGGAAAGGAAATGTTGCCCAAGGCGCCAATGCGTACCCTATAGAAATCTCCGAGGAAGTAAAAAAGCTTGCTCTAGATGTGGTAAAACTTCAAAACGCAGAAATGCGCGGAGTTGATATTATGCTTCCAAAATCGGGTCCTGTCCTGATCGAAACCAATAGCGCACCACAATTCAAAGGCTTCGAATCCTCAACCGGTGTAAATGTAGGAAAAGAAATTGTTGAATATCTTGAACAAAAACATGAAAAACTATCCCACAATTAAAACGGCAATAAAAGGCCTAGTTTTGCAGACTTTGCAGAACAAACATCTCCCCTTCCTTGTGTCTTTGCTATCTAATAAGGAAATTCAAAAAACACTGTTCCGCGTACCAACCCACATTTCCGAAGAAAAAGAAGCAAAAGCACTAGATAAAATGTACAATACGTCCCCTCCAAAGGAAATTATGTACATCCTAACGTTAAAATCATTACTTACAGAAACTTATCTGGGCTACGTAACGATCAAGCTTATCGATTGGAATGTGAAAAGTTGCTATCTGTCTGTAGCAATACTGCCCGATTCAATATTTAGAGGTAAAGGGTATGCAAAGGCGTGTTACGATGCATTTTTCGAGTATCTTTTTTCTCTCGGGTTGATGAAAATTTACGGAAGAACAAACGAAACAAATATTGCAACCATCAAATTAAACGAAGCTACGGGCTTTCGTTTTATCGGACGACAAACAGGCTTCATGCTCTACCCCGACAATACTAGCCAAGATGACTTATTCTTTGAGCGTTTGAATCCAGAAATCAACAAGAAATATTCGAAAATACTCTTCAACCAACAAAAAAAACTCTTAGACATAGTAACTCCGTTGGCCGAGGCCAGAAGAAACAACGCAGTTTCAAGAAAGTTGCTGGAAACTACACTCTCAGCGTTAAATGCCGTAGACATGACTGCTTTAGCTATTCCCTTTCAGCACTTCACCAAAGAACTTATTGACGGGCTAACAGATGAATTAGCAGTAACCGGACAACCGTCTCAACCTACAAATGATTCGAAGATTGAGGTATTAACGCAAACACTGCTAGCACAAAATGCTATTGAACAAGGATTGCCGCTTCTAGTCGCGCCAATAACAAACAAGCAGAAGGAAGCTGTTCACGTTACCTGCAGCAATCTCATGCGAATTGCTCAAAACAATCAGCTAGCCGCTGGCGAAACGATATTGACTGCGCCCGATTTAGAAAAAGCATGTACTTATGGTTGCTACACACCAGAAAACTGGGACTATTTACGCTTTCTTTTCTTAGGCAAAAACGTTAGTAACAGCACGCTTGCCATTATCATTGCGATCCAAAAGTACTTAAAAAGTCTTTGAGAAACACCACTGTATCCTAATTCAGCTCTGGAATTCTTGGGGGTAGTTGCTTTCTCCCCTAGAACCTTATTTGAAACAACAGGAATTAAGGAGGAGAATACTGAATTGTGTAAACTATCAACCTCTCTAGTAGTTGTTTTCTTCGCAAAGTCCGGAGTACTTCTTGAACTTATAGTACTATTGTTCTTGTTTGGTATTGTGCAATTATCAAGAAGCTTAGCAGACTTGCTGCCGGCTGTCAGCGTTATTTTAAACATACTTCCTACCAGCTTGTTAAGCGAAATATACGTCAAGTATAATCCGTTTTCGTAGTTACCAGGAAACGATACTATTACTGTTGCGTCGTCTTTAATCAGCATTGCCCCAGAACCATATTTCCAATTTGTCGCTATAAGATATTCCTGCAACGGCTTTCCGTTTATTCTTATTGGCAGTTTGATTTCCGTAGCAATTATATTTCCGGTGTGCTTAATTGCCACTTCCCAGTATTCTTTTCCAGACATACAAATATTCCTTACGTGTTCGACAACATCGCTGGTTTGTACGTTGAATTTTACTTGTTGATGTTTTTCGACATTGTCAACACGAAGCATAATTGCCCCAGAAGAGGCGACGTTTGCAGGCATTACCTCAGGAAAACTAATGACCAATTCTTTTTCAACACTTTCATTTTCTGATAATACTAATGGTAAAAATTTGTGCCGAACAACATCTAAAAGCATAGTTTTTTCAACTATGCTTTCTGGAACTGTTATATATTCCTCCCACATTTTAGGCACATCTACGGACAGCTCAACACTGTTCTGTGCTAAACCTCCTGTGTTTTTTACAGTAAAAGGCAATCGAAATTCCTTACCTGTATCCACCGACCATGAAGTTTCATTGATTTCTATCACATATTTGGGATGGACTTGGCAAGTTTCTTGCTTCTGTTCGATTACGAAAGGAATTCGCTCAATACAATAGTTTCCACCATAATTTCCGCTATTTATTTCAGTAATAATGCCGCCCCACGTCCATCGCTCGAAGTCATCCCTTCCGACTAACAGTGCGTGCGTGTCTGGATCTTCAGAAGTAATGGGCTTTCTAAAGCTCAGGCAACGTTTCACTCGATGCTGAACATGGATTCTTGTCGTTTTTTGACCCGGTGCGACCTCAATTCCGGCAAATTTCTTTAATTCGCCCGGCAGCAAATTTAACGCAGCGCCTTCCTCAATACTAATCGATTCCTCCAATTTTCCGATGTTTCTTAATTCTAACGAGACTTGGGCTGCAACTTTCCCCTCATTGCTCGTTGTGCATGTATGCGAAAAGGACACAACTTCGATAGGGTTTATCACTTGCGACACGAATATTTCTTTTCCTAAAGGGGCTTGCCCGCCCTGCACAATCGGCTGCACATTTCCTCTGGAGCCAAGAGAAAGACTGTCCCCACCTTTAGTCAACAAGTTTGTACCTTGAAGGTACACAATGTTTCGATATTGCACGCCAGGAACGTTGATAATATCAGCTACAGTAGTCTCTTGATATTGGCCTAAAAACAGTGTGCTGCTCTTTGCTGCGACGATATGTCCAGTTTCGTTATACGGATACCACCAAACATGAATATTTGCCCCAGGGGGTACCTTTATGTTGTCGGCACTACCAGGTACTCTTGTGTATACGCCATGAACAGCTGTTGATAAAGAAGGGAATGTATATTGCGATAGTTTCGATACATTGTCACCCTGCAAGCTCTCTTCGTATGAATATAATGCCTTTTCGTCGGTTTCAGTCGTTGGCAACGAGTATCCTATGCCGATTGCAAAGTGTAAGGCACTTTCAGAAATACTTCCGTTCGGAAAAAAGGTATCTGCACGCACTTTTCTTGTCTGGAATACTATTAACGATAATATCCCATACTCTATTAACACCGCGAGCAATAAAACTGTCCTGATTCGTTCTCTTGTGGTACTCATATTGTCCAATACTAACTGGACAAATGTGAACCGCCAAAAGCAGACCAACTATTTACCAAGAGCTGGGCCAAATGGAGCGCAGATATTCGAGCCCGTGAAACCAAATTCTGGCATTGTTGATATCCTATGGAAAAACGGCGGCGCCGTGAAACATGTTGATTATGAATAGGATAATCGAAGAAAGTACTCCCAAAACGACACGCAAAACCATCTCAAATCCAAACACAAATCGGCCAAGCGTACAAAAGTATCCAATTATCGTTAATACTTCAATTACAGGCGATATTAACATCCCGACAGCAATTCCCCATGGTGTAATTTCCTTGAAGATTACCCACTGAACCGGAGCGACACATCCCCATATCCCGATATTAACTAGTATTTCCTGCAAGACAAGCCGCAGTCTCCATTTTTCTATCCACGCCGCAACGATATATATTCCTACACACGCTCCTGAAACCAGCCAATATCCAGCATCAAATAAGTAGGATGGATTTACGAGGAGTAGCGCTGCCAAACCGACGCTAAAGTGCCATTTAACAGGCAGCATCCCCGTCGTTTTTATTATATGTAAAAGCAAAACCATAATTATCGCGCGAAAGAGAGAAACGGCTTCACCCACTACGATAAATAGCAGGAATAGCACCAGGAAATCGGCAGCTGAACGGTATTTACGCCTCCATTTATTGGTGATCTGCGAAACAAGCAATTGTAAATAACGTATGTTAATTCCGGAGATTGCCACCACATGTAATAAGCCAAGTTTTTTCATTGTTTCTGTCAATTCTTTTGGAATATGTGTCTCGCCAAAAAGCATACTTGTTACCAAAGCGGCGTGTTCTTCGGGCAAATCTCTGCGAAGCCACAAAAAATATGATTCCCGATATGCAAACCCAAGACGTAGCAGTTTATAGTAGACATTGCGGTATTTACCCGTTTCTGTATATTCTGCTGGCTCGGCAGTAATTTTCGCTTTTCCGTTAAATCTCCCAAATTTTTCTCTTGACGTTACTTGAATTTTTACATAAGAGTAGTTTGTCGGGCATAACGCACGTTCACATTGCGAGTAAATCAACGCCCTGTTTCGGCCACTGCCAACACAACTGTCAACCTGCACTGACGCATTGTGATCGTATTGTTTAACAACTACCCCAATACATACGTCGCCTATCAACACCTGGCTGTGCTGAAGGGGAAGGCCGGAAATACCGCCGAGAACCATTCCAATTGCCGTAACCAAAAGCCACGTGGACAACACAACCGAATTTCTAAGACCAAAGTATATGCATATAGTTCCAAAAACAGTCAATAGCCAAACTGTAAAGGCTTCAGCTGAAATCAACAGGACACCGGCCAGTGTGCCAACCCACAATAACAAGTAAGGCATACCCAAGTAAAGCACAGCAATTATGTTAAAATAATCTATGAGATACCTAGGCGCCCATGTTTCAACAGCAGGCGGACTGTCAAATGCCATCATTGCAGCAAAGCAGCTAGACATTAACACCATTCAAATTCATCCAACAGCACCACAAAGATGGACGTCAAAGCCGATTGAAATCGCCGAAATAGAAGGTATGGTTAAGGCGCAAAAACAATCGCCCGTTAAGATGGTTTTTGCGCACGCAATATACCTGATTAACTTGGCTCAACCCGATAAACAGAAATTTCACTTAGGTAAACTCTCTCTCGTTCACTATTTAAACTTCATGCGAGACCTTGCAACCATCGCAAAACAGTACGCTGGCGACATAATTGCCGGCGGAGTGGTCGTTCACGTAGGTTCCGCAATTCATTATCCAGCCAAGCAAGAAGCAATGGATCGAGTCCTCTATGGTTTGAACTGGATTCTCGAACAAGCACCGGCAGGCCAATTACTATTAGAATCAAGTGCAGGGTCTGGACAGGTAATCGGTGAAAAACTCGAAGATTTGGCCTGGCTTCGCGAAAACTCAGAACAAAAAGAGAGAATCAGCATTGCGCTAGATACAGAGCACATGTTTGCCTCCGGTTATGACTGGACGAATCCTGAAACGGTGGTTGCACAAGTCGAAAAAGCAATTCCGCTCGATCTAGTAAGCTTAATCCATTTAAATGATTCCAAGGTACCTTGCGGCTCAAAGAAGGATCGTCACGAAAATCTTGGCGATGGACTTATTGGTGAAGATGCCTTGAAACAGATCATCAATCACCCAAAACTAAAACATATTCCGATGGTTCTAGAAACTCCTCACATGAAAAGCATCGAAGAAGCCCGTATCGACGTAGAAAAGCTAAAAGAATGGGCACAAGAATAAACTACTAGCTAATAGTCGGCAGCTATTTCCCTACGAAGTTAACCGCTTTCCCCGGCACATATACAACCTTTTTGTGACCATTAGGCAAGTGTTTTTGAACCTCAATTATAGCCATGGCCACGCTTACCACCTTGTCTTCTGCCTCTGATATGGCAACGCTTAACCGCGCACGAACTCGACCATTCACCATAACGGGTATTTCGACCAACTCCACCTCGCTATTTGCAGATTCCTCTACTGTAATCGACTGCTGGTGAACACTCCCTTTTTCGCCTAGTCTTTCCCACATTTCCTCCGCTAAATAGGGAGTAAATGGAGAAAGTAACACCAAGAACTCCTTAAGTTTTTTATCTGTCCACTTCGCCTTCTCGTATTTATTACAGAATTCCATCAAGGTAGAGACAATTGTATTGAATTTGAGGTTCTCGATATCAAACGCAAGCTTCCTCTTAAGCTTATCGAGAGAAACGGTTTCACCATTTGTGCTCATGGCTGAATCTTCATTCACCATCGCCACCCCATTTTTAATCATTTGCTCTACTCTACGCATAAACCTTGCTATGCCAACTACGGACTTATCGCTCCATGGTGTAACGGAATCGTACGGCCCAATGAACATCATGTACAGTCGGACCACATCGGCTCCGAATTTATTCACCACTTCGTCTGGATTTACTACATTTCCAGACGACTTACTCATTTTACGGTTATCTGGTCCTAGGATTATTCCGTGGTTTCTTCTCATTTGGTAGGGTTCTATGTTAGGAACCGCCCCCAAGTCGTAAAGGAACTTGTAAATGAACCTGGAATACAATAAATGCAACGTCACGTGTTCCTGCCCGCCATAATACAGATCCACCGGCATCCAATATGACGCGATATTGAAATCAACCAACTTTTCTTTATTGTGTGGGTCTAGATATCGCAAGAAATACCAATTAGATCCTGCCCAGTTTGGCATTACATCAGTTTCTCGCGTGGCTTCACCTTTACATATCGGGCAAACCGTTTTCTTCCATTCATCTGCTTTCTCTAATGGTGAACTTCCATCTTCTCCCATTTTGTAATCTTCGAGTTTTGGAAGCACAACCGGTAATTCTTGCATGCCAACCGACGACCACCCACAAGTTTTACAATACACCATTGGCGTAGGTTCTCCCCAATAATGCTGTCGAGAGAACACCCAATCATGGAACTTGTACATGGTTACACGCTTTCCCCAACCCTTCTCTTCAAAATAATCCATGGTTTTGTACATTGCCTCGGAAAAACTAGTCCCATTTAAAAAGTCCGAATTTACCATTTTCCCAGGCATGCCTTTCGAAACAATTTGCTCTTTTCTGGTCACTGGTGTTTCATCGCCGTCTTCACCAACAACGACTCGGTCAATTGGAATACTGGACTTCTGAGCGAATTCAAAATCTCTTAAATCGTGCGCTGGACATCCTTGCAATGCGCCTGTTCCAACCGTTGCCAGCGCAAAATCTGCTACCCAAACAGGAATTGGTTTCCCCGTTACGTGATTCGCTACATATGAGCCCGTAAACACCCCTGTTTTTGTTTTATTGCCGATACGGTCAAAGTCAGTTTTCGCCTTTGCCTCTTTAACATATTGCATCACGGCTTCTTTTTGCTCAACTGTCGTCAATGCCATTACGTCTTTATATTCGGGGGCAACGACCAAAAAGGTTGCTCCAAAATTCACTGGCGTAGTTGTATAACACGGCACAACCAAATCACTATCGACCACTTTGTAATCGATGATTATTCCTTGGCTTTTACCAATCCACTCCTTCTGTGCAGCTTTTATACCATTTGGAAAATCGACGGTATCAAGATCGGCAATTAATCGCTCCGCGTACGCAGTAATTCGCAACATCCATTGTTCCAACACGCGTTCCTCTACAGTAGTTCCACAGCGTTCATGTGTTTTATCAGCCATAACTTCTTCGTTCGCCAAACCGGTTTTACACTTTGGACACCAAGCAACGGGCATTTTCGATTTATATGCAAGGCGATATTTGTCCTGATACTCATTAATTGCCTTGAATCCAGACTTTTTTACTTCCGCTGGAATAGGCAAATCTGCAATTGGTCTTGCCTGCCCCTTACCACCATCCCGTCGAACAAAATCAGCATCATACCAGTGCTCGAACAGTTGAATAAAAATCCATTGTGTCCATTTGTAATATGCAGAATCGGAGGTATCAATTTCACGTTCCCAATCAAAGGCTAACCCTAACGATTTCAATTGACGTCTAAAAGTTTGAATGCTTTCCTGCGAAATTTCCTGAGGGCTCCTGTTCACCTTTACCGCATGGTTATACGTTGGCAAGCCAAACGTATCCCAGCCCATCGGATATAGCACGTTATAGCCCCGCAATCGATAGTATCTTGCATAGGCATCAAACAACGTGTAATTCCAACAATGACCCATATGCAACCCGTCGCCACTTGGGTATGGAAGTTCAACGAGTGCGTACTTTTTCGGTTTTTTCGAGAAATCCTCAGCTCTACCAAGCCCCATAGTTTCCCATCGTTTATTCCATTTGTCTTGCACCGACTTAAAGTCGTATTCGCCCTGCGTTGCCATGTCTGCCTTTTCAAAATTATGTAGTATCAGGCATTATACCGCGAATTAGAGAATTAGAGAAATGAATGTATTGGTTGGGTACCTCTAAACAAAGGAACCAAAGAAAACAATCAGGAGATGATGGTTCTAACCCTGGTTTCCGTAGTAGCAATTCTTTCCTGTGGTTTACTTCCGGGCGCTAAAGCTTTGGAACAACCAAGCAATGGAGCCCACAACAAGAAAGGTACTAGCGGTATTAGTTATGGTACTTACTCTTGGGACGGTCTTAGCAATCACCGTTTTCGCAATAGCGGCAAGACGGCCACCCGATTAACTCTACGCTTAATCCCTCAACCTTTAGTGTCTTTGTGCTTTAATGCTTTAATGCTTTAATGCTTTAATGCTTTCTTGCTTTGGTCCTTTATCCTTTAATCTTCAGCCTTCAATCTTCAATTCCTCGCTCTTCCCCATATCCCAAAGAATATTAAAGATTCCTTTTTCTTGTTCAACTATCTCCTTATTGTAAATTTCTACCCCAAATACCTGGTCACCCTCCCACTGAACGATAGCGTGCACATCATTATAGAGAAACGTTTCTTGCGTAATCTTCAGTATCTTCTCTGGGATTACCCGCGGTTTCCAAACCTTCTTTATTTTAATGGGTGAATGTTTCATTTCGTTCTCCGTGCTGTTTTTCATCCGTAAAGTCTCTTCATTCATAAGAATTCTGTTCACAATTCCTCGGCGAATCATTTCTCCCCACCAATTATCCACGAACGATGGACTTGTAGCCTCTTTTAAGGTGCGATAGCCGAAACTGAGTACTTCGTCAGTTGCATCTAAGCTGTTCCAAATAAGTTGTTTCACCTTTTCGTGACCAATATACTGAATTACTTTTGTTTTTGATTGACTGTATTTTGATAACTCTTCAAACGAGTGCTTTGCATCCTGGTACTTCTCTTTCATTTCTTCGAAACGCGTTTCGAAAGAATCCAACCGTGTTTTCAAGAAACTTAAAGAAGAGGCTTCATATTTGGTAGTCTTCAACACAGCTAATCGGCGCAGAAACCCACGATCTGACAATTCTTCACAATATCGGTACAAACTCATACGATTGACTCCTGTGTGGCGAGATATTTCGACTATCGAAGCGGTGCCATTTTGCAAGACGAATAAATATATTTGGGCCTCTTCTTCTCGCAATCCTAGAAGTAATAAGAATTCTTTTAGTTCTTGCATGTGCAGCACTTCGTAGTCATCTTATGTACAATTTTCGTGCATCAGTTCGCTAGTATACTACACTTTCGACTACAATTGTGTCAATAGATTAGTGCAATCAACTATGAATCTAATAATTATCGATAAAATTGAACGATTTAACAAAGAACAGTTGCTCCGACTAAAAAGCGTAGGTAACGTAGTATTTCCACCTCTTAGCCAAAACCCACTCAGCAAACTACGCCCATCGACTTATATAGAAGATGCCGTAATTGCTCTTAACCCTGATGAATGGCGATGGTCATTGACTGCAGCAGACATGCAGCCCTTTACCACCCTTACTTCAATCTGTCTTCCAACAACCTCCTTCGAATGGGTTGATACAGCATACTGCAAACAAAATAACATTATCATTACTAATACGCCCAACTACTCCACTGAGGCAGTTGCCGAATATGCAATCTGGATGATGTTCTCGTTGGTAAGAAAGCTTCCCCTCATGCTGTCTGGAACAATTAAAAACTATAATGATCTATCTCTGCAAACTGAAGTTAAAGGAAAGGTCGCAGGAATTATTGGCCTAGGCCATGTTGGCACTAGAATTGCGGAATTCTGTGACCGATTGGGCATGAAAGTAAT
>Ga0210044_10007350_pt1 | contig 14088 bp, 10 predicted proteins | sample CryGey13umfilter_2_FD_183959 | JGI IMG/M metagenome (GOLD analysis project Ga0210044, IMG submission 183959) | Groundwater microbial communities from aquifer in Utah, USA - Crystal Geyser 4/9/14 3 um filter (SPAdes) (version 2) | ecosystem: Environmental > Aquatic > Deep subsurface >...
GTCTCCTCGAGCGCTGGTAGCATCCCTGCACCTCCGGTTGGCCATGCCTCAGCATGGACGTTCGAAAGTGCTTAACTTTATTATCGATTCAGCAATTCCCACTAAGTGCCGAAAATCGGCCGCACCCAATCCCTGGTATGGGTTATCTCTGGTGCTTTTGGGGTCAATTGCGTACAAACCGATACCGCTGCCGCCATCATCAACCAGATACATACATACATGCCATAGGTCTGCAACGCTTTGGCAATGGTGTATTCATAACTGGTCAGCCCCAGGGGGGGGATAGGTCAAGGTCCGGATTGAGTTGCAAAAGAGCCGGCCCTTTGTGAGTGTGGTTGATCGTGCAAACTCGGCGGTGAAGACGCTCGTTGATTCCAAGGTCATCGAACAGGTCGCTTCCTTGGTCGAAGGGGTCTTAGCCGAGTCGCTCGAGGATGAGCAGGCCGCTGAAAAAGAGGTTTGGGCCGCTCTGCTTGAGATTGGTCGGCTACTGCTTGTGGCGCTGCTGGCGAGGCGATGCTGGCCCGTGGCTGTTACGAGCTATCAACTCTTGGTCTTTCCGTGTCGGATGTGCGCTTCAGGATGGACCGGGACTATTGGGCTGTGATCAACACTGCGCTCGGCCGCATCGAGGTTGCCCTGGTTCGCCTTCGCCGCAAGACACTCGGCGGGCCTTATGCGACGCACACTCCCTCCCGAGCAGTGTTCCCGCTTCATCCGCACTGCCGTTCGTCCACGATGCTCTTGCGTGAGGCATCGCGTTCGACCGGTCGTTTGGGCAGCGCTGAGTTGGCCTTGTTCGCCCGCTATGCCGCCGCACGGGGTCACCGTCCTCGATCCTCGCCAGCAGCGTGCTTGGGGGTGCCGCCGCGAGCGATTCAGACCCGAAAGGGCGACCAAACGCCGTTACTGCAGTGCACAGTCAGAACCAGGTCTGGTTTTGTGTGTGCACCTCTTGTGCACAGTCAAAACCAGGTCTGGTTCTTGGTGTGCACCTCGTGTGCACAGGCAGAACCAGGTCTGTTTTTTGGTGTGCACTGCGGGGATGAAGTCCTTTGAGACCTGATTCGAGGTGTGCACCTCCAGTGCACGGGCTGAACTGGGTCTGGTTCTTGGTGTGCACAAAGGGAGTAGTGTTCCCCGCGACGCGACCCAAGAGGGTGAGAATGAGCACGGATACTGATGGAAAACAGGAGCAATTTGATCACACTTCGTGATGGACAGCATTGACACTCTGCCGGAAATCCGCCCAGTGCGAGTGTTTTGCACGCAATCTGCTGGATAGAGAAGTTCGCAGCGATTTCCCCTGCCCCTCGCCCTCGGCGTCGGTCGCACTCTGTGGGCGAAGCCCAGGCCGATGACGAGGGTGAGGGACAGGGGACTCCCTTGCTCCGAGCCTGAGATTGAGGGAGTTTGCGCCCATCAGAAAGCGTGGATGTACTGCCATCAGAGAACGAGAGCACGCTCAAGAAGTTGACAAGACGCGACCCGACCCCGGGAGGCAACCTCCTCAGCGGGGGAGCCGTCTTGCAAACACCCGACCCCGGGAGGCAACCTCCTCAGCGGGGGAGCCGTCTTGCAAACACCGAGCGAATGGGGTAGCAGATCGGTCTTGTTTCCCAGATGGCGATTGGACTGCGCACCGAGTGGTCACTGGTCGTGCCGCGGCCCGACAGGGACCACGCGCTGCGTGGCACCATGTGCGCAGCCTCGGGGTTTACTAGGCTCTCCGCTTCCAGGCTGCGAACTGCCGTGCCCGTCGGTTGTCGCCAAGCAATGGACCCACATGGACATGTTCCTCGAGACCATCATTCTCTTCCCCACAGTGATCTTCACGGTGCTCTTCATCATCGTGCTGCTCTACTGGCTCTTCGTCGTGTTCGGCGCCTTCGACATCGACCTCTTCGGCGGGAGCGACGGCCTCGTCGAGGGTGGCGCCGAAGCGGGCGCCGAGGGCTTGGCCGAAGGTGCGGCGCACGGCATTGCGGAGGGGGCGGCCCAGGGCATTGCGGAGGGGGCGGCCCAGGGCATCGCGGAGGGGGCGGCCCACGGCATCGCGGAGGGGGCGGCCCACGGCATCGCGGAGGGGGCGGCCAACGGCATCGCGGAGGGGGCGGCCCACGGTCTGACCGAAGGTGTGGCCGAAGGAGCGGCCGACGGGCTCGGCGACGGGCTGAGCGAGGGAGTCGCCCATGGCGCCACCGAAGGCGGGGCTCACGCCGCGGGGCACGGCGCCTTTACCGGTCTCTTGACGGCGTTGAAGCTGCGCTCTGCGCCTGTCACGGTGGTCTTCAGCCTCATTGTGCTCTGCGGCTGGGTGACGAGCTACGTCGGGACGCGCGTGCTGCAGGGGTCCCCTGCGCTCCCCACGTGGCTCTCCGGTCTATTGATCTTGCTCGTCGCGTTGCTGGTCGGCGTGGTGGTCACGTCCATCGTGATCCGCCCGCTGGCTCCGATCTTCAGAACTCACCCGGCCGCCAAACCCACCGACCTCATCGGCAAGACGTGCATCGTGCGAACCGGACGGGTCGACGCAAAATTCGGCCAAGCCCGCTTCGAAAACGGAGGCTCCAGCCTGATCATTGACGTGCGCTGCGAGGAGGCGAATCGCCTCTCGGCCGGGAAAGTGGCGCTCATCATCGACTTCGACGAAGAGCGAGAGTTCTACTGGGTCGAACCCCTCGAGCCCATGCTCAGGCTTCCCTCCGAAATCTCCCAACCTTCCGACGACGACGACGAGAACTTGGTCTGAGCTTCGACCCTCGCCCGAGTCGGCGGGGTTTGCATGTCGGGCGGGGTAGAACTAAGAAACACGAACAACGAAAATCAAAAGCGGCTGGACGCCTCGGGATGGGACTACCCCCCCGTGAACTCCTGACTCTGCCGGACAAGCGAACTTCGCTGTTCGCGACTCACGGCCAAGACACCACACACGAAACCTTTCGGCCAGAGCTTCATCCCTCGGAGTGTTCGTCATGAGCGAAACGTATATTCTTGTTGGAGTCGTCGTTGGGACGATCATTCTCGTCTTGACCGGGTTGATGGTCATCATCGCCAAGTTTTACCGCAAGGTCGACCAGGGAAAGGCGCTGATCATCAACAAGATGGGCAATGAGCCAGACGTCACGTTCACAGGCGGGGTCGTCTATCCGATTATCCACCGGGCCGAAATCATGGACATCTCGGTGAAAACCATCGAGATCGACCGCCGCGGCAAGGACGGGTTGGTCTGCCAGGACAACATCCGCGCCGACATCAAGGTGACGTTCTTCGTGCGGGTCAACAAGTCCCCTCAGGACGTCCTGAAGGTCGCTCAGAGCATCGGCTGCGCCCGGGCTTCCGACCAGGACACCCTCGAAGAGCTCTTTGTGGCGAAGTTTTCCGAGGCCCTCAAGACCGTCGGTAAGCGCCTCGATTTCGAGGAACTCTACACCAAGCGCGCCGTCTTCCGTGACCAAATCATCGAGATCATCGGCGAGGACCTCAACGGCTTCAAGCTCGAAGACGCGGCCATCGACTACCTCGAGCAGACCCCCATCGAGCACCTCGACAAGGACAACATCCTCGACTCGCAAGGCATCCGGAAGATCACCGAGATCACCACCCAACAGAACGTACAGACCAACGAGCTCCGGCAGACCGAGCGCAAGGCCATGAAGAAGGAGGACGTGAGCGCCGACGAGGCCATGTTCGAGCTCGAGCGGCAGCGCGCCGACGCCGAAGCCCGTCGCGACCGAGAGATCGCCTCCGTGCGGGCCCGCGAGACCGCACAGACCAAGATGATCCAGTCCGAGGAGCTCTCGAAATCCGAGCGGGGACGCCTGAAAGCCGAGGAAGAGATCGCCATCGAGAGCGAGAACAAGATCCGTCAGGTCGAGGTGGCCGGGAAAAACCGCGAGCGCATCGTCGGCATCGAGACCGAGCGCGTCGCCAAGGACCGCCAGCTCGAAGCGATTCAGCGCGAGCGCGAGGTCGAGCTCAAACGCATCAATAAAGACAAAGAGGTCGAGGTCGAGAAGAAGAACATCGCCGACGTCGTCGCCGAGCGCATCGCCGTCGAGAAGAACGTCGCCGAACAAGAGGAAGCCATCAAAGATTTGCGGCTCCTCGCCGACGCCACTCGCAACAAGAACGCCAAGATCATCACCGCCGAAGGTGAGGCTCAAGAGAAGCTCGTCAAGGACATCAAGGGCGCCGAGGCCGCCGAGGAAGTGGCCAAGTACCATGCCCGCGAGCGTCTGACCCTCGCCGAAGCCGACCGCGAGTCCTCCGACAAGCACGCCCAGGCCAAGATCCGCATGGCCGAAGGAACCCAGGCCGAGGCTGCCGCCGAGGGGCTCGCCGCCGTCAGAGTGCGCGAGGCCGACGCTGTGGCGGTCGAGAAGCTCGGCATCGCCGAAGCCCGCGTCGCGCTCCAGAAGTATGAAGCCGGCGCTCAGGGCGAGGAGAAGCAGGGCATGGCCAGGGCCCGCGTCAAAGAAGCCGACGCCGAGGCGCTGCAAAAGCTGGGGATGGCCGAAGCCGCCGTCATCCGCGAGAAACTCAACGCCGAAGCCGACGGCCAAGAGCGTCGCGGGCTCGCAGGAGCCAAGGTCAAGGAGGCCGACGCCGTCGCCAACGAGAAGCAGGGACTCGCCATCGCCAAGGTCAAGGAGGCCGACGCCGCCGCCCTCGAGAAGGAAGGGATCGCCAAGGCCATTGGCATCGAAAAAGAGGGCCTGGCGCATGCCGTCTCGATCAGAGAGAAGTTGGTCTCCGAGGCCGCCGGTCTGGCCCAGAAGGCCGAGGCCATGAAGGCGCTCGACGGCGTCGGGCGTGAGCACGAAGAGTTCAGGCTGCGTTTGGACAAGGAGAAGCAGGTCGACCTCGCCCAGATCGAGACCCGCATCGGCATCGCTCGGGCGCAGGCCGACATCCTCTCGCAAGCCTTCTCGTCGGCGAAGATCAACATCGTCGGCGGAGATGGACAGTTCTTCGACCGCTTCATCAGGGCCGTGTCCGTCAGCCAGTCCATCGACGGCTTCGTGGGCAACAGCGACTCCGTCCAGGCCGTGCTCAGCGAGTACTTGGACGGCGAGTCCAGCTTGCCGGCCGACCTCAAGGAGGTGCTCACCAAGCCCGCCATCGGCGCGGAGACCATCCAGAGACTCTCGCTCTCCGCGCTGCTCGCCCGTTTGGCGACGGTGGAGCCCAGCGCCAAGAGCAAGATCATGGCGCTCATCGAAGAGGCGAAGAAGCTCGGGATCGACCAGCTCAAGGGATGAGTCGGGCCCGTGTTCCAGGAGGTGTGGGTGAGCGAAACGAGAGGCTCGGGCCTAGAGGGCATCATCCGCGCGTTGTTTTCACGGGGACGTGGGCGCGACGACCTGACGGAGCTGAAGTTGGCCCGGCCCAGCGCCGCTCACCCGCTCTTGGTGCAGAGCGCGGACAGCCTCTTGACCCTGGGCGTGGCGGTGGAGCTGCTCGCTGCGATTGGGGCCCGCAGGGGAGTCTCGCTGCCGGCCTCGAGTCTCGAGGTGATCCGGTCGCAAATCCGGCGGCGATTCAGCAAATCCGAGATGGCCCACGTGGAAGAGGAGGTCTTGCACATTCTCATCTGGCTCGAGGCGGTGCTCAGCGAGGCTGGGGCAGCGCGCGAGCCCGAGCCCGAGCCCGCCTCGACGAAGATCGTCCAGACCTTGGTTCGTGAGGCGATCGCAGACCAGGCCGACCTCTACCTCGAGCTCCTCGACGACGGGCGCCTGAAGCGGATTCGTCTGCGGCCGGAGCGATTGGTCGAACACCTCGACGACCCCACCGCCCAGCTCCAGGCCGAACAAGGGAGTTTCGTCGTGGGACGGCACGTGCCGTTGGGCTATAGGATGACGTTGCCGCTCGAAGCGGTGCGCTGGGTGATGGTCGTGCGCCGTTTCTCGGATTTGCCCATTGAGCGAGAGTTGGCGCCGGTGTTGCCTTTCAGAGCAGGTGCAAAGCCCGACGACGAGGGGGAATCGCAGTGAATAGGGTGGCGACCTGAACATCCCGAGTAGGCAGTCCGAGGTGCTCTGCCTTTGATTGCGGCGAGCGTCCCCGCCTGGCCCCATAAATGTGGCTCTTTTAGGGGGGGCAGGGCGCTGCCGTGACCTGCCGGGGGGACGTTGTCCCCGAACCCCCTTTTGTTTTCTTCTTGTCAACCACGGTCGCCGTCTCTTGGGAGAAGACCTCAGTCGGCGTTCGAGGTCGTTTGGTCAGCAGATTGGGCGCAACGGAACCCAAGAACGTTGTATGGAGCCTGGGCAGCCCCCGCGCGACGCGCGGTGGTGCGAATCTCGACCGAGTCGTCAGAGAAGCTCCCGCCGCGCGCGACACGTCCGACTCCGTCCAAGTCGCCTGTGGGGTCGAGCAGGTCGGTCTCGTCGTAGCCTGCGTAGTGGTCCTCGACCCACTCGGCGACGTTGCCCGCCATATCTGCGGCTCCAACGGGGCTAAACCCCTCTCTGAAGGAGCCCACGGGCGAGGTGGCGACGATTCCATCGTCGTAATCCTTGACCTGGTTCCACATACGATTAGTGGCTTTTCCAGTCGTCCCGGAGAAATTCCCCACCTTTTCGTTCATTTGCGAGGGATGGAGGTCACCCCATGGGAAAAGGCGTCCATCGACTCCCCGTGCGGCCCTCTCCCACTCGGCCTCAGTGGGCAACCTTTTCCCGGCCCACTCGCAATAGGTCTTGGCTTGGGCCCACGTGACGCAGTTGATGGGATGTGTGTCGGCCGCTTCGAGCTTCCAGGTGCAGTAGGTGGAGGTGGCTGGAACCTCGCAGATCTTTGCTTCGACGCACGATTGGTACTGCGAAACGGTCGCCTCGTACTTGTCGATGTAGAACGCGCTGAGCAGCACCTTTCGTTGTGGCGCCTCATTGTCGAACAGGCGCCAAGGGCAGGTCTTGCGATCGATGTCACAAATTTCACGGGATTTCTCGATTTGCGCCGCGTCAAGACCCATCAGGAACTCGCCGCTCGGGACAAAGAGCTGGTCGAGCCCAAAGGGGGTCTTCACAGCCTCGGACCCGGCGACGGCGACGTGGTGTCCACAGCTCATGCAAGTCAAGGCGATGAGTAGGGCCTGCGCCAATCCTCTCTTCATTTCTGTGCCCCATTTGCTGTTGTCGAATCTTGCGGATTTCGCGCGTTACTCGGAAGACAGCTTGGACGTCAGTCTCCATGGCACAGGCCCAACGCATCCCTGGTCCCACAGGACCTTTTGCTTTGGTAGGGGAACTCTCGCACCTCGAGCCATTCGTAGAGAAGCGCACCGCGTTGAATCCCCATGGTCCCCTCGGTTCCATGAGAGTCGTGACAATAGGTACAGCCCACGCCAGTTTGTGCACCAATGCCTCTGGCATGACTCAGGTGCAGGTTCGTGCGCCCGACGAAGAACTCGCTTTGGATTGCCCGCAGCGAGAAGAGCTCGACCTGAACGTTTGAGGCCGCGCCCCAGCTGCCGTCATGGCAGTCGAGGCAGTAGGTCTCGGAGTCGTGTGAGGCCAAATGGGGCTCGTCGCGGTAGTTGTGCAGGTTGTCGTCGTGGGTTGTCAGCTCCCTCGGAGTCACCGGATCGTCAGGATCGGTCAGGATTCTCTTCTCTTGGGGCTTGGAGCTGCGAACCATGTGGGGCTCGTGACACGTGCTACAGGTCAACGGTTCGCTGGGCTCGGCCCAATCGGCCACGATGTTGTGACTCGAGGCCGGCTGGCTCCTCATGACCTCGGCTTGCGCCGAATGGCACTTTCCGCAGAGGTCCGTTTGCTGCTTGGCCAAAATCGGAACAGATTGCGCCGAATGGCTGTCGTGGCAGGTCGAACATTCGGCGCTGAAATCCGTGGATTGAGTGGAGTTGTGAGCGGAGAGTTCGTAGTCCCGACGATCGTGGCAGGTCTGGCAGAGGTCTCCACTGGAGTTGTCGATTCGCAAGAACTGTCCGAGACTGTTGTCGTGTGCGTCGTGGCAAGAGGTGCACTGCACTTTTCCATTGGCGTCGAGGAGCTCAGTCTGAATCGTGCCGCCCGCCGCAGAGCGTGAGAACTCGGGCATGAACAGTTCATGGTCTTCTGCGGCGAGGGAAGAATCGTATACGAACGAGATAGGGTGGTCGTCAGAGAGATCGGTGCCCAGGTTGTTTTGCCAATCGACACGAGTGGGTTGCGTTGTGCGCTGTTTTTCGACGACGATCGAGCCGTCGTGGCAGCCCAAGCAAAGAAGCGAGTTTCCATCGGGCTGATCGACACGAGCCTCAAGAGAAACGGATTCATAGAGTACGTAGGGCTTTGGTTGGAGTTCCCAGGCCCAGAGGGGGCCGTCGGTCGAAGCGTTGTGGCTCGTATGGCAGAACTTGCAGACCTCCCCTCCGGCTTTCAGCGAGAGATCGTGCGGACTTCCCGTGATGGAGCCAAGCTCGTTGGCGCCGACTTCGACGGAGGACAGCAGTGCGAGCACCACGAACACGAACAAACCCAGACCAGACCTTTGAGTCCACTTGCACGGCATGTCAGAACGTCCTGCGAACATTGAGGGTAATCCTGTGCTGATCGTGGCTCTGCATCTCGGCGAGCCGTAGGTCGAGATCATACTCCAGCCACATCAAGACATCGCGCACCTGCCAGTCGACCTTCGCAATTCCGATCAGGGAGTGCCCATCGTTGCCGCCCCCCTGCTCCCATCGGTAGCTCCAGCGCCAGTTTCCGAAAAACGGCTCAGCAATAGGGAAGCGAACATTGGTAGAAGCGGAGAAGAGATTTCGGGTTGGAGCCCCATCGCCCTGAACCAATATCAGGTCGCGGAAGCCCAATGTTGGCCTAAACAGCGGCTGAATAGGGATTTCGAAATGGCTGCCCAAGCTGACTGTTTGCAGCTCGTAGTGTTCGCTGATGTCCAAGGCGTAGGACGCGTCGAGTTGGACGTTCTCCACTGAGCTCTCCGCGCCCACATCGAAGTGGTGGTAGGTGATGTCGGCTTGGCCGTGGCCCACATCATATTGCACGTCGCGGAGCCGGTAGTCCGTGAAAAACTCAAGAAAATCCCAGAGGTCCGTCTCCAAGCGGACGGCATAAAGAGTGTCCAAAGAGTCCGCGCTTGCGTCGGCGGTGACTCGGAACACAAAAGAGACGAACACCGTCGCGCCGTCAGGGATGTCGCCGCCCGTCAATCGGCTGAGGTAAACGACGTCCGAACTCCGCAGGAGTTCGAAGTCCTGGCCCTCTAGGTAGCGCAGGGTGCCGCTTCGATCGACCACCTGCAGGCTGGAAGTGACGACATCTTCTCGTGACAAGATACTGGGCGCCTCGCCCACCAGTTCGACTGGGTAGTCAATGACGGCGAAGGTTTCGGCGTCGGCGCTGAAGGCGCGCCAACCCGCGATGAGCTGGACCTCATGGGTCATGACCACAGGACCGAGGTCTTTGCGGTACTCGACGCCACCTGACAGGACGCCGTTTAGAGCCTGTTGAGTCTCCTGATAGTTGTGACTGATCATCCCATACACACGGCTCACTAAGCTCTCGAAAAGGCGGTGGGTAAACTCGAGGCTGGCAGTGTTGCGAACGCCGTCGTCCTGGCTGGTGTCCCAAAAACCCAAGGTGTAGAGGAAGATAGACTCGAGCTCTGGAATGAGCTGCGAGCTCACCCGCTCTGCGAACTCAAACAACGAGAGGTCTGCGTGATCACTCGACCGGGAGTAAGCCCGCAGGGAACTCTTCAATTGGGTATGTCGCTCGGCGTCCAACGGGAGCAAGTTGTAGAAACTGCCGTTGTGGAAGGCGAAGTCGTAGTTCGAATCAAAGCGATTGCTGTTGTCGACAAAGGAGTAATGCAGTGCGTTGATCATGGAATCCACGCGGTTCTCCCCCTCGACGTTGACCTGGTGGACCTCTTGGGCCGAGGCGATCTCATCACGTGTGCCATCCGTTCGCCGATAGGAGTAGTCCACCGTCGAGGGGAAGACCTCGTTGCTCCAGTGAGTCGCAGCGCCCGTCATGAAGGTTGTCAACCAGTTGTTGGACTGGAAAGGTCGATGAATGATGTCCGTGTGTCTATGGGCAAACGCGCTGAGGCTGACCGCCTTTTTTCGCAGGAACACCGAACCCACATCGAACTCGGGCTCAAAGCCATAACGCTCTTGAGCCAGCTCGCTTTGTGGGGGAATGGTCTCTTCGTCAATGAGGTCACCTTTCGCAATGTCGACGATGAACAACGCGTTGAGCAGGGCGTTCCACGACCAGAAGTCTGGATGAACAAAGGAGCCTTCTGCCGCCAACCCGAGCCGCTGCCCAAGGACAAAGTTGTCCTCGTCCCGGTCGAAGCGGCCTTCGGCGTTGTAGTAATCCAACCGGTCGTAGGCGTAGCCCACGAAGGTGTCGTAGTCCGCAACCAGCTTGTACAGCTCGACAGCCGAGAAGTACCGGTTTTTGCGGGCTTGTGCAGGCGCGCTCCACAGGAGCATTCCCACCACCACCAGCGCCGCTGCTTTTTTGACGAAAAGCGAACGTGTCACCGTCCCACCCAAAGTCTACAAGACGAAAGAGGAAGAGGAGTCCTGTTGCTCGCCTCAGGGGCTCAACAGCAGCGATTTGTATGCGGAAGCGTGTGGTGAATGGCACTCCAGGCAGTACACCTCTCCGCTTTGGTCCTCGTGTTCTGCGGGAAGTTCTGTGACGTCGTGGCACTCGACGCAGAGTTCGCTGCCCTCGACGGTCAAATTCTTCGACTTACCGGAACCATGTTCGACATGGCAGTCCCCACAGTCTCCCTCGGCGACAGGAGGATGGACGGAAACCGCGCCCTCTAGCCGCAGCTGCGGTTCGTGGCACTTCAGGCAGACTGGGGCGACGTTCTTGGGCAACAAGAAGCGCTGACCGCCACCATGTGCGTCGTGACACTCATAACACCCCATCCCTTCGGGGACGAGCATGTGTTGAGTCGTCCAGCGCTCGGTGGCTCGGTGGCAGGTCCAACAGAGTTGTTCTTTCGGAACGGCCAACAGTGAAGGCTCACCTCGTCCGTGCGGATCGTGGCAGCTCGTGCACTCGCCCAAGGCCACTGGCATATGAGGAACCTCAGTGGCGGCCACATCTTCTTCGTGACACTGGTAGCAAAGCTCGGGGACCGCGATCTCAAGGTAAGGAGCATCCCCGATATGCGGTGTCGAGTGGCAATCGCTGCAGGACCCCTTAAGGACCGCCTCATGAGTCAAGAGCTTGGGATCCAGCTGGTCCACGTGACAATACCCACACCGCTCTGGGGTGAGCTCTTTCAGGAAGGCCTTGCTGTCCCCTCCATGAGCCATGTGACATCGCGTGCAGCCGTCTTGTTCCACCAGAAGGTTGTGTCGACTTGCGTACGAGGAGTCGCCAGCGTCGTGGCACTCAAAGCAGAGCTCACCCTGTGCGGACTTCAAGAGCGATGCGACCTCCGATTGATGAGGGACGTGACAGTCCATGCATGCAAACTCGCCGACTGGGTCGTGGGCATGTTCCGGCACCACCTCCTGCTGCTCGTGACACTTAAAGCAGATGGGCTCTGTGCCTTTGGGAAGTCGGTTTCGTGAGCCGCTTTGATCGTGACAGGAGTTGCAGGCCCTCAAGGCGTACGGTTCGTGTCGAGACCCCTCGACGAACGTGGCCGTGACGGCTGTGTCTTCTGCTTTCACGTCGGGTTGTTGCGCGCATCCTGCGCGCAACCCTTCGGGTTTGCACGACTCTCCGCCATCCTTGGCTCCGAGTTCTTGGACCCCGGGGTCTGGAACTACGGCGATCTCATCGTCTGGGTTCGGTACCCCATCGAAGAAGATGGAAAGTGTCCTGTAGCGCTCCTGAGGCGTTTCGCAACTCAGCAGCCCCATCATCATCCCCCAAAGGATCACGACGGTTAGACTGCGTTGAGTGCCAGAACTCATTCGGCGCCGTCGCCTGGAGCGACGCCGTCGGAGGGGGCTCCCTCTTCGGCTGCGGGCGGAATGTCCGCGGGGTCCTCGCTTTTAGGCGAGTCCACGCCTGGCTCGACAGCGTCCACTGGCAACGGAAGTATAGGTTCTGGGGCCAATTCAGGGGGCTGTCCCTCTACAGCAGGCGCACTGGTCGGTAGAGCGGCTGGCATCGGTCCAGTCCACTCCCCGAAGCCATAGACATTAACTCGACGAGGACCGTACTGACTGATGACCAACAGAATGCTTTGGAGGCTGAGATTGGGATCTGCGAATTCCTGATAGAACGTTAGGTTGTCCGGGACAAAGACCTCAACGTCCGTGGGCAGGTTCAAGGCGCCTGGAGCCACGCCGCCGCCGCCAAAGAACATCAAAAGCTCGAAGTCCTTCGAGAAGACCTGGACATTCGCGAACGCAGCATCGACCACAAAGATGAGGCCCGAAGGGTCGACGGCGATACCCTTGGGTCGTGTGAAGCTTCCGGGACGGTCGCCAAGGCTGCCGAACATCCCCAGGAAGTTCCCTTGCGGGTCGAACTTCTGCACCCGGTTGTTGAAGGTGTCGGTCACATAGAGGTTGTCGTCGGAATCAAGCGCCAAGTTCGTGGGGTAGAGGAACTCACTGGCGAGCTGTCCCTTCTTGCCGATCTTGTACAGGACCTCCCCGGAGACTCGGTCTAGGACCTCAATCTCGTGGTCCTGCACGTCTGCCACATAAACCAGAGCTTCGGTGACCGCAACGTCGGTGGGCTTGAATTGGCCCTCGACCCCCAAAGACCTGACCCACCAATCTCTCTCATCAAACTCCACAACTTGCATGAGGGTCGCATCGGCGACAAACTTGTGTCCGTCCGGCGTGAGGAAGAGGTTGAGCGGACCCGAGAGTTTTTGGGTCTGGCCGGCACAGAGCAGACGAAACTCCCGTTCGTCGAGATCAATAATGGCAACGTCCCCGATGGAGAAGTCTGTCACATAGAGGCTGTGCCCCACCATCGTCACGCCGTAGGGCTTGACCAATGTTCGTTGTTGGTCGGGCGCTCCGACGATGAATTCTTCGAAGTCGCTGGTCCCCTCGAGATCTCCCTCTGCGGTGAAACCGAAGAGATACTGAATTCGGGGCTGGTGCGGAGGCGGAGGGTAGAAGACCGGCGGACCATCGGTCATCAAGGGGTTCGAACCACACCCAACCAATGCAGAGAAGAACGCCAGCACTAGGATGCCGAAGAACACGCCCGCGAGGTGCCGTGGAGCCCAGGTTCCGATGAAAGTAGTCATTGAATGAACACCACTCTGGGTTGACAAACCCAGGTTCCAGGGACCTCGGAACCCAGCCCATGTGTCCTAGGCCTGCTCTGGGGCTCGCCAATCGCCCCCCCAACGATGCTGATACGAAACTCTGCTCCAGCAAAACCGACGGTCTCCTCATTCGCATGAGGAGACCGTTCGGAAATCTCGACTACTTGTTGTGGCAGGTCAAGCAAAGCGCGGAACCCGTATTGTCCTTCCTCAGCAGTGAGGGGTTGACCACTGCGTTATGAACGTCGTGGCACGACGCACACTCGAGCGAACCAGCGAAGAGCAAATCTGCGTTGACGGTACCACCAAGGCCAGAGAGCCTGGTCGCAGGGTCGAACAGTCCGCCATCGGCCGTTGCCAACGCCGTGTCGTAGGTGAAAGCGATGGGGTGCTCCGTGCGCAGATCCGTGCCTACCAACGCAGCTGCGGCCACAAAATTGATTCCAGTCGCCCCACCAAACGAGTCGACCGCGACGGTGCCATCATGGCAGCTCAGGCAAAGCGTCGAGATTCCCGAGGGGGCAGCCATCGTGGCGGTCAACGTGGTCGACGAGTAGAGCGTGTAGGTTGCGACCGACAGCTGATGGTTCCACAGCGGCGAAATCGCGACTGTAATGTCGGCGTCGTGAGGCGTGTGGCAGGGCTGGCAGATTTCGGTGGTGCCATAGCCTGCGGCGCTAAAATCGTGGCCAGTGCCCGCGATCCCTTGCGCGCTCGCGCTCGACGCGAACACGAAACCAACGGCCAAAACACTCAGAAATACTAACTTCTTCATGACCTTCTCCCCACTGCTCCCCAGCAGTCAAATGTTCGGGAATCGACCCCGAACCTTGTTTATTT
>Ga0210044_10007351_pt1 | contig 14083 bp, 11 predicted proteins | sample CryGey13umfilter_2_FD_183959 | JGI IMG/M metagenome (GOLD analysis project Ga0210044, IMG submission 183959) | Groundwater microbial communities from aquifer in Utah, USA - Crystal Geyser 4/9/14 3 um filter (SPAdes) (version 2) | ecosystem: Environmental > Aquatic > Deep subsurface >...
TGCAAACTGCAACAGAATCATCCATCGGGATAAAAAAACCATAACGCTTTATTCCATTTTTGGTCCCAAGCGCAATTTTGATTGCTTCTCCTAATGTAATTCCTATATCTTCAATAGTATGATGTTCGTCTACCCACAAATCGCCTTTAGCTTTCACAACTAAATCTATATTGGCATGACGTGCTATTTGTTCAAGCATGTGATCAAAAAAACCGATTCCACTCTTAATGTTACTTATTCCTTTTCCATCAAGATTAATTTGAATATTGATTTCAGTTTCTTTTGTCTTTCTTGAATGAAAGATTTTTCTGGATACCAATTCATTTGCCAATTCAACAATCGAATCAAACCTGTTTTTCCCTAATGACAAAAGGATTTGACCTTTACGCTTTTGTATTTCAATCTTTATAAAATCATTTTCTGATGATTCAACAATTTTTAGAATAATTCCCTCATTGACAAGAATTTTTTCTAAAAAGGAATTTGGGATTTCAATTACAAACAACTCGTATCCACCTTCAATCAGCAATTTTAAACTGCTAACAAGTCCCTTGGATATGGGTTCATCAAAATTAAACAAACCGACCGGTAAAATTATTCTCTTCATAATATTTTCTTTAATTCACTTAAAAATAATTTATTTTCTGCTGGAGTACCAATTGAAATTCTTAAACAATTTTTCAGATTTAATTGATTACTCCTGTCTCTGATAATTATTCCTTTTTCTGCTAATTTCTCATAAATATCTTTTGCATTTTTTACTTTGAACAAAACAAAATTTGCATCACTTGGATATATTTTTTCAATTCCCTGTAAAGGAGAAATATTATTGATTAACCATTTCTTTTCTTTATTAATTTTTGCAACAAACCGTTGTTTGATATTTTTCTTTTTGAGTGCTTTCAATATTACTTCTGAAGAAAGCTTATTCAAATTATAAGGAGATTTTATTTTGAAAAACAATTGGATAATTTCTAAGTCAGCAATCGCATAACCGCACCTTATTCCTGCCAATCCCCAAGCTTTTGAAAATGTTCTGAGTAAAATAATATTTTTATACCGGAGCAAAGATTGAATATCCTCATCTTCCAAACTAAAATCAGCATATGCCTGATCAACAATGATTATTCCATTAAATTTTTTGGCAATCTGGACAATCTTTTTCTTCGAAAGCAAATTCCCTGTTGGATTATTCGGCGAACAAAAGAAAATCATTTTTGTATCCGGAGTTACAGAGCCTAATACTTTTTTTACATCAATATCATATTGTAAATTTAACGGTACCGTAACCGTACTAATATCATTTATATCGCACGCAACTTTGTACATGCCGTAAGTTGGTTCGCAGATAATTACATTATTCTTTTGTGGTTCACAAAAAATTCTAACCGCTAAATCAATTACTTCATCAGAGCCAACACCAATAAAAATATTTTCAGGATTTACACTTAAATATTTTGATAAAACATTCCTGATTTCTGTTTGTTTTGGATCCGGATATCGATTCAAATTAAGATCATTTTCAATTACACTTCCAAAAGGATTTTCATTTGCATCAAGCAATACTCCTTCAAGATGATTACTCCTTGCTGAAGAGTAAGGCTTCAAATCCAAAATATTTTTTCTTACTAATGATTTAATATTCATTTCAACCTCACTTTTACTGCATTTGCATGTGCTTGCAGTTTTTCAACATTAGCTAAAGTAACTACAGCTTCTGAGATATTTTTTAAACCCTGCCTTGTTAATTTCTGATACGAAATGGATTTCATAAACATTTCAACTGTTACTCCGCCAAAAGTTTTTGCAAGACCATTTGTTGGCAATGAGTGATTTGTACCCGAAGCGTAATCTCCGGCACTCTCAGGTGAATATTCTCCGAGAAAGACAGAACCGGCATTTTTAATTTGTCTAATAAAATTATTATAGTTTTTAACATTTAATATCAAATGTTCTGGTGCATAAATATTGCTCATTTCTATTGCTTGCGGAATATTTTCAACAATAAATATTCTTGAGTTCTTTAATGATTTAACTGCAATTTCATTCCTCTCAATTAAACTGATTTGATTCGCAATTTCAACTTTAACTTTTTTGGCAAAATTTCTATCCAGACAAACCAGTATTACTTGTGACTCTTCTCCATGCTCAGCTTGAGATAATAAATCGCTGGCTACAAAACAAGGATTTGCATACTCATCTGCAATTACAAGAACTTCGCTTGGACCTGCGGCCATATCGATTGAAGCACCTTCAAAATCCAAGTTTACAATCTTCTTGGCAAGAGTAACATATTTATTGCCTGGTCCAAATATTTTATTTACTTTATTAAATTTTTTATCACCATAAGCCATCAAAGCTATACCTTGTACACCACCAATTTTTATCACTTCATTTATTCCGCAAAGGTTTGCTGCATATAAAATATAAGGATTTATTTCATTTCCTTTAACAGGTGTCGAAATCACTATTCGTTCGCAGCCAGCAATTTTTGCTGGAATACCAAGCATCAAAACTGTTGATGGTAATACTGCACTTCCACCGGGAATATAAAGACCAACATCACTGATAGGTTTGAATTTTCTTATGCAAGTAACACCGGGCATTGTGCTGATTTTAAGTTCCTTAGGCAACTGAGCTAAATGAAATTTATAAATGTTATTAAATGCAGTCTGAAAAGCTCTGCGTTCAGCAGCAGTGATATGCTTTTCTGCATCCGCAAATTCCATTTTTTCTACAAATATTTTATTTGTAGAAAGCCCGTCAAAATCACGTGCATAATTTATTGCTTCTTTCAGTCCACCACATTTGATCTTTTTAATTATCGAATTAACTCTGTCAAAAGTATCCAAAGATTCCGCAACAGGTCTTTTCAATAAATCATTTAACTTTTTGCTAGTTAATTTATTTAATTCGTATATTTTCATAAAATAATATTCTCTATTGGTAATAGTAATATTCCTGAAGCTCCGGCTTTCTTCAATTCATTTTCGATTTCCCAAAAAGTATCTGATGGAATAACAGCATGAATAGCAAGCATAGTTTCATCTGCAAGTGAAAGTATTGTTGGGCTTTTCAACGAGGGAATTATCTCAATTATTGTATCAAGAGATTTTTTAGGAATGTTCATCATTATATATTTTGAATTTTTTGCATTTAATGCTGACATGATTCTTCTAAAGAACAATGTATAATTCTCTTCTTTATTTTTATTCTCAGTCAATTTTTTATTTTTAATTAATACAGCCTGGGAATCCATAACCGAAAATGATTTTTTTAATTTATTCATCTTTAATGTATTTCCGGTTGAAATTAGATCACATATAAAATCAGAAACACCAAGATTGGGAGCAATTTCAACTGAGCCGCTGATTTGAATAATCTTTGATTTTATTCCATTTTGATTTAGAAAATCACTTAATAAATTAGGGTATGTAGTGGCAATAGTTTTGCCGTTCAATTCACTGATATTTTTTAGTTCCTCATTTTCAGGAACACCGATTCCTAAAGAGCATTTACCATATCCTAATTGTGCAATTGTTTCCACATCGGCTCGCTTTTCGTAAACTATGTTTTCACCAACAATTCCTAAATCGGCAACTCCGTCTTGAACATATTCGGGAATATCATCATCGCGTAAAAATAAAATTTCCAAAGGGAAATTCTGAACCGAAACCATAAGTCTTTCCTTGTAATGATCAATATTAAAGCTGCATTTCTTCAAAAGACTTAATGTTTCATCTGTAAGTCTTCCATTTTTTTGAATAGCTAATTTTAATCTGTCTTTTTTCATAATAATCCTTTAAACTAAAAAACCCCGACAAAGCCGGGGTTAAATTTATAAAAAATACAACTCACCGACTCTTCTTAAAAAGATTTGAATGATGACGAAGATGGTGATTAATATTTAACACTATTTTCCTTTTTGGTTGTGCAAAGATAAACATTCAGCAAAGCACATTGCAAATTATTTTTTCTTTTTCAACATAAGCGGCTGAGCGGAATCAGTTATTGCATTAATTTTTATTGCAAAACTTTTCTTCTCTTCGATATCTTTATCAGTAATATATTCGACATCGAGCAGTCCCTTCTTTTTAATTCCTGTACGTAAATAATTCATCTCTGCCAAAGCTAAGCTCCAGCCTTCGAGCCACTTTTCAAGAAGTTTTCTTTTCTCCAAATCATCTTCAACATGCACAATTAAGTCAATATCACTTTGTGATGTCGCATTTGCATTTTTTGTGCTTCCATAGAGATAAATTGCTTTTACTCCAAGTTCATCGGGATTAATTTTCTTGGCTATTTTTTCTGCAAAATTGTAGCGCCATTTCCAATCTTCCGAAATAAAATTATGAGTCATTTCCGTTCGCTCAATATCCGCTTCAATCTCATTAGTCGGATTTTGTAACAATGCAACAGCAATGTTTTTATCCGCATTCGTTAATACCTTTAGAATTTTTCCCTTAGTAGCTTTTCCGATGTCAATTACCTTAATAACATCGGAAAGATGATGCAAATCCGGAACCAGTTCCGCAAAAACATTTGGAGAATTTGCAAAGAACTCTTCATTGAATATGTTCTCTTTCTCATCCGGATACAGCGGAAGATATCTTATTGAGGATTCTACTAAATCTTGGAAAAAATGTGTACCGAAAGATAAATCAGGCACATATGACCCCTTCTTCTTAGCAATTTCAATCAGCATTGAAGTATGATTAATGTCAGAATAAGTAACTGAAACACCAAGTTTAATATCACCGCGGCTACCCCACCTTCCCGGTCCCATCAAAATAAAACTTCTTTTAGGAAGTAATTTATTGAGTTTACTGACAGCTCTTCCAACTTGTTTCATCAAATCCAAATTTGGGAGTTCAGAATATTTTAACGGATCAACATAGACAATATGAGTAATCTCCGGAATCTTTCCATTTGAAATATGTTTGCATGCAGAAAAAATAACTTGTTGCTCTTTATAATCTTTGGGAATTACATCGCCAGTTTGATCTCCAAGGTAACTCTGTGGTCTGCATTGAAGTAAATAAAAATCTACTCCATCAGATGCAAATTCAATATCTACAGGTGACTTAATACTTTTCTGAAGTGTTTTGATTATCTCTGCAGCCTTTTTGATAAAGTTGGTATTTTTCAATAAACCATTAAATGTAACAACCATTTCATGTTCATCAGAATTAAAGCCGAGTCCGACTGGCTGTCTTATCATGTGTCCATCAAAAATTGAAACCACATTATTTAACCCCGGACATTTATCACCGTACTCTCGCGTAAATTCAGAAATTTCTATTGTTTCAAACTCATTTTTTTCAAGATTAATAACATCCATCCGCTTTGGAGAATATTTAACAATTTCATCAACTGAAACGTTTACTCTTAGGTTTGGTTGCCCCGGAGCTATTAATATTGGATAATCATCCCCAATTCTATCAACTGCACGAGTTCCAATTCCCGGGACAATTCTCAAAAGTCCGTCCTCACGGACAATTCTTGGAGACCATCGAAATTCATTATTGCTAAATGCAACCCCAGCGTATGTTGGCAGAAAATATTTGCCAACTTTGTTACCAACAACTTCTTGAATCATTACTCCCATTTCCTCATTAAAATCAAGTAACCCTCTTTCAGCACGATATAAAATTGGATCCGGAGAAAATGTTGAAGCGTAAACTTCTGCAATTGCATCTTCTAATGCGGCAAGTCTTTCCGGCTTTGTCCCCTGATTTGCAAGAAACAAGCTTTTATATTTTCCAGAGAAAGATGATCCGAGCTGATCTTCCAATAAACTTGATGACCGCACGACTATTGGTCGATCTTCAAAATCATCTAATGCTACAGATAATCCTTTCTCAATATCAGGCGGGAACTGAGAATTCTTAAACAACTGAACTATCTGCGGATATTCGATTCTTAATTCATCAACATCTTTGTATTTTTGTTCAAGCACTTCTTCCAGATTATTATAATGCATAAAAGCCAAAACGCAATCCGAAGCCATGTACCAGGTTTTGGGAATTTTAATGTTGTTCAAAATATCATTGTTAGCTGCTTTTGAAGATAATATTCTGGAAGCAAGGAAGATCCCTGAGCTTTTACCACCTAATTTTCCCAGACTTGTTGGAGTGTAAATCATCTTATCAATCAAATTATAAAAGTCAGTAAGTTTCACATATTCTTTCGCAATCTGAATGTAACGCAAATCTTCCGTAAAAAACCTTCGTAGTAGTGAAACTCTTAACCCCTTTACCATAGCCGGTGAAAGTTCATATTTTTCAGGCGCTATCCGATAATATTTCCTGATAGCGTCACTGATTGCCGCCAGGGATGATTCTCTGGCTTCCACAACTTTTATTAATGCTGATGATTTATCCTCTCTAATCCATTTCTGTATTTTCAGCATAATATCTGCATCAAATAAATTTTCATTTACTAACCTTAAAATCGTATCAATATATTCATCATAATCATTAATCACTTTTTTCTTTAAAGGTTTGTTTTCTTCTCCTTCAATTGCTTCGTTGCTCGGTTTCAGATTAATGCTTGTATGCTTTAATAAAATATCAGCTTCTTCAACACCTTTCCAGTATAACAAGTGAAGAAATTTTCTCAGAATTCCCATAAATAAATTTGGGTCAGTTTTTCGGATCATATCCAAAACAATTTTCCATTCACCTTTGATCGGAGTATGTGTTGTTTTTTGGACTATCTCAAGGTCATTAAAAATTGCTTTCAATTCATAATGCAGAATGAAATGGCCTAATCGGTCAGCAATTGTTTTAATAAGTTTTTCCTCTTCAGGTAGAAACGTAGATTTTTCGTTATCCGAAACTTTTTCGCTGTAACAAATTTTAATTTCACCAATATTTTTTTCTCTCATACTTATTAAAGCTGTTAATGAAAGACCATAATCAGAATATTTCTCTGACTTATAAGTTTTTCCCCGAAAACTAATCTTTGAATGGCAAATGTCGGAATATCTGAAACCTGTTGGAATTACCATTAAAATTGATTTAATAATATCATCAATTTCATAATCTATTTTATTTAAAATTTCTTCAACTTGATATAGACAATTTAACTCTTTAGCCTTTTCTGCAAGATCATTAACAAGTATTGCATATTGCTGTTTTGAGGATTTCTCCATTAAATACTCCTTTTGAACAATAGTAACCTAATCGGTGAATAATCAAATTTATACTTTTAAAATATAGTACCATTTACCTAACTTTAAAACAAAAAAGGCTGCCCGAAAGGCAGCCTTTTGAAATGTAGAATCAGAAATTATACCCAGCCTCTGACTTTGCAAGCATCGGCTACCCGCTGCACAGCAATTACGTATGCAGCATCTCTCATATAAAGATTTTTTTTCTTTGCCAAATCACTTACTGCATGATAAGCTGACGTCATTTTAGTATCAAGTTTACTCAGCACTTCTTCTTTTTCCCAGAAATAATTCATATTGCATTGAACCTGTTCAAAATAGCTGCAAGTGACTCCACCGGCGTTAGCCAGAAAATCCGGAATTACATGAATTTTTTTGCTTTGAATAACTTTATCAGCATCAGGTGTTGTAGGTCCATTCGCACCTTCAACTATTACTTTTACGCTTGGTTTAATTTTCTCAGCATTATTTGCATTAATTTGATTTTCCAATGCTGCGGGGATAAGAATATCAACATCTTGTTCAATCCAAACATCACCTGGAAGAATCTCAAATCCTAATTCTTTGGCTTTTGTTTTATTAATCTGCCCGAATTTATCTGTAATTCCTAATAATTCTTCCATCTTCACACCGCTCATTCTTCGGAAACAATATGATTTTTGATCTTCATGATCCCAACAAGCTACAGAAATAACCTTACCGCCTAATCTTGTATAAAGTTGAATTGCATATTGAGCAACATTTCCAAATCCCTGAACGCTTGCAGTAGTTTTGGTAATGTCAATATTCATTTCTTTAAGTGCTTCGCGAAGTGTGTAAACAACGCCATAACCTGTTGCTTCTGTTCTGCCTAAAGATCCACCTAAACCAACAGGCTTTCCGGTAATAAATCCGGGATATTTTGCACCGTGAATCGTTTCATATTCATCAAGTATCCATATCATATGCTGAGCATTTGTCATAACATCAGGAGCAGGAACATCTTCCAATGGTCCAACATTTTTTGCCATTTTTCTTAGCCAACCACGGCAAATATTTTCTTGTTCTCGCATACTTAAATTGTGCGGATCACAAATAACTCCACCTTTTCCACCACCAAGTGGAATATCAACAACCGAGCATTTCCATGTCATCCATGTTGCTAATGCTCTTACTGTATCAACGGTTTCTTGTGGATGGAATCTTATTCCGCCTTTTGCCGGTCCTCTAGCATCATTATGCTGAACTCTGAAACCTTTAAATACTTTTACTGATCCATCATCCATCCTAATAGGAATACTGAAATGATATTCTTTTATTGGATTCCTTAATAAATCACGAGTAGCCTGATCAAGATTTAGAATATCTGCTACTTTGTCGAACTGTGCCTGAGCCATTTCAAAAGCATTGAAAGCTTTATCTGACATATTTACCTCAAAATTTATATTTAATTAATAAGTTAATTTTAACAAGTTAAACTTAGCAAATTCTGTGCTATTCCCAATAAAATTTTTTTTACAATTTTTGTTTTCGCTTTCAACAGCAAAAGTAAGTTTAAGTGAATTAAAACGCTATTATTTGATTCTGCTACTTGGCTAATTGAAAATGCAGAATTTGAATTTTTATATAAAATCATAAAAACACTGAATTGTTTCTTAAAAATAAAAAATATTAGCTTGAAACCATTTTTCAATAAAAATTCATAACTTTGAATAACAAAGTTTGAGTCTTATGAAATTAAATTTATCAATCTTCATGTTTTTTGTTTTATGGATTAACCAAATTTCGGCGCAGCCTGAAATTCTTGAAAAGAACATTTCCGAAGCCTTCGGGAATATTGTCGGAGGAATTGTCTTCATTGATGCAGATAATAAAAAGATTTCTTACAATGAGACTTTAATTGAGGAAAAATTCCCGCCATGCTCAACCTTTAAAATTTGGAATGCTCTGATCGGACTTGAATACGGAATCATAACTTCACTGGATGAGAAATTCTATACCTGGGATGGAGTGACACGTTCAATTCCGGACTGGAACAAAAATTTAATATTACGAGAAGCATTCAAAGTTTCGTGTGTTCCTGCTTTTCAGAATTTAGCACGAAAAATCGGTAACAAAAGTATGCAAAAATGGATTGATTCTATCAATTATGGTGACAGAGATATCTCATCGGGAATCGATGATTTTTGGCTTCCGCGAAAAGATAAAAAATCCATATTAATTTCAGCTAAAGAACAAGTTAAATTAATCTCAAAACTTATCAACAAGCAATTACCATTTAAAGAATCATCCATAAATACATTAAAAAAATTAATGCTGGTGGATTCAATGCCTGCAGGTAAATTTTATGGGAAAACCGGTTCTGGTACTGATTATAATCTGAATACAGATATCGGCTGGTTCGTTGGATTTGCTGAGTTAGAAAACGGCATTATTTATTTCGCCTGCATTGTAACGGGCGATAACTTATCGGGAATTGATGCAAAGAAAATTGTAAAGGCAATTTTAGTAAAATCAAATTTGATGTAATGATTTTATTTTCGCAATGCTTTCATAAAATTTAACATTGCCATATAATTTTCATATTTCACATATTGAGGAATGCTATTACCCGATCCAACACAATAACCCGTATTGTTCCATGCCTGTTCAATATTTTTCTCAATGACTTTTACAACTTCTTCTTCGCTTCCGCGAGAAAGCAAATCAACATCAACATGTCCAATCAGACATAATTTATCTCCGTACTTTTCTTTGACCTCTTTAATCTGCATAGCTTTTGGTTCAATGGGATGAATAGCATCAACACCGCATTCAATTATTTTATCAAACACATCAAATAAAACACCGTCTGTATGATAAATCAACGGTTTGCCTGCAGCCTTTGCCAAATCGCCAATCTTCTTTAGCCAAGGGAAAAAATATTCATCCAAAACTTCAGGAGACATTAAAAGTCCGTTTGTATATGCAATATCATCGCTGAACCAAATAACATCGACAGCATCGCTTTCAGCAAAATAATTGAACATACTCAAAATCAGTTCTCCAATTTTATCATTTAATGCTTTTATTAAATCAGGATTTTCAAACAGTGCAAATGAAAATGCCTCGAAACCCATCATCTCCCATGTCATCGTAAAGATATCACCGTACTGTCCGATAATTCCCAATCCCTCAGGAAGATTTTTCTTTGCTCTTTCAAAATTCGAATAGTCAAAATCTTCAACTTTGGGGAAAACAAATTTTTCAAAATCTTCAAATGAATTAATTACTCCTTTACCTTCTGTAGCCCAGTTAAAATTCAATGTCCCGTCTTCCTTAAATGATTTTTCATCACTGATACCGATTTTTGCAGGATTAAAATCTGCTTTAGGTTGAAGCTTCACATAATCATACCCTGCCTTGTACCAAAATTCAATCTCATCTTCAATCGATAATATTTGCCTGCCGATATATCTTGATTTTATTTCGGGATGTATACCGAGTTCAGCCATCGGGAGATAATTTGATTTTTGCAGAAACAGATTTTTTTTAAATTCTATAATATCAGCCATGTTAATCCTTCACTCTGTTTCGTTTATAACAATGTTCAAGACTGCATATTTTACATTGATAGTCTAGTCGTTTTAAATTTTCTCCGATTCCAATAATTCCGCTTATTGATTTGATTGGCTTCATCAAAGCAGAGTCATTTAATGATATGCCACAAAAATCCGGAGGAAGCAAAGAAAATAATTTATGCTGCTCTGACACTTTCCATCCGCAATATCCGGGGCTTAATCTGTTTGAAATATTTTTGTTCCCAATAATATTTTTCAGTTTAATTTCAAGCCAGTCACCAACATTTTCAACAAGTTCAGAGCCAATTGTATCAGCTAAATATGAATCAAGTATATCTTTATTTTTAAGTTCTGATATATATTGGTCAAACTCACTTCCAATAGTGGCAGCAAATATTGCCACAGTATCGGCATGCTTAAGATGCAATGCAATAATTTTATCTATTTTTAATTCAACTGCTTTTATTAAAAGTGTTTCCTTTGTAATAATAATGTCTTTGCTTTCAAATATTTTAAACCCGCATTTAATCACTGCATTGTTTAATGCAGTCGGGAGTAATGATTTTAATCCTTGTTTAACAGCTTCAGGAATTTCAACATTTTTATACCCAAGCACAGATATTATATTTTGTTCAGTTAAATGAAACTCGCTTATTGGTGGTAAAAATGTAAAATAATCATTCATCATAATCAGATAATAACCGGAGTATAAACAGTATCAATAATTTCACCGTCTTTCAAACCGGAACATGATTTATGAGTTGCATTTCTTTCATCCGATGAAGTAAACTTATTCCCATCAGAAATATAAATGACTGTCATTCCCTCACGATATTCATCAGTTTGATTTTGTCCTGCCCCGTGATAAGTCAACCCGGAATGAAATGTTATATCTCCTGCTTTCAGTGGCGTAAAAACTTTATCAGACTTTGCAATTGATTCAGGCACATGCGGCGAATTAAAAATATCCACATATTCACGAACCAACTTCTGAGATTCAGGATAAAAAAACAAACAGCCTTTCTCTATCGGAACATCGTTTAAAGCAAGCCAAATTGTTCCGCTCTTTAATGGCTCAGTAACAGGCCAATAGCTGCTGTCAACATGAACATCTGTTTTTCTTCCGGCGGGTTCTTTGAATAATGCTTGATCGTGCCAAAGCCTGACATGATCGACTTCAAGTAAACATTTGGCTATACTTCCAAGTCTTTTTGACAAAACAAAATCCTGTACAACTGGGAAATCAAAAGCAAGAAAGCCGCATTGTAAAAATGATTGCTGATATTGCGTTTTATCTTTTAGTTCTCTTTCGTCGGCTTCTTTTCGAATAAATACAGAGGCTTCAATTATGTTTTTAATAAAACTCAATACCTCACCATTAAAGACTTGTTCAAGTTTGATAAAACCATTTCCCCGATAAAAATCAATTTGGGAATTATTCAATTCATATAATTCAGAATATTTATTCAGGACGAATTCAGGAGTTTTTGAGTTTAACAATTCCTCCGCTTTTTGTTTGTTCATATTCAATATTTTAACCATCTAATTCCTTTTCAATTAATTAAAGAATCTAAGTAATTAACAAATGAATGCGGATCGGGGAAATAACCATCAGCCCCAATTTTATTGGCAAAATCTGATGATAGCGGAGCGCCTCCAACAAATATTTTTGTACCATAATTCAGCAACTTAATTGAATTAACAATATCTTCCATATTGAGCATTGTAGTGGTTAACAAAGCACTTAATCCGATATGTGATTCTTTGTTTTCATTTAATGACTCAATGAATTTTTCTTTTGAAGTATCAACGCCGAGATCAATTACCTGCCATCCATTTCCCTCAAGCACCATTTTCACAATGTTCTTTCCAATATCATGCAAGTCGCCTTTTACAGTTCCCATTATAATTTTGCCTTTGTGATAATCACTTCCCTTTTGAAAATGAGGTTTTAAAATTGTACTTGCAGCATTCATTGCTTTGGAAGCAATCAACAAATTTGGAATGAATGCTTTCCCCTGCGCAAATTTTTCTCCGATTCGTTTCATTCCCATAATCAAAGCATCGGCTAAAATTACTTCAGGCGAAAATCCACAGTTTAATGCTTCTTCGGTCAACTCAACTGTCCCTTTTTTCCCGATTAAATGCTTGGGATACTGAGTATCAGAATTGATTTTACCATACTCAACACATTCAGACAAATTGAAAAGCAGATCGCTCATGTTTTACTCAAGATAATTTGCAAGTAATTTAATATTATCAGAAACGTTCTTTTTGATGTTAATCGTAATAACATTGCGGTTATTACTCAATAAAGCTTCTCTGTCACCCATTGCTTGTGCGGTAACTAAAACACCGAATGAAACTGTCGATTCATCCGAACCTGGATTTTCTGGAATAGGAATATCACCTGAAATCTCCGACATGAATTGAATAAAAATACCATTTCCCGAATCCCCTTTATGTAATTGTCCCGTTGAATGCAGGAATCGAGGACCAAATCCTGAAGTTGTTGGCAATTTATATTTTTCCAATAATTTTTCGCGGAATAATTCTATCGCAATCTTATTCTCTTCATTTGGGTTGATAAATGATTGAATTGTAAAATAACTACCTTCTTTTTTGCTTATTTCAATAAAATTAATCAAAGCATTCCTTATGTTTTTCTGTCCTTGTTCAAATAACAGTTCAATATCATTTTCGACCAATGAATCCACAGGTTTTGAAAGTTTTCCGGTTGACTTATAATCCACTATCATCTTTCTTGCAAGCACTTTTGCAGATTCAACATTCGGTTGATCAAATGGCTGAATATTCATAACCCACCCTGCAATTGAAGTGGCAAATTCCCATCTAAATAATTCAGCTCCGGTTTCATAAATATCATTCATTACAATTTTTACAAAAGGAATGCTGTTCTCTTTCATTTGTTCCATTGTTTTATCAAAACTTTTATCATTCTTAATAATCAAAAAGACAAATAATCTGTCTTTAGAATAATTTTTAATATTCTGAATTTTTTCTCCGTCAACCGGTAAAATTCCTTTACCAACTTTGCCCGTGCTTTCGGCAATAAGTTGCTCAACCCAGGCGCCCAAATATTTAATCTGCTCTGACATACAAAGAGAAAGTTTATTAATATTTTTTTCGGCTAATGTTCCTAAAATCAAACCAAGTGTTGCAGAAGTATTTTCTTCAATATTTTCAATATTTGAAACTGTACTTGTTTTAACAAATCTATCAGCGCGATCCAAAAGGTTTGATAAATTGATTCCAACCAATGCAGCAGGCACAAGCCCAAATAATGACAATGCTGAAAACCTTCCGCCAATATTTGGATTGTTGAGAAATATCTTTCTGAAACCTAGTT
>Ga0210044_10007362_pt1 | contig 14074 bp, 13 predicted proteins | sample CryGey13umfilter_2_FD_183959 | JGI IMG/M metagenome (GOLD analysis project Ga0210044, IMG submission 183959) | Groundwater microbial communities from aquifer in Utah, USA - Crystal Geyser 4/9/14 3 um filter (SPAdes) (version 2) | ecosystem: Environmental > Aquatic > Deep subsurface >...
CCAGATCAGCTACATCTTGAACCCTGTAGCGGGGGTGTCGACTTCACCGGAATCAGGTGCCGACTTCAATCGGAATGGGGTGCCGCGTTCCAGCGGAATCAGGTGTCACGTTCGACCGGAATACGCAGTCTACATTCAAAGGTGCCGGAAGAACCTGCAACAGTTGTCATACTGCCGGCGGCACCACGGCAGGTAAATTGCCCGATGGCAGCACGATTCCCAGTCTGAACAATGCGGCTGCTATTTTTCCGCGCTACAACATACGTCAGGCACGTGTGCTGGTGCTGGCAGATCAGGTGCATAATTGTGTAGCAGGTGCACTACAGGGAACGCCGCCTGCCCATGATAGTGTCGAGATGGTGAATCTGATCAGCTACCTGTCATCACTATCACAGGGAAAACCGCTGCATATGGGCGGCAAGCCGGAATAGCCGCATTTGAATCCCGCGCCGGCCGGTTTTCGCCGGCTACTTGGCCTTGCGGGTGTCAGTCGGCGTCGGTTTTCTCTGCTTCTTTCAGGTAAGGAACCAGATATAGACTCTGGGCAATGATGAAAACAAAGGTCAGCCCCATCAGACCGAACAGTTTGAAGTTTACCCATGTGTCCGTATCGAATGAAAATGCGACATACAGATTCAGGCAACCAAGCATGATGAAAAACAGTGCCCAGGCTATATTCAGACGGCTCCAGACAAAGGCAGGCAGTGTGATGTTGGCTCCCATCATGCGTTCAATAATGGTTTTCTTGCCGATAAAATGCGAACCGATAAATACAGCGGCAAACAGCCAGTTGATGGCGGTTGGCTTCCATTTGATGAATACCTCATCGTGCAACGCCAGTGTCAGGGTGCCGAATATGGCGACAAGTACCAGTGTAATGACATGCGATTTTTCGAATGAGCCTTTGAATATGCGATGGCCGAATGTCTGCACCGCCGAGGCTGCAATCAATACAGCTGTCGCAGCATAGATATCGACAGCCTTGTAGACGATAAAAAACAGCAGAACAGGGAAAAAATCAAATAGCATCTTCATGGGCTGTATCCGACCATAGCATGCCCTGCTTGCCAAGCATTGCTGTGGTGATGCACAGGTGTGTTTGGCTTGAGAGCCATGAGGATTACGTGAATTCGCCACGCCACTATTGGCATGCCGGATATAATCCGTGAGCATGGGGGCATGAAGATATGTGTCCGGTTGATCCGCCCCGTCTGTCTGCTTGCTGTTGCACTGTTGCTCTCTTCGTGCGCAGGCAAGAGCAGTGAGCAGATTACGCTTAACCTCTGGCAGGGTTGGGAAGAGACAGATCAGCTGATGCAGCCAGATTATCCTGATACCGTACCTGTACTGCTTGTGCATGGCTGGAATGGAGATGAATTCACCTGGCCTGATGCCAAACGCCTGCTGCAGATGGAGCAGCGTATGGGCAGGGATATCTATTACTTCAACTACCGTACAGGTGCGCTGCCGAATCGCTATCCACCGCTTGAGGCGATGGAGGAGCATCTGGAGCGCTACCTGAAAAGCTTTCCCGGTGAAGTGGATGTGGTGGCGCACAGTATGGGGGGCGTGCTGGTACGCCAGTATCTCTCTCACCATATTGGCCACAATATCCGCCGTTTGTTGCTGTTGTCGGTGCCGCATTATGGCGCCAATGCGGCGAGTGTACTGGCGGAGCTGGCATCTGTGGCCGCGACCGGCAATGTGCAGGCTCAGGAGATTCAGCCGGGCAGCGATTTTCTCTGGCAGTTGAACAGTCTGGGCGGCAGTGAGCTTGATGGCATTGAAGTGTTGAATGCGTATACCACCAGCAACCGCGCATTAAAGGGGGATCTGGTGGTGGATGATGTTGCGGCGTGGTTGCCGTGGGCGCCGAATGTATCCATTACCGGCGATCATCATACGCTGCCCAGTGAGTTGGATCGTATCCCTTTTATCGAGTCGTTCCTTCAAAGCGGCACCATGCCGGCTGAGCTGGCTGTGCAGCCAACCAGACGAGACCTGTGGCTGAGGATCCAGCGCCATGATGGTACGCCGCTGAGCTTTACCGCCGCATCGGTGAAGCGCAGGCATAGCCAGCATGGGAACTGGCAAAGTAATGATTTGAATATATGTTGTACCCGACGCAGTTCGATGGCAGATCAGGGGGCATCAACGGTGATCGCCGAGGATGTGCGTCCCGGAGAGTCGCTGCAGTTGATTGACCGCAGCCGGATTCCGAACAGGGCATTTGAGGTTGATGTCTTCGACACGTTTGATCAGCCGGTGACGATGGTGGAAAAAACAGTTGCCGATGATCAGCCAGACGCCGCGGCGGCTGCAGTTCAGGTTAGCGTCCCCGAGTAACAGGCGGCAACAAGGGCGTCCGGACTACCTGCATCATCTGTTCGTCTATATGAGCCATTTAGTATCTTCGCCAGCTTCGTCATGCCGGTATCAGCGGGCTTCCTGCTTTCGGTGGTGAAGGCAGGTCTCTTGTGGTCTCGCATTCACTCATGCTTTCAGCAGCGGGATGAGAGATCATCGCGCTTCCCTTGCTGGCTCCTGTGCAGCAAGCATCTCTTCCTTCTCGATGTGTAGCGTGCGGGTAGGGAAGGCGAAGTTGAGCTCCAGTGATTCGAGTAGCTCCATGATCTGCAGATTCACCTCCTGTCGTACCTGCAGGTATTCAGCCCAGACCTTGTTACTGGCGAAGTAGTAGAGGAAAATAGATAGCGATGAATTTTCGAACTCATCAAACTTCACCAGCTTATAGCTCTGATGGACACCTGGATGATTGAGCAGAATTTCCTCAATGCCGGCAATGGCCGCCGTCATCTGTGCCGGAGTCGTATCATAAGTCAGGCCGATACGCATTTTGATGCGACGCTGGCTGCGGGCATCGATATTATCAATGACCATATTGGCCAGGGAGGAGTTGGGCACATTGACCAGCGTTCGCTCAAAGGTGCGAATACGGGTGGAGCGAAAACCGATCTCCTCGACTACGCCCTCGAACTCCGTAGTTTTTATCCAGTCACCTACAGTGAAGGGCCGGTCGACCAGAATCATGATCGATCCGAAAATATTGGAAATAGTATCCTTGGCGGCCATGGCGATAGCGATACCGCCGATACCGAGTGATGCCAGCAGGCCCGAGATGGAGTAGCCCATATTTTGTGCCACAACCAGTACAGCGGTCATAACCAGAAATATCCGCAGTGTTTTGGCGACAAAGGGCACCAGCTGGTCATCCAGTGCCGAGTCAGTTTCCCGTGCGCGAGTGGAAAAGTAGGCGGCGAGCCCTGTAATCAGGCGCCACAGGAACCAGATGCCGATAATGATGGCGATAATGCGCGCGCTCTGATCGGCAATAGCCACCAGCGGGAAGACATCTGCTGGCGGATGCAGCAGATGAACGGTCAACATCAGCCCTAGCACGTAGATCAGCATGCTGGCCGGTTGTTCGGCCGCTGTAAGCAGTACGTCATCCAGCTGTGTTTTGGTGCGTGCAGCCAGCTTTTTTGCCATACGCTGAAACAGGGTCAGCGCGATACGCTGGGTCGCAACTGTCATAAACAGGGCGATGACAGCAAGCAGCCAGTGTGCCAGTGTTATATCCAGTAGTGTCTTTTCGCTTAACAGGGTCCAGAATTGTTGCATGCAGCCTCTCCTTGATCATGTTGCCGGCATGCTAGGGCGATGCCGATTTATTGCATCCTGCAATGAAAACGGTAGCAGCAGATGGCTGCCCGATATCAAAGGCACACACTGCAGAGTGTTTTGATTTACAGGGAGTGGGCAAGCATTGCAGTTGAAATCGATTGAGATAAAAGGAGTGGTTATGAAAAAAATTGTGATGTTATGCATGCTCTGCATGCCGATGAGCGGCTGGGCTGCCGACTGGTCTTTGGATGGCGGAGAGTCATCGTTGAATTTTGTATCGGTAAAAAAAGGTGTGGTGGGTGAAGTTCACCATTTTAAGGCTTTGCAGGGCTCGATTGAGGATGGACAAACGCAGGTCTCTGTTGATTTGACCAGCGTGGAGACCGGTGTGGCCATTCGCAACGAGCGTATGCAATCCATGCTGTTTGATGTTAGCCATTTTGCAACAGCCAAGGTTTCTGCTGATGTCAGCAGTCTCAAGCTTGCAGCACTCAAGCCCGGCGAATCCGTTTCGGCAACCGTGCCGCTAAGGCTGAGCCTGCATGGTATTGAACAGCAACTACCGGCCGAGGTCACTATTGTCGGACTGGCTGATGGTGGTCTCCTGGTCAGCAGCCGCGCACCGATCATCATCAAGGCGGCAGATTTCGGGCTGGTTGCAGGCATTGAGGCACTGCGCGAGGCGGCGAAGTTGCCATCGATTGCCGCAGCCGTACCGGTTACATTCCAGCTGCGCTTCAGCCATTGATCAGTTATGTAGCGGCTTGGCTGCTATCATGTGTTATATGGGCCCGCTGTTTAAGCGGGCCCTTTCTTTATGGCGCAGGCCTGTCTGTCATTGACCCGGGTCGGTTGCATTCTTATCCTGTTGTCACATAGGGAGTCGCCATGACTGATTCGGTACCGCAAATGATGATCGATAAACCCGAGTCGCTGATAAGCCTGATCGGCAGACGGGTTCGCTATCTGAATGAAGAGTATGAAGTGACTGATCTGCTGGTTGAAGAGGGGCTGATGATTTTGTCCTCTGCCGATAGCGAGCAGGTGCAGGACGACAGCTATGGGCGTCCCAGCCGGCTGGTGCCAAAACGTGAGCAGCTGCGTTTTCGGGATGCGCATGGTCAGTCGACCAGTATCTGGGAGGAGCTGGCATTTCTCGATGGGCCGCTACCGGGCTGATCGCCTCCTTGCCGGCCCTGCTGCTGCCGCTCAGCCGGTGAGGCTATAACAGTGATGCAGCTCAGGCGCACTGCGCTCTGGTTGATGCTCGCCTCTGTATTGATGCTGGCTCTCTATCTGTTGTTGCCGGCGCTGGCATCTCTGCTGATCTCCGTGCGCCTGGCAGGCGCGGGTTTCGGCCATAGCGATATCCATATCTCATCGTTCGGTTTGCATGGGGCTGTACTGGATACCGCCCGGCTGGAGGCCGATGATGGCTCACTGCGCATCAACATGCAGGGGGTGGTTGTCGATTGGTCACCTGCTGAGCTGTTTGATGGTCGGGTCAACAGCATTGCCGTGGCGCGTCTGTCGCTGACCCTGCTGACCGGCACCGGCCCGGATCAACCTCCTGTAAGCATGCAGGCTCCGGCGGGCCTGCTGGCCATGATTCCGGCCCGGCAGCTGCATGTGCAGCAGATAGCCATCAAATTTCCAGCGCAACAACCACTGCAACAGATCAGCGGCCGCATCGATTATGCACACGGTGTGTTGCAGACACCGCTGCTGCTGGATACCGGCACGCAGCAATTTCAGTTGCAGGCCGAATTCACAGCGGATGGAGAGCTGCATATTGTCCTGGAGCAAGCGGAGCCAGGTAGCGGCAGCGAAATTGTACGCTTAAGCGGCAGCATCATCAGGCAGCAGGCTCTGTTGCAATTTCATGGCGAGCTGCAGGCTGATTACGTACGCTTATCGCCGCTTGTGGGCGAGCAGATCAGTGGCCGTCTGGATGCTGAGCTGAAACTGACATGGCCGGCCGAACTCCCTTCGGATCATGACAGACTATGGTCAGCTCTTGCCGGCCACGCCCTGCTGACCACTGACTTGACGGCTGAGCATGTTGGCAAGGCAAGCCGGATCAACCTGGCGGGCACGCTCACACTGGCTGTAGCCGATGGCCGTTGTGACTGGCATATCGACAAGGGCATGCATGCCAGCGCGCAGCTGCCGGCCATGCAGGCACCGGCATCGCTGCTGCTTCCGACCGGCTTGAGCGGTACTGTAACAATCAAAGAGCCGCGGCTGCTGCTGGTTCTGCCGGCAGGGCAGCAACTGCGCATTGGCAAGCTGCTGTATGCCGGGCTGAATTTTCCGCAGACAACGCTGCGCCTGGATCAGCCGCTGATGGTGTCGTATGCCTCAACCGACAGCTGGCAGATTGAGCAGGCGGCACTATCCATGCCGAAGCAGGCCATGCAGTGGCATGGTGTTAAACTGGGTTACCAGAGCATCACGGTTGCACGTGGCGAGAACAGGGCGTGGCGACTGCGTATGCATGGCGCGACACTTTCTACCGGTGATGCCGTTGTGCGCGCGATGGATCTGAATGCGGAGCTGCATGTGGATCAGGAGAAGTTGTCGGCCGACTACTCGCTTGCTGCTCAGAGTGGGCTGTTGCAAGGGAGCGGCAGGGTTGAGCACAACCTGATTAGCGGTGGCGGATCGATGCGATGGCACGTGCCGGCCATGGTATTTGACAGCACCCATCCGCTGAGTGAATGGTTAAGGCTGCCGCAGCTTGATCTGGATGGCGGCAGCATCTCGATCGACGCCGGTAGCCGCTGGCAACGCAGCGGTAGCGCATACAGTCTGAATCATCATATTGATGCGGAGTTGGATGCTATTGCCGGTAGCCTTGGTGAAAGTCGCTTCGCCGGTCTGTCGATGCATCTGCAACTGACCGGCAGTGATACACTCAAGAGTAGCAAGCCGGTACGTGTCGCACTGACTTCATTTGATCATGGTGTTGCCATACGCAATATCGGGGCAACAGTGGGGTTGGAGTTGCCTCTGCAGGGGGGACGGCCTGTAGTGAGTGTGGATGATCTCTCCGCGCAACTGCTGGGCGGGCAGGTGACTGGCCACGCCATAGTAATGGACCTCAATCGGCAACGGAACCCGTTCACTCTCAGCGTCGAACATCTGGATATTGAGCAGATCCTGGCACTGGAGAGGCAGGAGGGGCTCTCCGGCAATGGTATGCTGGACGGCACGATACCGATGTTGTTAACACCGAAGGGCGTTACCGTTGCACAGGGACATTTGTCGGCGCGTGCGCCCGGTGGCGTGATCCGCTATGCGACCAATGCTACTGCGCAAGCGCTGGCGGCAGGCAACTCAAAAATGGATATGGTGCTTGGCATCTTCCGCGACTTTCACTATGATGAAATGGATGTGCTGGCGGACTATGCCATAGATGGCGCATTGAAGATGCAGGTGCGTCTGGCGGGGAAAAATCCCGCCTATGCAGCAGGACGTGCGGTGGCGTTTAATCTCAGTCTCGAAGAGAATGTGCTGCAGTTGATGAAGAGTCTGAGTGTGGACAGTGGTGTCAGCAAAACATTGGATCAACGGGTGCAGCAGCGCCTGAAAAAGTAAGGCTGGTGGTGATCACGACCATGCAGCAAGGCGGGCAGGTGATGCGTAAAGCAGCAATCATGATTCTGGTGTGCACAGCCTATGGCGCGGGGCTGCTTGCATGCACACCGACGGTGAAGGTAGAGGTGCCTGATAAACCGATTACCATTAATCTGAATGTGAAAATCGAGCACGAAATACGGATCAAGGTGGAAAAAGATCTGGATCATGTCTTGTCGGAAGACAGCGGCCTGTTTTAAAGGAGTCGAGCAATGCGTACACAAAACTATTTTCGTTACCTTGCCATGCCGTGCATAGGGCTTATGCTGGGGCTGCTATCCGTGATGGCTCTGCCTGCCGGCGCCAGTGCGATGGATCTGCACGATGCCAAGGCTTCAGGTATGGTGGGCGAAAAGCCGGATGGATATCTCGGGGCGGTGCAGGGTGGTGCAGCAGTGGCCGGGCTGGTTGCGGATATTAACGGCAAGCGCCGCGCACACTATCAGGCGATCGCGGCAAAAAATGGCACGACGCTGCAGGCTGTTGAGGTGCTTGCCGGACGCACGGCTCTGGAGAAAACGGCACCGGGGCAATTTATCATGACACCATCCGGACAGTGGGTGCGGAAATAAGCATCACCCTTTGTCTCCGCTTGTAGTTAGCGGTTGATCAAGGCATCAGAACGAAACACGAGAAATAAACGTCAAGCCGCTTTCGATCTGATCGTGTAGCAGGTGCACATCGGCCAGCGCTGATGTGAAAGGAAAGCTAAAAACGCATGAGTGTTCTCTCACACCTGTTCACCCGCAAGATGGCTATCTGCGTGTTCACCGGCTTCGCATCCGGTTTGCCGCTCTATCTGCTGATCAATCTGCTGCCGGCATGGCTGCGCAGTGAGCAGGTGGATCTGACCACGATCGGCCTGTTTGCACTAATCCAGTTTCCCTACACATGGAAGTTTCTCTGGTCACCTCTGCTGGATCGTTACGCGATGCCGTTATTGGGTCGCAGGCGTGGCTGGATGCTGCTGACCCAGAGCGGGTTACTACTGACCATCGCCGCTATGGGCGGTTTCTCACCACAAACAGACATGATGATGATCATTATATTTGCCACCCTGCTGGCATTCCTCTCGGCGACGCAGGATATTGCGCTGGATGCCTACCGCCGTGAGTTGCTCGATGATGAAGAGCTGGGTCTGGGCAGTTCGGTACATGTCAATGCCTACCGGGTGGCCGGCCTGATACCCGGCTCGCTGGCGCTTATTCTGGCCGATCATCTGCCCTGGAGTACGGTGTTTATCATTACCGCGCTGTTTATGCTGCCCGGCATGGTGATGACGCTGCTGGTGAAGGAGCCGCAAGTGGCGGTTGTGCCGAAAAGCCTGCGTCAGGCGGTGCTAGAGCCGTTTCATGAGTTTATCAGTCGTCAGGGATGGCGGGGTGCACTGATGGTGTTGGCATTTATCTTCTGCTACAAGCTGGGCGATAGCCTCTGCACGGCGCTGGCAACACCGTTTTATCTGGATATGGGTTATTCCAAGACAGCGATCGGCCTGATTGCCAAAAATGCCGGCTTATGGCCGGCGGTGATCGGTGGTCTGCTCGGTGGGCTGTGGATGGTGAAAATAGGCATCAACAAGGCCTTGTGGTTGTTCGGTCTGGTGCAGTTCGGTTCGATATTCGGTTTTCTCTGGCTCGCCTCTGTAGGCGTTCAGGCAGATGTCGGCCCAGTAGAGCTGACACGACTGGCTGTGGTGATCGGTTTTGAGGCATTCGGCGTTGGCGTCGGTACGGCTGCCTTTGTGGCATATATTGCCCGTTCTACGCATCCTGCCTATACAGCGACCCAGTTTGCCCTGTTTACCAGCCTGGCTGCCGTGCCGCGTACCTTTATCAATGCCGGCGCAGGCTGGCTGGTCGAGTCGATGGGGTGGGTCTCCTTTTTTCTGCTCTGTGCAGGGCTGGCCGTACCCGGCATGCTGCTGCTGTTCAAGGTGGCGCCATGGCATGATCGGCCGGCATCAAACGAATAAATCCTGCATAGTGGTGACCATGTGAAGATAAATCGGCAGGGGAGCCGATTGGCACGCCTTACGCGCAAAGGGTGCAGCCCATTTATGGCCTGCATGATGAGTCCGGATGTGTTGGCATCGGCATCCCTGCCGCGCACGACGGAATTGATGCAGGCGTGCGATTTCTCATAAGTCCGAAGGACTCCTAGTGCAGTATGCCCGTACTGCTCATAATCCTTGGGCCATCAGGGGTTATTGATACGGTGTCTTCAACGTTTGACGTTTCTTTATGGGGGCGAAGCCGGGAAATGCTGCCGGTTAATGTAGCCTGATAGCGTACCTTGTATGAACCTTCAACCCGCTGAATCGACAGCCCTTCTATACTCATCTTAACACTGTTAAACATCCGGAAACTGTTACTCAGGGTCTCCTCCAGATCATAGATATCGCTGCCGTCTGCCGCATGCCAGTTGCGTGAAAACAAACGAGACACAGCTGAATAATTTTTACTTTGATATGCATTGGAGAAATCAGCATACATGGCCGTGATAGCCTGCCTGTCTCGTTCGAGCGTGCCACTGTCCACCTTGTTTGCAACCGCTCTCAGCTTTGCTTTCAAAGCGTCCAGTTGATCCACAAGCGCCTGGATGCTGGGGTGATTTCGGACCGAAGCATCAATCTGTTTTTTCACGCTTTCAATGTTATCCAAATGTTGTCGGGCGATGAGCCAGCCACCGTTGCCATCAGGATTACTGAGGAATGCGTTGATGTATCCTATCTGCTCACGGAGGATGGCTTGAGCACGGCTCAGGCGCTGGCCCTGATAGTAGTTGAAGGAAATGCTGGATAGCTTGCTCATGATGGCGCCGTAGGCCACATTTACCCGGCTTTTGGGTTCCACTTTGCCCTCGTTGTTCGCCTTGGTGATGAGCTTGTAGGCATCATTGGAGTAGCGGTTGGACTCCTTGGAAAAAGCGGCATTGTTCAGGCTGGACAGGCGGCCCGAATCGGCCTCCAGTTTTTTAAGAATTTCCTCCATCGCTGGCGCATAGCGATTGGCTCTGGCCACAGGTATCATAGGATCTACCAGAGCATGGTAGCGCTTGGCCAGGGCGGCGTAGCGTTCAATCAGTTTACCGCTGCCCAGGCCGCTGTCCGGCAGTTGATTTGCTGCGCCAATCCGGTTTCTCAGGATGAGCGCCAGATGATCTTCCGATTCCGAGTATTCGCGGAGGACCTCATCCTTGAAGAAATAGGGAGCCTCCGCCGGGAAGATCGGGGTTAGTTTGTCGCGCATGGCTTGAAGAGCAGTATCCAGGCTGGCTTCCGCCCTCTGGGTATTCTTATAGGCGCGCTCGTAGCTGTCCCGGGCGTTGTCGATGCTGGCCAGAATTCTCTTTACGGTAGCCTTCAGTTCTTCGATACCGTTATTGGTCAGCACCATGTTTTTGACGGGGTAACCCGGCATAAGAGGTACTTGGCTCAGGGCTTCCTTTTCCAGAACCAGCGGGTCGGCAAGCGCATCCTTGATCCGCTGGTCGAGTGCCTTGATGCCGGAGTCATTTACGCCATAGTGGCCCAGAATGGCATAGACCTGACCGCCGTTTACATCCAGATCGCCTTCCTGAGCGATACGCTGTTTCTTCGCCGAGGCCACAAGTTTGTCGGCGCGGTCCATGACCGAAGCTGCACCGCGCAAGGCGTCCACTACCTTGTTGGTCAGCGCCACGTTCTTGCTTGCTGCTTCGATGAGTTGCCTGCCTGCATCCTCGCCGTTGCGGGAAATGACGTTGAAAGCAGCCTCAAAGTGGGCGAGGCGATCATATTGGTAACGAACATTTTCAAAGCTGCCCCTCGACGGATCGTAGCCGTAAGAGCCTGCGGAGCGGAAGCAGTCCCATATCTCGATGTTTGGTTGTAGTTCGCCGGCCAGTTGGGTTGCGGTGGATGCATATCCTGCGACTGTGCTGGTTGAGCGTTTTGCAGCGTCCATCCGTTGCTGAAAATAATCCTTCTGATTTTTGGCGTCGACCTTCCACTCCTGGAGCACCTTTTCCGATTGTGCCAGGCGTTTCACGGACATGGGGTAGAAGCGGGGGGAGACGTTGTTGGCTCTGAAGTTGGACAGGGCATATTGCCAGATGGCCATGCCCAGCCAGTCACCATGCTGCCCCTCCATTTTCATTGTGTGCTCTTCGCCCCAGATCACCATGTCTACTTCGTTCTTATTCCACTTGTACAGGGATAGGCCAAAACTGTGGATAGGGCCGTCGGCCATGGCTTTTGCATCAGCATGCAGTTGCTTTGTAGTGCCCACCACCTGGCTCTCGAAGGCTCGACGGACGCTGGCGGCTGCGGCCGAAGCGCGCGCCTGGGCGGCCGAGCAGGCAGCCCCGTTGCCGGAGGCGCAGGCGGCGCGAGCGGCCTCATAGATGGGCTGAAGCAAATCGCTCATCTTTCTTTGCGCACCCTGGTAGGCGTTCCAGACGGCGTTATCATAGCTGCGGCAGGAATAACTGCCGCCGGCAAGCTTCTGCCAGGCTTCCCTCATCTTGGAGGCTGCAGTACCAAAATCGTAGTTGGAATCGGTGGGGAATGTGACCATGTCGGGGGACTTTGACCATTCGTTGGCCGACTTGAGGATGCCAATCAACTCCAGTTGCCGGTTCCAGGAGCGTATCTCCTCCTCAAGACGCTTGATATCGTTATCCACGCTGCCCTTGAGGCCGGCAAGCAGCTTGTGTTGTTCCAGAAGCGCTTTTAACAACGTATCCAGTTGCGAAATGGCCTGGTCTCCGGCCTGACGGATGAGTTGGGAATGCTTGAGGATGATCAGGTTGTCGCCAATCGACCCCTCCTTAGCGGCCAGTTCCGGGGTTTCCGTGCGTATGTAGCCGGCAAGCGCCTGCTCGTCCAGTGAGATGGTCCAGTTGAATTTCTGAACGCCAGTGACGGAGCTCTCCTTTGCCCTGCCGACGTTCTGGGTGATCCGGCCGTTCATGGCATTAGGGTACTTCTCTTTCAGATAGTCGGCGACGCGCTCGAAGGCGAAATCGGTGGCGGCTTCTGAAATCTGACTGGTGGGGATCACCTTTGTGAAATTCAGGCCAGCCTGAAAGGCCATCTTGGTTGTATTGTTGATGTTGGTGTGTCGCACCTTGATCAGGACGTCATCGACGCTCTTCTGGACCTCCGCAATGTTCTCGAAACTCTTGTAAACCTTCTTCATGTCGGAGCTCAGGGCAGCCGAGGCTTCCTTGTCTTTCGCTATATCCTTGGAGGCCCTGTCTATCAGCCTTTGTATTTCGGCTGCCTGATCATAATCGGCATGGCAAACTGAGGGAAGGAACAGACCCGCCAGGCTAAGCACCAGCAACAGTACACCCGGCAGTGAACGCGTATTCATGGCTTCTCCTTTATGGGGGCTGGCAGCATGAGTGTTTGAACACGGAGTACACGTGCTGCGGAGGCGGCGCGGCGTGCTTCATCTTCCATCTGATCATCCAGACTCAGGGCCTGCTGCCTTAGTGTACCAGGGCGACCGCAGCGGCCATCAGTGCCTGCTGGCGTTTTGCCAAACGGGCGGTCGGAGCATTGGCTGTGACAACGGGAATCTCGGACAGAACACGAGTGGCATTTTTCAGCGACTGTTCCAGCGCTTTGATATGCGTTACTGCAGCCCGTGACAGGTTCAGACTGCGCAGTGGATCAATCGCTTTCTGCCATGCACTCAGCCCGATAGATGCAGGATCAGGCTGCATGAATGCGCCTTCTTGTTTGAAGGTTAGGCTGTAGAGGCTTTCAGTTGCTTTATCCAGCTGTTGCATCCGTGCAGGTTCATCCGACAGGTAACGCCGGAGTGCATCGGTAAAAGCCAGCGTCTTGCTCTGCTCTGCCTGCATTTGTGCTTGAATATTTTCAGTGTGCACAGGCTCGGCGGCCAGCGCGATACAGGCGGGAAAAAGGAGTGCTGCCAATGAAAGATGGCTGTATTTCATAAATCCTCCTTAGACCACGAACGGTTGACGAGCCTGTCCAGATGAAGGTTCCGTTTTAGAAGTTACGCCCACCAGAAGGCTGATATTTGTAACGGAAGGTCAAGTCGCCGGTGGCCATATTGTAGGAAACAATTTCAACGAGCGCATACATGGGACCGGGGAGCATCTCCATTGCAAAGCATTTTCCTGCCTGAGCATTTAACAGATAGGGCTGGGCAAGATATCCGCCCGCAGGTGCGGAAGTAGTACTGCTTATGGGGCACGTAATACCTTGAGCGCCCACGCCGTTGCGTGTAAAAACGACGCCGACTTCAGGTTTGATGTCGCCTTGAACGGCAGGGCCCGGTCCTTCATTTGCCACGCTGTCTGTGTCGAAATTGTAGCTTTGATTGAGGGTCAGGAACTGTGTGCCGCTTGTGCTGCTTGCGCTGGCCGTTTCACCTTGAGAGCCGAGACTGGCACTGCCGGTGAAGGGATCCAGTGTCAGAACATTCTGGCCAACGGCCTGGCCAGTGACATAGGTGGCGATATTCGCGGTATCCGAAACACCAAAGATAAGAGGCGCCGACATGCGCACCAATTTCATGCCTTTTGCGGTGCGACGAAAACCTACAACAGATGCGGCGGAATCCTTGAGAAACTGTCCGGAGCGCATAGATCGCACCTGTCGGTTGTAGGTGAAATAAAGTTCAAACACGCCATGGTTACTAACCTGAATAATTCATAAACCTTTCAGGCGACCGATTAATATTGTTCACAAAATGGTTTAGTCTTATGCAATCGCCGTTATTTCGGCTCTGTTTTCTTTTTTTCGATTTTTTCGTATACATGGCGCAGC
>Ga0210044_10007367_pt1 | contig 14067 bp, 11 predicted proteins | sample CryGey13umfilter_2_FD_183959 | JGI IMG/M metagenome (GOLD analysis project Ga0210044, IMG submission 183959) | Groundwater microbial communities from aquifer in Utah, USA - Crystal Geyser 4/9/14 3 um filter (SPAdes) (version 2) | ecosystem: Environmental > Aquatic > Deep subsurface >...
GCTCGGCCTGCGCGACGTCCAGCGGTTCGGGGTCACGCCGCGCCATCGCCGCCTCGGCGCGCGCCAGCGACCGGCCACACAGCGGCGGCGCGGCGGCGGCGATGGCCTGCATCCCCGCCATGTCTGCCGAACAATGCAGCACCACATCGCAGCCCGCCGCCAGCGCCCGCGCCGCCCGCGCGTCCATGGCGCCCGCCAGCGCGCCCATCTCGATGTCGTCGGTGATCAGCAGGCCGTCAAAACCGATGTCGCGGCGGATCGCCTCGACCACGATGGGCGAGAAGGTGGCGCAGGCGTCGGGGTCGAGCGCGGGATAGAGCACATGCGCGCTCATCGCCATCGCCGCGTCGGCGTGGGGGCGGAAGGCGGCGAAATCCACCGCGTCCAGCGCGGCGCGGTCGGCGCGCGCCACCGGCAGGCGCAGGTGGCTGTCGGCGTCGCCGCGCCCGTGGCCGGGAATGTGCTTGATCACCGGCGCGACGCCGCCCGCCTCCAGCCCGTCGCGCACCGCGCGGCCCAGCCGCGCCACGGTCGCCGCGTCCTCGCCCAGCGCCCGGTCGCGCAGGAAGGCCGCGCCGCCGGGCTGCGCCACGTCCAGCAGCGGCGCGCAGTTCACGTCGACGCCGACGCCGCGCAGCTCCGCCGCGATCAGGCGATAGCGCAGGCGCAGCGCCTCCGCCGCCGCCGCAACCGCCAGCCCCGAGATCATCGCGCGCACGTCGCGCCACGCGCGCCAGTGCGGCGGCCGCAGCCGCGCGACGCGGCCGCCCTCCTGATCCACCAGCACCGGCGCGGCGCGGCCGACGCAGGCGCGCAACTCGTCGGTCAGCGCGCGCGCCTGATCGGGGCTGTCGATGTTGCGGGCGAACAGGATGAAGCCCCAGGGGTCTGCATCCGTGAAGAAGGCGCGCTCGGCGGCGCTGAGCCGCAGCCCGGCGCACCCGAAGATCGCGGCGCGCGGGGCCATGTCAGTTCGGCTCGACCAACAGGCAGTCCTCACCCCGGCTGCGCAGCGCGGCGCACAGGGCGCGGGCCTCGGCCATGTCGGCGAAGGGCGCGGCGCGCAGGCGATAGAGCGTGCGGTTGGCGCCGACCAGCGGCGCCACCGCAGGCGCGCGGCCCGCCAGCAGATCGCCGTTGCGGGCGCGAAAGCCGCGCCACATCCGCAGCGCGTCGGCCTCGGAGAGATAGGCGCCAAGCTGCACCTGCGGGCCGTCCACCGCGACAACCGGCGCGGCGGCTGCGGGCGCATCGGCGCGCGCCGCCACCCGCACCGCCGCAGGCCGGGGCGCGGGCGCCGGGGCGCGCGCGATCGCCACGGAGCCCGCCACTGCGGGCGCTTCCGGCGCCGAAACGCCCAGAACGGCGGCCACCAGTCCGTCAACCTCGCTGGCGATGGCGTCGCTGATCGACGCCTGCGCAGGCTCCGGCTGGCGCGCGGGCGGGGGCGCTGCGCGGGCGAAAGACCCGACGTCCTCCGCGCTCAGCCGTTCGGGCGGCGGCGCGATCACGATGGTCTCCAGCGGCGGGGGCGCGTCGGCCATCACGTCATAGACCGCGCGGCCCTGATGCGCCGCCTGCGCGCCGCCGGGGTCGTCGGGGCGCACCCGCATCGGGCCCTCGACCGCGCGCACCACCGGCACGTCGGTCGCGTCGCGCACGCCCAGACGGTAGGCCCACACCACCACGCCGGCCAGCACCGCCAGCGACACAAAGGCGCCGACGGCGGCGCCAAGGCGTGAGCGCCGCGCGCCGCCTGCGTCCACGTCATAGGCGTCATAGAGCTGGGACTCGTCCCGCATGGGCCGGTTCGCCTGTTTCCTGTGCGCATGTCCCGGTGAAAAGGGGCGTGCGCGCGCCTGCTCGCGATCCCCGCCGTCGGCAGCTTGACGCTACATCTCGTCCAGCGGAGTCACACCAAGGATACCAAGACCTGCGGAAATCACAACCGATACGGCGACCGCCAGCGCCAGCCGCGCGGCGCTGCCCTCCGGGTCGCCCTCCTGCACCACGCGCAAGGCCGGCTCGTCGCGGCCCAGATTGTAGAGCGCGTGGAAATCAGACGCCAGATCATAGAGATAGAAGGCGATGCGATGCGGCTCCGCCTGCGCCGCCGCCTGTTCCACCTGACGCGGCCACCCCGCCAGCTTGCGCGCCAGACCCAGTTGCGCGGGGTGGTCGAGGCGCGAGAGGTCGGCCTGGGAAAGTGCGATATTATTGAATCGATCTTTCTCGATCGCCGCGTCATGGGCGCCGTGCTCCACCGTCACCAGCTGGCGGCGCATCGAGGCGATCCGGGCGTGGGCGTATTGCACATAGAAAACCGGGTTATCCTTCGACTGCTCCACCGCCTTGGCGAAGTCAAAGTCCAGCGCGGCGTCGTTGCGGCGCGTCAGCATGGTGAAGCGCGCCACGTCGCGGCCCACTTCGTCCACCACGTCGCGCAGCGTGACGAAAGTGCCGGCGCGTTTCGACATCTTGAACGGCTCGCCGTTCTTGTAGAGCTTGACCAGCTGGCAGAGTTTCACTTCAAGCGGCACGCGCCCGCCGGACAGCGCCGCCACCGCCGCCTTCATCCGCTTGACATAGCCCGCGTGATCGGCGCCCAGCACGTCGATCAGCAGGTCATAGCCGCGCTCGACCTTGTCGAAATGATAGGCGATGTCGGGGGCGAAATAGGTCCAGGCGCCGTCGGATTTCTTCAGCGGCCGGTCCACGTCGTCGCCATAGGCGGTCGAGCGGAACAGGGTCTGCGGGCGGGATTCCCAGTCCTCGGGCAGCTTGCCCTTGGGCGGCGGCAGGGCGCCGACATAGATCAGCCCCGCCGCGTCCAGCTTCGCCAGCGCCGCCTCGATCAGCCCGGTGTCGTAGAGCGCCTTCTCCGAAAAGAAGCGGTCCATCACCACGCCCAGCGCGGCGAGATCGTCGCGGATCATGGCCATCATCGCGTCGATGGCGAACGGGCGCACGATCGGCAGCCAGGCGTCCTCGTCCATCGCCGCCAGCGCCGGGCCATGGGCCCTGGCCAGCGCCTCGCCGACCGGGCGCAGATAGTCGCCGGGATAGAGGCCCGCCGGGATCTCGACCGTCTCGCCCAGCGCCTCGCGATAGCGCAGGTGCGCGGAGCGGGCGAGCACGTCCACCTGCGCGCCGCCGTCGTTGATGTAGTATTCGCGCGTCACCTCCCAGCCCGCGAAGGCCATCAGGCTCGCCAGCGCGTCGCCGAACACCGCGCCGCGCGCGTGGCCCACATGCATCGGCCCGGTGGGGTTGGCGGAGACGAACTCGACGTTCACCCGCCGCCCGGCGCCGAAGGTCGCGCGGCCATAGTCCGCGCCAGTCCGCAACGCCGCGCGCACTGCGCCGCGCCAGACCTCGGGGCTGAGGCTGAGGTTGATGAAACCGGGCCCGGCCACCGCCGCGCCGTCGATGCGCGGGTCCGCGCGCAGTTTCGCCGCCAGCGCCTCGGCCAGCGCGCGCGGGTTGACCTTCGCCGCCTTCGCCAGCGCCATCGCCGCGTTGGTCGCCATGTCGCCATGGGCGGCGTCGCGCGGCGGCTCCACCGTCACCGGCGAGAGGTCGAGATCGGCGGGCAGCGCGCCCTCGGCCTGAAGGGCGGCGAGCGCGTCGAGCACCAGGGCGCGGATGTCGGCGAAAAGGTTCATGGCGGATGCGTTCCCGTAGGTTTGCGCGCGCTTAGCATGGCCGCCGCCGCCGCGCCAGTTCAGGGCGGATGCGCCGTCTCGCGCCAAGGTTGTCAGCAAACGGTCATGCAAGCGTCAGCGTCGCGTCAGGTTCGCAGGCGCAACATTGGAATCGTTCCAATCAGGAGGAGAACCTCTCACCATGCGACTCTCATCATCCCTCACCCTCATCGCCTGCCTCGCCGTCTCGGGCGCCGCGCAGGCGCAGACCGCGACGCCGGACGACGCGCGCCTGCGCGCCGATGCGCTGGCGCTGTTCGAGCCGATCCCGCTGGCGCCCGATCCTGCGCCTGCGGCGGAGAAGGTCGAGCTCGGCAAGATGCTGTTCTTTGAGCCGCGGCTGTCGGAAGGGCACAACATCAGCTGCAACACCTGCCACAACCTCGGCACCGGCGGCGCCGATCTGGCGGCGTTCTCCACCGGCCACCGCTGGCAGCAGGGCGGGCGCAACTCGCCGACCGTGCTGAACGCGGTCTATAACACCGCGCAGTTCTGGGACGGCCGCGCCGCCGATCTGGCGGAGCAGGCCGGCGGGCCGATGCAGAACCCGGTCGAGATGGGGTCGAACCCCGAGCACGTGGTGGAGCAGCTCAGCGGCATCCCCGGTTATCTGCCGCTGTTCGCCAGCGCCTTTCCCGATGCGCCCGAGCCGATCTCCTTCGCCAACGCCACCGACGCGATCGCCGCGTTCGAGGACACGCTGATCACCCCCAACGCGCCGTTCGACCGCTTCCTGCGCGGCGAGGACGACGCGCTGAGCGCGGATCAGAAGGCGGGCCTCGCCGCGTTCATCGATCAGGGCTGCGCCGCCTGCCACAGCGGGCGCAACCTCGGCGGCGACAGCTATCAGCCGTTCGGCGTGGTGGAGAAGCCGGGCTGGTCGATCCTGCCGCCCGAGGACAAGGGCCGCTTCATGGTGACGAAAGCGGAAGGCGACGAATACACCTTCAAGGTGCCGACGCTGCGCAACATCGCGCTGACGCCGCCCTATTTCCACTCCGGCGCGGTGTGGGATCTGGGCACGGCGGTCGGCGTGATGGCCACGGCCCAGCTTGGCGCGTCGCTGGACGGGAGCCAGACGGCGCAGATCGTCGCCTTCCTCGAAAGCCTGACCGGCGCGCAGCCGCAGGTGGTCTATCCGATCCTGCCGCCCAGCACCGCAGAGACGCCCCGCCCGAAGATGTGAGAACCGCCCGCGGGGGCTCACACCCCCGGTGGGAGCGTCGCTTTACAACCGCCCGCCGGGGGTTTGCGCCTCCGGCTGGCGGTGCGCATTACGCCCGCGCGCCGGGGTTGGTCAGCACCTTATGCTCCTGCAGCGCGAAGCGGTCGGTCATGCCGGCGATGTAGTCGGCCACGGTGCGCGCGCGGCAGGTGTCGTTGCCCGCGACAAGCGCCGCGCGCACTGCGCCGCGCCACACCTCGGGGCTGAGGGTGAGGTTGATGAAGCCGGGCCCCGCCACCTCGACGCCCGCGACGCGCGGGTCGGCGAGGAGTTTCGGCGCCAGCGCCTCGGCCAGCGCGTGGGAGTTCAACTTCGCCGCCTTACTGAGCGCCATCCCCGCGTTGGTCGCCATGTCGCCGTGGCCCGCGTCGCGCGGCGGCTCCACCGTGACCGGCGAGAGGTCGAGGTCGCGCGGCAGGGCGCCGTCGGCCTGAAGGGCGCTTAGCGCGTCGAGCACCAGCGCGCGGATATCGGCGAATAGGTTCATGGGGTGGCCTTTCCGGCTTATCTCGCGTGCGGATTAGCAGATGGCTGGCGGGGAGGCCATTGGGGAGGTCAACCTACACACTCGGAAAATTGGCATCCAAGCAGCAATTTTCACGGTAGCGCAATTTTACTGACACCAAGCAACTCCATTGCCAATGTAAGCACATTGCTGAGGGGGCTGATATATTATTATGGGATCGGGTTCGCCTTTCCGTTGCGTTGCTTGATTGTGCGCCTCAATGGCAGCAAGCAAACCAACAAAGTTCATATTCTGACGAGATCGCGCCTCTCGTTCGATACAACCTCGCATTTCATTCGTGTTCAAAAGATAGCCGTAGGACGAGCAAATTCCGGAAAAGTATGTGTATTGCACTTCTGGTGCAGCGGAGTTAAACCACGCCGGTGAGCCTGGCGTCCCATATATCATTGATCCGTCAGGATTTTTCCCGCATGATGCGATCAAAGAGGCGGCCAACACCAATGCGAGCGAATAGAGATGGCGTATTGTTCTGCTTTCCATGACAGCGCCATTTTATTGGATTTTTCCAAGCATTAATTATACATAACCATCTAATGAGTTGCAAGAAATAGATAATGATGTGAATGTTTTTACGCCCGCGCCGCCGGGTCGGTCAGCACCTTGTGCTCCTGCAGGGCGAAGCGGTCGGTCATGCCGGCGATGTAGTCGGCGACGGTGCGCGCGCCGTGCGTGGCGTCGCCCGCGCGCGCCTGATCGGCCCATTCCGGCGGCATCAGGCGCGGCTCGGCGGTGAAGGCGGCGAACAGCTCCGCCACCACTCTCGCCGCCTTGGCGCGCATCCGCATCACCCGCCAGTGGCGATACATGCAGCGCATCAGAAAGGCGCGGATCGCGTCCACCTCGGCGCGCATCGCGGGCGAGAACGCCACGACCGGCGCGCCCAGCGCGCGCACCGCCGCCGCCGAGTCGGGCGCCGCGGCGCGCAGGCGGCGTTCGGTTTCCGCCAGCGCGTCCTCCACCATGGCGCCGAACACGCGGCGCAGCGCCTCGGCCTGCGCGCGGGCGGGGTCGAGGCCGGGGTGCGCCGCCTCCACCGCCGCCCAGGCGCGGCCCACCAGCGGCAGGGCGCGCGCCTGTTCGGGGGTGAACAGCCCGGCGCGCAGGCCGTCGTCGATGTCGTGGTTGTTGTAGGCGATGTCGTCGGCCAGCGCAGCGACCTGCGCCTCCGGTCCCGCGTGGCTGTGCAGCGCGAGCGGGTGGCGCGCGTCGTAGTCGGCGATGGCGAAGGGCAGGGCGGCGCGGCTCGCGTCGGGCGCCGGCAGCAGCGGGCCGTTGTGCTTGGCCAGCCCCTCCAGCGTCTCCCACGTCAGGTTCAGCCCGTCGAAGGCGGCGTATTTCTGCTCCAGCCCGGTGACGATCTTCAGCGCCTGCGCGTTGTGGTCGAAGCCGCCATGGGGCGCCATGCAGGCGGCCAGCGCGTCCTCGCCGGTGTGGCCGAAGGGGGTGTGGCCAAGATCGTGCGCCAGCGCCACCGCCTCGGCCAGATCCTCGTTCAGCCCCAGCGTGCGGGCGATGGTGCGCGCCACCTGCGCCACCTCGATGCTGTGGGTCAGGCGGGTGCGGTAATAATCGCCCTCATGCTCGACGAACACCTGCGTCTTGTGCTTGAGGCGGCGGAAGGCGCCGCAGTGGATGATGCGGTCGCGATCGCGCTGAAAGGCCGAGCGATGCGCGCTTTCGTCCTCGGCGTGCAGCCGCCCGCGCGAGGCGGTGGCGGCGTAGGGCGCGAAATCCGGTCTGCGCGTCATCTTGGCGCTTTCCCCTGCAAGGCTTAGATTGGAGGGTATAAGCGTTTCCCGCTGGAAAAGGCAGAGGCTGGCCCATGCAACTCACCATGCCCGTAGAGGTCACGCCGCGCGCGCTGTCGCGGATTGCGGAGATCGCCGAGGCCGAAGGCGCGGCCAGGATGCTGCGCGTCGCCGTGCTGGGCGGCGGCTGTTCGGGGTTTCAATACGAATTCGGGCTGGAGACGGCGGCGAAGCCCGACGATCTGGTGATCGCCGACAAGGTGCTGATCGACCCGGAGTCGCTGCCGTTCCTGTCCGGCTCGGTGATCGACTTCAAGGATGAGCTGATCGGCGCCCGCTTCGCGGTGCAGAACCCCAACGCCACCGCAAGCTGCGGCTGCGGCACCAGTTTCGCGATCTGAGCGCGGGCTCAGGTCTCTCCGAAAGCCGCGATCAGGTCGTCCACCACCGCCTGCAGCGCCGCGTGATCGTCGGCGCCCGCGTCCCGCGCGCGGGCGAAGGCGTCGCGCTGGCGGCGCGCGCCTGCGCCGCGCGCGGCGATCACCCGCGCGTGGCGCAGCGCGTCAAGACAGCCCAGCGCCGCGGCGTCGTCGCTCACCAGCGCGATGATCTCCTCGACCAGCGCCGCGAACGGCGCCTGCACGCCGCGCCCATGGTCGATCAGCGCGCCGTCGGCGCCATAGCGCATCGCCCGCCAGCGGTTTTCGCGCAGCATGGTCGGCGGGTAGAGCCGCCAGCGCTGGTTGGCCGCGCGCAGCCGGAACAGGTAGGCCATCAGCGACTGGTAGAGCGCGGCGATGGCGGCGGCGTCCTCCAGCAGCGGGCAGATGTCGGTGATGCGGCTCTCGACGGTGGGAAAACGCGCCGAAGGGCGGATGTCCCACCACAGTTTCGTGCCGTCCTCAATGCAGCCCGCGCCGACCAGATGATCCACGAGGCGCCGGTATTCGGCGAAGCTCTCCATCCGGTCGGGCAGGCCGGTGCGCGGCAGCGCGTCGAAGATGGTGAGGCGGTAGGACGACAACCCGGTGTCCTGCCCGCGCCAGAACGGCGAGGAGCACGACAGCGCCAGCAGGTGCGGCAGGAAATACACCACCTGATTCATCAGATCGATGCGCAGATCCTCGTCCTCGACGCAGACGTGGACGTGCATCCCGCAGATCAGCAGCCGCCGCGCCGCGTCGCCCAGATCGGCGCGCAGCGCGTCATAGCGCGGCTTGCGGGTGTGGGTCTGGTCGCGCCATTCGGCGAAAGGATGGGTGGAGGCGGCGATGGGGGCATAGCCGAACGCGGCGCAGGCCTCGGCCACGCCCGCGCGCAGGCTGCGCAATTCGGCGATGGCGCCGCCCACGTCGGCGTGCGGGCGGGTGCCGACCTCGACCTGGCATTGCAGGTATTCCGGCGTCACCTGCCCGCCGACGCGCTCGGCGCAGGCTTTCAGGAAATCGGGATCGGGGCGGATCACCAGATCGCGGGTCTCGCGATCCACGACAAGGTATTCCTCCTCGATCCCGACGGTGAAGCTGGGACGGTTCGGCATCGGCGGCCCTTTCCCCGGTTCTCGGGGGAAAAGGCTCAGGCGACGACGCCGACCGCGCAAGGGGCGCCCGCGCCGCGCGGCCGCGCGTCGCGCCGCTGCCGTTCAGGCAGGACTACGGCGCGTCGCCCCGCCGCCGTTCAGGCGATAAAGAGGCTCAGGCGGCGGCGCGGCCGGCCGGCCTGCGGCTGCGGCCCCGGCGCATCGCCTTGGAGCCGGGCGCCTTCTGGCCGCGCGCGGGCGGCGCGGGCGGCTCATCGCTCAGGGTGCCGTCGGAGCGGAAGGCGCGGCGGATCAGCTTTTCCACCGCCGCCAGCTTGTCGCGCTCGGTCTCGTCGCACAGCGTGATGGCGATGCCGGTGGCGCCGTTGCGCCCCGTTCTGCCGATGCGGTGCGTGTAGCTCTCCGGCTCGTCGGGCAGTTCGAACTGCACCACATGCGTAACGCCCTCGACGTCGATGCCGCGCGCGGCGATGTCGGTGGCGACCAGCACGCGGGCGTGGCCGCGCTTGAAGGCGTCGAGCGCGCGCTGGCGGGCGTTCTGCGCCTTGTCGCCGTGGATCGCCTCGGCGCGGAAGCCGTCGATCTCAAGGTTCTTGGCGACGCGGTCGCAGCCGCGCTTGGTGCGGGCGAACACGATCACCCGCGCCATGGCGGGGTCGGCCAGCAGCTTGGCCATGTGCTGGCGCTTGTAGCCGCCCTGCACGAAATCCACCCGCTGCTCGATGGCCTGCACCGATTCGCCCGAGCGGGCGATCTCGACGCGCACCGGCTCGCGCAAAAGCTCCTGCGCCAGCGTGTCGATCTCGGCGGGCATGGTGGCGGAGAACAGCGCGGTGCGGCGGGTTTTCGGCGTCACGGCGGCGATCTTGCGGATGTCGCGGATGAAGCCCATGTCGAGCATCCGGTCGGCCTCGTCGAGGATCAGCACCTCAAGCCCGTCGAGCCGCGCGCGGCCCTCGTCCATCAGGTCGATCAGGCGGCCGGGGGTGGCGACGATCACATCGACGCCCTGCGCCAGCGCGCGCACCTGGTTGCTGCGCGACATCCCGCCCAGCACGAGCACGGTTTTCAGCGCCAGGTTCTTGCCGAAGCGGCGCAGGTCCTCGTCGATCTGCACCGCCAGCTCGCGCGTCGGCGCCAGGATCAGCGCGCGGGCGGAGGCGGGGCGGCGGCGGCCCGGGCGGCCGGCAAGCTCCTCGATCAGCGGCAGGCCGAAGGCGGCGGTCTTGCCGGTGCCGGTCTGCGCCAGCGCCAGCATGTCGCGGCCCTCAAGCTGCGGCGGGATCGCCTGCGCCTGCACCGGGGTCGGCGTGACGAAGCCGGTCTGCACAAGCGCCTTCTGGATCGCCGGCGACAGGGCGAAATCGGTAAACTGGGTCAAAACTGTCTTTTCCACAGATATCTTCCGCGCCCCGCGCCTCTCGGGCTTGCGGGTGCGGGCTCGGCGATCGCCAAGCGCATCTGGCGGAAGCTTCATTGAAAGGCGACGATGGGCTGCACAAAGCGGGGCGCGGCCTGCGCTGTCGGTGGAGCAGACTTGGGGCGCCGCGCCTGCAATGTCAACAGTCTTGACCTGTCGGCGAAGGGCGGCGGCGTTCAGATTGCGCGCAACCTCATCACGCCCGGCCTGAGCGCGACAGGCGTAAAGGCGCCCGCGCGCCGATCTGCGCCGTCGTCCACGCAGCAGCCCGCCTCGGCCTCCGGCTTGCGCCTCTGGCCGGGGCGCAAGCGCCAGGCCCTTGTTCCACCCGCCGCCGTCAGACCGCCGCCTCGCCGCCCTCGCCTGCGCGATAGATCGCGTCGATCGCCGCCTGATTGCCGCGCGAGAACGCCAGCGGACAGGGGAACGGCGCCCCGGTCAGCACGCTCTGGTTGAACGCCTCGATCTGGAGCACATACTGGTTGACGCCGGGAAACCGCTCCAGCCGGTAGTTTCCCGCGGCATCGCGCAGCTCCAGCACGTCCTCGCCGTAGAGACCGGCGTTGAACGGCGTGCGCACCCGCAGCCACGCCTTGTCGCCGTGAAACACCATCTCCTGCCGCGCGGCCATGCGCATCGAGACGTAGAACTCGGCGGCGAAGCCGGGGAAATCGAGCGAGACGCGCGCGGTGGCGTCGATGCCCGCGTCCCAGTCGAGGCGCGCGCGGGCGGCGACCGGCTCAAGACCGGTGGCGAAGCGTGTCGTCACGACGGGATACACGCCGATGTCGCGCAGCGCGCCGCCCGCCAGATCGGCGCGGTTGCGGATGTTGGCGGGGTCGGCGTTGAGGAAGCTGAAGGCGCCGTCCACCTGCCGCAACGCGCCCAGTTCGCCGCTGGCGATGATCGCGCGCGCCCGCGCCCATTGCGGGTGATGCGTGACCATGAAGCCCTCGGCGCACAGCCGCCCCGCCGCGTCGCGCGCCGCGATCAGCGTGTCGATCTGCGCCGCCTCCAGCGCGATCGGCTTTTCGCACAGCACATGCTTGCCCGCCGCCAGCGCCTTGAGCGTCCAGCCGACGTGGTCGCTGTTGGCGAGCGGGATATAGACCGCGTCGATCTCGCGGTCGGCCAGCAGCGCGTCATAGCCGACGATCGCGCGCGCGCCGTATGGCGCCGCCAGCGCGCCTGCACGTCCCGCATCGTTGCTGGCCACGGCGGCCAGCACGCCCGAGGCGCTCATGTGGATCGCGGGCGCGAGATGCTCGCGGGCGATCTTTGCGGCGCCCATCACGCCCCAGCGGACTTGTCGCATGGTTTCCCCCCTTCGGTGCAGGCGGCGCTTGGCGCGCCGCACGATCCCGGCGCACTATGCTTCCGGCGCAGGAGGACAGACCATGGCGATTCTCACCCCCACCGACATTTCAGGCCGCGTGGTCTTTCTCGGCCTTGTGCATGACCGCGCCGTGACGCTGGAGTCGGCGCCGGTCGAGACCATGACGCTCGACTGGGCCGGGCCGGTGGGCGAGTGCCACGCCGGGCTGACGCGGCCCTCCTGCTCGCGCGTAAAACTCCAGCATCCGCGCGGGACCGAGATCCGCAACACCCGCCAGCTTTCGATGCTGTCGGTCGAGGATCTCGCTCAGGTGGCGCAGGCGATGGACATCGACCGCATCGCGCCGGAATGGACCGGGGCGAACATCGTGTTCGAGGGGATCCCCGACTTCACGCAGATTCCGCCCGGCTCGCGGCTGATCTTCGGCGACGGGACCACCCTGGTGGTGGACATGGAGAACGGCCCGTGCCGCTTCGTGGGCGAGGTGATCGAGCGCCATCATCCCGGCAAGGGCGGCGCCTTCCCGCGCCTCGCGGTCGGGCGGCGCGGCGTGACGGGCTGGGTCGAGCGGCCCGGCGTGGTGGCGCTGGGCGCCGCAGCGCGGCTGCACATCCCGCCGCAGCGGCTCTACGCCCCGGCGGCGCGAGCGCGCGCCGCGGAATAGGCCGGTCGGGCGCGCTCAGCCGAACCAGTATTCGTCGCGCAGCTCCAGCAGCGTCGGCGTCGTGCGGGCGATGGCGGCGCGCAGCCCCTCGCGCAGGAACTCCGGCGCGCTGACGCGCTGATAGGCGGCGCCGAAGCCGCGCGCCAGCGCGTGAAAGTCCACCGCCATCGGCTCGGCGTGCTCGACCCTGATGCGCGCCGCCGACATCGCCTCGCGCAGGCCTGCGTGGCCGTTGTTGTTCCAGACGATCATCACGATGGGCGTGCGCGCCTCCACCGCCGCCGCGATCTCGGGCAGGGTGTAGAGCGCGCCGCCGTCGCCGATCACCGCCACCACCGGGCGGCGCGGCGCGCCCAGCTTGGCGCCGATGGCGGCGGGCAGGGCGTAGCCGGGCGCCGCGAAACCGCTGGCGGCGGTCCACCAGCGGCGCGGCCCCGGCGCGGTCATCGCCTTCATGCCGAAGATCGCGGGTTCGGTCACGTCGCCGACGACGATGCACTGCGGCAGGTGCGCCCAGATCGACTCCATCAGCGGCCGGAACCGCGACAGCCGCTGCGCCATCAGCGCGTCGGCCTCCGCCCGCGCGCCGCTGAGGTCGGGCCCCGCGGCCTCGCGCTGCGCCAGACTTTTCAGCAGGTGCGGCGCGGCGCGGCTGGCGTCGCCCACCACGCCGACCGCCGGGGTCGCGTTGGCGGAAAGCTGCGCCGAGTCGATGTCCATGCGGATCAGCGCATCGGTGCGGAACGGCAAGGGATCAGGCCCCCATTCGCGCGGCGAGAACTCGGTTCCAATCGCGAACACCGCATCGGCGTCGGCGATCAGCCTGCGCGCCGGGGCGGTGGCGAGGCAGCCGGTGAACAGCAAGGGATGCTCCGGCGGCAGCAGGCCGCGCGCGTTCGAGGTCAGCATCACCGGCGCGACCAGCAGCTCCGCCAGCGCGACGGCGTTCTCGACGCCCATGCTCAACGCGCCGCCGCCCAGCACCAGCAGCGGCGCTTTCGTCGTCTCCAGCCGCATCACGATTTCGGCGAATTCCGCCGCGCTGGGCCCCTCCGGCGGCTCCGGCTTCACCGGGTCGGCGGCGAAAGCGCCGACCTCGGTCGTCAGCAGGTCGGTGGGGATGTCGAGCACCACCGGGCCGGGGCGGCCCATGCGGAACTGATACACGGCGTCGTCGAGGGCTGCGGGCAGATCCTCCGGCGCGCCGATCAGCCGCGTCCAGCGGCTGAAGCCGTTGGCGCGCCGCTCCCCCTCGGCTTGTGTGCGCGTGGTCATCTGCGGATCGGCCACGCCCGCGCGGTCCGCGACGTCCTTGGCGCACAGCACCAGCATCGGGATCGAGCAATTCTGCGCCTGACGCAGCGCCGCCGCCAGATTGGCGGTTCCCGGCCCGGCGCTGGCGAAGCAGGCGGCGGCGTTCCCGGTGGCGCGGGCGTAGCCGTCGGCCATGAACCCCGCGCCCTGTTCGTGCCGGGGCGCGAAATGGCGCAGGCCCGAGCCTTGCAGACCGCGATAGATCTCCAGCGTCGAGAAGCCGGGCACGCCGAAGGCGATGTCGATGCCGCGCTCCAGCAACAGGCGCGGAATGTGTTCGCCCAGTCTCGCCATCGTCCTGACCCATGCTGAAAAAACGCGCAGTTCTGTCGATAACACCCCGATCATGGCTTCAGGGTTAACGCCGCGCGCGTGCGGTCTTGCAGGGTTCGCGGGCTTCGCGATAGAAAGTTGCGCGAGAGGCTCCATCCCCGCAACACCCGCCACCAGACCCGGCGCAAAGCTGCGCCGCCCAGCCCCGGCGCAAGCCTGCGCCGCCCAGCCCCGGCGCAAGCCTGCGCCGCAACGAGAGAGACCGTCCCATGGCCCAAGGCTCCGACATCGACATCGCGCGCGCCGCGACCAAGAAA
>Ga0210044_10007368_pt1 | contig 14066 bp, 13 predicted proteins | sample CryGey13umfilter_2_FD_183959 | JGI IMG/M metagenome (GOLD analysis project Ga0210044, IMG submission 183959) | Groundwater microbial communities from aquifer in Utah, USA - Crystal Geyser 4/9/14 3 um filter (SPAdes) (version 2) | ecosystem: Environmental > Aquatic > Deep subsurface >...
CCGCCGATTCTGGCCTCGCGATCGGCGGTAACCCGGGGACCTTCTCGACAGGTGGTGGAGTTACCGCCGATTCTGGCCTCGCGATCGGCGGTAACCCGGGGACCTTCGCTTTCGCTAGAGCGAACGGCATTGGGTCTACTACTAGGCCTCACGGCTCTCCCGGAGCACGCCCGATCCCTGCAACTCCCCGCCGCCAGCCTCGAGCCGGGCCCAGAACTCGCGCCGGGCCTTGAGCCGCCCCAGGTACAGATCGAAGGGCAGCCACGCCGGCGTGGCTCGCTTCCACAGCGCGTAGGCCGGGTACTTGGCGCCGGTGATGCTCTCCGCCATGGAGGTGGACCCGATGAACAGCAGCACCAGGACCAGGGCCCCCAGCCCGCTCAGGTGATGCGCGCCCGAGGCGCCGTACAGCACCAGGTACAGCACGATCCACTGCCCGAGCTCGCAGACGTAGTTGGGGTGCCGCGAGAAGCGCCACAGCCCGTAGGTGTTGAACCCGAGCTGGATCCGTCGATCGTCTTCGTTCCCGGGGTGGCCGCGCTTGCGGTAGTAGGCGAGCTGCTGCAGATCGGCCACGGTCTCCAGCACCAAGAGCGCCCCCATGATCCCGAACAGCACGAGATCGGTCCCGCCCAGGGGCGCGTCCAGGCGGCCCAGCTGGTACAGTGGCAGGGTGAAGGCGTAGATCAACGTGAGCTGGAAGCTGCTGATGAAGAACAGGTTGAACAGCTCGAACGCCGCGCGGTTGGGGATCTTCTGCTTCAGCACCGGCCAGCGGTAGTCCTCCTCGTAGAACCCCCGCCTGAGGCTGAAGGCGTAGCCGCCCTTGACCGCGAAGTTCGCCGTCAGCCGGACGCCCCAGGCGATGACCAGCGCCGCGGCGATCATGTACCGCGGGTTGTGATGGAAGCCGGGCATCCACACCAGGGCGTAGACCGGCGGGAGCACGGACCACAGCCGGTCAACATGAGAGTAGTTGCGGGTGAGCAGTCCAGCGAGGAAGGCGGCGGCGATGCACGCGATGAGGATTATCTGGGAGACCTGCAGAGGTTCCATGACGTCGCTGGTAACCCGCGGCTCCGCCCCCGTCAAGCCAATGGGCGCTGACAGGCGCTGACAGGCGCCGACAGGCCTACGGCACCCGCTTCACCGTCCCGTCCTCCAGCATGTCCTGCAGCTCGCGCAGCAGCGCCCGCTCCTCGGGGTCGATGTGCTGATCCGCTTCGGCCAGCGCGAGGATCTTCGCGTGCTCCACGTTTGTCAGCTTGCCGTCGTCGATGGCCTTGTTGATCATTTGCGCCAGAAGCCGGGCGCTCTCGCTTGGCTTGTGCATTGGAACCTCGGAGGGGAAAGGGTCAGTCGTAGTACTCGATCCCCAGGTGCGTCAGCTGGTCCTCGGCGCGCAGGTAGCGCAGGGTGTTCTTCAGCTTCAGCAGCTGCACGAACAGGTCGTGCTCGGGGTAGATCTCGGGGGCCACCATGGGTGACTTGAAGTAGAAGCTGAGCCACTCCTGGATGTCCCGCATCCCGCTGCGCTGGGCCAGGTCCATCAGCAGCGCCAGATCCAGCACGATGGGGGCGGCGAGGATCGAGTCCCGGCACAGGAAGTCGACCTTGATCTGCATCGGGTAGCCCATCCAGCCGAAGATATCGATGTTGTCCCACCCCTCCTTGTTGTCGCCCCGGGGCGGGTAATAGTTGATGCGCACCTTGTGATACAGGTTGCCGTACAGCTCCGGGAGGAGCTCTGGCTGGAGGATGTGCTCCAGCGCGCCGAGCTTACTCACCTCCTTGGTGTGGAACGACTCGGGATCGTCCAGCACCTCGCCGTCGCGGTTGCCAAGGATGTTGGTGGAGAACCAGCCCTGGATCCCGAGCAGCCGCGCCCGCAGCCCGGGGGCGATGATCGTCTTCAACAGCGTCTGGCCCGTCTTGAAGTCCTTGCCCGCGATGCACAGCCCGTTCTCGCGCGCCAGCTGACGCATCACCGGGATGTCCACCGTCAGGTTGGGTGCGCCGTTGGCGAACGGCACGCCCGACTTGAGCGCAGCGTAGGCGTAGATCATCGAGGGGGCAATGTTGCGGTCGTTGTTGCGCAATCCCTCTTCGAAGCGCTCCACGCTGGAGTGTACGTCGGAGTGCTGCAGGAAGATCTCGGTGGAGGCGCACCAGATCATCACGACCCGGGTGCAGTTGTGCTTCTCGCGGAACAGCCGGATGTCGTCCATCAGCTGCTGCGCCAGCTCCATCTTGTTCTGGCCCTGCTTGACCCACACGCCGTCCAGCTTCTTGACGTAGTCCTTGGAGAACACGGCCTTCATCGGCTTGACCTGTACCAGGTCGTCCTTCAGCCGATCCAGCATCTGCTGGTCGATGACCCCGGCCTTGGTCGCCGCCTCGTAGCAGTTGTCCTCGAAGATGTCCCAGGCGCCGAACACCAGGTCGTCGAGCTCGGCCAGCGGGACAAATTCCTTGACCTTGGGGAACCGCACCTCGTTGCGCAGACCCACGCGGATGTTGCCCATCTGGGTCAGCGACCCGATGGGCAGGGCGAGGCCGCGACGGACGGCTATCACTCCGGCGATGAAAGTCGTGCTCACCGCTCCGAGGCCGGGGAGCAGGATACCCAGCTTCCCCTTGGCGGGTTTGATGTCGGCAGGTGACTGGATCATGGATGCCTTCCTTGTTGTTCGGTCAGGAGATGCGATTGTCACTCCGACAATCAAAAAGGCAAGGACGAACTGGGCGTTATTGTTCCGGCATGTGCCGCGGATCACACACTCGTCCGGGTCACCTTCAACCCATAGCGCAGCAGCTGCCCGTCGAGTAGCAGCACCGTGGCCCGGCCAGGCCCGAGATCGACCCACACCGCCGGGCCAGGCAACCGAACCGCCGCCAGCGCTGCAGGGTGGTCGTGGTGCCAGATGCGCAGCGTCGCGCCCTGAACCACGGCGATCAACGTCCCGTCGCTGGCCGACGCCTGCGGCGCACCTGCGGGGGTCAGCGCACGCAGCACCTCGCGTACGCCGAGGTCATACAGCCGCAGCTTGCCGTCGGCTCGCCCCAGCAGCAGGTCGTCTCCCACCTGCGTCAGCGTCGCCAGGTGTCCGGGTGAGAAGAAGGTCAGCCGCCGGGTGGCGCGATCCATCACCGCGGCCTCGCCCGTGCGACAGGCGCACGCCACCTGCCCGGCGCGACCCCTGGGCTGTGTGAGCAGCACCAGATGCGTCACGGGGTAGAGACAGGCCGGCGGACCCTCGTCCGGCTCAACGTAGACGCCCAGGGGGCAACGCTGACCTGGCTTGAGCTGCATTCTGGCCGGCGGCACCCGCGTACCGCCGCAGGACAGCCCGCGCACACCGACGGCTCGAGGTGTGTTCACCTCCCAGCGCATGACGTGCCCCTGGGACGTGCCGAACATCGCCTCGCTCGATCCCAACAGCACTCCGCAGGTGATGGGCTGCGGGCCCTGGACCTTCCGCAGCAACTCCCCACGCTCCGGATCGCCGGCCCCGGTGTACACCACGCGCCACACGGCCGCCACGTGTCCGCCGGTGCTCAGCAGCAGCTTTCCGTCGGAGGACAGCTGGACCTGGGTCAGCGGCCCGTCGTGGACTCCCTCCTGTTCCACGGTGATCGGCTTGCCGCCCTCGCGCCACACCAGCACCTGACCGGTTGCCGTCCCCGCCACCAGCATGCCAGCCCGGTTTGCCTGGGCGCAGCGCACCTTGCGCCCCAGCCGAAACAGCGTGCGAGGGCCCTCGATCACGACGCGCACCGGCGGCGCGTCGGTGGGGCTGCCGCAACGACACCCGCCGGACGCACCGGCGAGCACCAGCAGCAGCATCGGGGCCAGACGTCCCATCACAACAGCAACAGAATCAACGCCATCAGCACCAGCGACGACGCGCAGACGATCACCATCGCCGACCAGAAGATGCGCGAGCGGTACCAGGGCTCTCGCACCACGCGGCTCACGCTGCGAAGCCGCGCGGTGGACCGCTGTCCGGCCGGCTTGCGCGGACGGGACCGTCGCAGGGCGAGGCTGCGCAGCGCCACCGTGCGGGCCAGCGTCCTGACCTCCGTCGGGACCGGGACCCGCGGGCGCGCGCCCCGCACCCGCTCGGCGATGCGCGCCAGCTCCAGCTGCTGCTGGGCGCACAGCGGGCAGTCCCGAACGTGGCGCTGCACCACCGCCAGGTGCTCCGGAAGCAGCTGCTCGGTGAAGCACAGCGCCTCCTGGGTCAGGCACCCCCGCTCGTCCAGGATCCGGATCTCGTCGTCCTGTGGTGTGGCGACGGTCACGACGGCGTGCCGCCCTGCCGCCTGAGCACGCCGGCCAGGGTGGTCAGCCCCGCGGCCACCAGCTGGCGAACCTCGACCAGGGAGCGGCAGGTGACGTGCGCCACCTCCGACAGCAGCAATCCGTGCCACAGGCTGAGCTGCAGCACCTCGCGACTCACCGGCGAGAGATGGTCGAGGCAGGCGTCCAGTTCCACATCGGTGGGACGGAGTCCGGCGGCGTCGCCATCCCACCGTGGAAAGGCGAGCACCGGGCCCGACGCGCTCGAGTGACTCGAGAAGTCGCGCTGGGCCCGCAGCTGGCGGTGCAGGACCACGCGCCGCGCGATGCCATAGAGCCAGGCGCGGATCGACACCACGCCGTTGAACAGCGGCAGCTCCTCCAGCGCCAGCATCAGCACCTGCTGGTACACCGAGGAGGATTGAAGGTCCGGCACCAGCGTGGCGCAGTAGCCGTAGACCTCTTCCTGATAGTTGTCGAGGATCAGCTCCACCGCCCGGCGAAAGTTACCCCGTCGCAGCGCGGCGACGATCACGGTCTCACTCATGGTCTGGAGCATGAAGCCTCACACAGCACCCAGAAATGGTACGATCTAAGGTTGCAGCCATGCCACCAGATTGTGGCATGAGGCGTCCCTGTGTTGGGGGTCTGACTTGAGCTACCCCCGACTGTGCGATAGGGTAGAATGTACAATAACATCCATCGTCAGGTCGTTGAAGCGGTCCAGCCCTGACTGGAGGATCCATGAGAATGCACAGATGGCCCATCCTGTTGCTTGGCCTCGTTCTCGCCTCAACCGCGGCGCCACGACTTGCCTCGGCGAAGAAGAAGCGTGTGGTGGTCCTGCCCTTCTCGGGACCGCTGGGCGCGGCGGCGCGGCGCGGCGTGATCGGCGGCCTGAAGCGCAAGGTGACCCTGGTCTCCCCGGCCAAATTCCAGAGCGCGGCGGGTGGCGTCGAGGCTGAAGAGTCGGAGGGGATGGTGACGGCCTGCTCCAAGGCCAAGTGCGACGCGGTGGTCAAGGGCACCGTGACCCGGGCTCGCCGGCGGTACAAGGTCGTGGTGACGGTGTTCAACGGCGGGACCGGCGTCGCCATCGGACGCCGCGCTGCAACCGTGACCAAGCGTCGGGTGGCGCGGGCCGGCACCGCCATCGGCCGCGGCTGCCTGCGGCTGGTGGCCAAGGGGAAGTACTCCAGGGCCGCTCCGCCGCCGCCCACGCCGCCCACGCCGCCACCGCCGCCACCGCCGCCGCCCACGCCGGTGGCACAACGCGACACCTCGGACATCCCGGTGTTCAAGAACACACGCGAAAAGGGCGACGATGACGACGACGACGACCGGGTGCGCAAGGGATCGGGCGACCGTCCGGGCCGAGACTCGCTGGTCGATCTCTCGGTGGGGATGGGCCTAGCGTTCCGTCGCTACGTGCTGGAGGGAACTGACGCCAACGTCGAGCCCGACAAGTACGAGGGCGGGATGTATCCGGAGTTCACGATCCGGGCCGACATCTATCCCATGGCCCCCTTCGTCAGGGGCCTCGCCAGCGGCGTCGGGGTGGGCGTGACCTACACCCGCCACCTGTCCATCACGACCAAGCCCAAGGATACGCCGGACGAGTCGGTGGACACGACGTCACAGGAGCTGCTGGCGGATCTCAAGTGGCGCTGGGTCATCCTCGACTCGCCCACCAGCCCGTCCGTCATCGTCGGCGCTGGCTTCGGTATGCGCGACTTCACGCTGGCCCAGAACACGATCCTCACCAGCTTCAACTACCAATTCCTCCGCTTCGGGCTGGATGGGGTGGTGCCTCTGTTCACGCCGCTGGTCGCGGTCACCGTGGGGTTCGATGTCCGTCCGCTGCTGACCGTCGGAGAGGAGGCGGTCTCGGCCTTTGGCAGCAAGACCGGCGGCCTGGGCTTCTCCGTCCGTGGCGGGCTCAGCGGGATCTACCGCCTGGGCACCGGCGGCGTGATCTACTTCGTCAACTTCGAGTACCTGCGGTTCACCACCGACTTCGAGGGGCTCGCCGCCGGCAGCTTCACCAACCGTACGGGCTTCCCCGACCGCCAGGACGCCTCCAGCGGCGCGGACCGCTTCATCCGGCTGTGGCTCGGAGCTGGCTACAGCTACTGAGCCTGCCGTCATCCCGATCCCAGTATCTCCGCGAGGGGTTCATGCCCGATCCAGCACAGATCTTCGGTCCCGGCACCAGCATCCTCATCACCGGGGCCTCCAGCGGCATCGGCGCCACCCTGGCCCGGCAGCTGGCGTCCCACGGCGGTAGCCTGGCGCTGGTCGCCCGGCGCGAGGACCGGCTGCAGCAGCTGGTGCAGGAAGTCCAGGGGACGGGCGGGAAGGCGCTGGCCGTGGCGGCGGATGTCACGGATCCGGCCCAGGTCCGGCAGGCGTACGCGCGCATTGCACAGGCCCACGGAGCGCCGCAGGTGGCGTTCCTCAACGCCGGGTTGAGCGACTTCGTCTCACTGCACCGCTTCGACGCGGGCCGCATCCAACGCCAGTTCGAGGTCAACGTGTTCGGCGTGCTCTACTGGCTGGAGGCCTTGCTGCCCCACATGATCCAGAGCCACAGCGGGATCATCGCCGGCACCTCGAGCCTGGCCGCGGCCCGCGGGCTCCCCGGCAACCCGGGCTACAGCGCGACCAAGGCCGCCCTCTCCTCGATGCTGGACTGCATCCGGCCCGAGGCCGCGCAGCACGGGATCCAGGTCACGATCATCGAGCCGGGCTTCGTCAAAACCGAGATGACGGCGGACGCCAGGTTCCCCATGCCGTTTCTAGTGGGATCGGAGAAGGCGGGCCGCATCATCGTCGACGGGGTGGCCCGCGGCAAGTCGATGATCCGCTTCCCGTGGCCCACCGCGTTGGGGGTCAAGCTGCTGAGCCACCTCCCCGACGCGCTGTACGATCGACTGGGCCGGAGCATGCTGCGCAAGAAGAAGTAGCGACATCGCGAGCACATCGCCACCACAGCAGCAGCACCAGCACGAGCCAGGGGCACGAGGCTGACCGATGTCGGTCAAGATCGCAGCTGCACCCTCCGTTGTCCCCTCCCACCTCCCCCGCCAGATCGCCACCGCTCCCTGCCGCGTCCATTGCATCGCCCGTAGGCGCCACGGTGCCGCCGTCTGCAACGCTGGAGGAACTGCCGGCCGTGAAGGTCAGCAGGAGCATCCGTTGGAGGCCTGGAACGGTGATCACGATGTTGTACGTCTTCCCCTGGGTCAACGTGCCGTCGAACTTGAACAGCGAACCGCCGAGAGCGCACGTGCCGACCCGGGTCACCACTCCCGGGACCGGCGAGTTCGTTCCAGCATCCTCCACCGCGAGCGTCGAGGGGTTGGCCTTCTCCCCGGGTGAACAGGTGACGTTGCTGCCCCCACCGGTACACTCGATGCAGCTGGCGATGAAGTGCAGCGGCGTGTAGCTGACCTGGACCGTGGTGCAATCGGGTTGTTTCAGCTCACTCTGGTCACACTGCAGATAGGTTGCAGCCCGGGCCGGAGCCTGGGCCAGCAGCAACGCCATGAACACGAGCCGTCTGACGCTCATCATGTTGTTGTACATTTTGTCATTCCACCCGGTTCGACATGAACTATGCTATGGGCATGCGACAGATCGGCTGCCTACCTGGATTGTTGCTCATCGTCCTGACCATCATTGGTTGCTCTGATGACGTGGGTTCCCCGTCCGACAACGGCATGGACCATCTTGCCACGGACGCTCCGTCCGATGGCGTCCTGCCCTGGCCCGATGGTCCGGTCCACAAGGACACCCAGCCGCTGAGCTGCACGCCCGAGCAGGCTGGCATGTGCAACGACGACAAGACCAAGTACTGCAACAGCGGCGTCTGCACGTCATGTCCGGCGGACCATGTCGACTGTGATCGCAAGGACACGTGCGAGTGCATTGGAGCCTGCAACGGCACCAAATGCGTCAAATGATCGTCACAGACACTCGCCTGGAACGACCGGAATCGTGTTCACGCCCAGGCGGCTGGGAGAGGCATGGATCCCGGTGATGTAGGCCTTGCTCGGGCCGCCGACCCCGAACGCGCTCCACTTGACCCACACCTCGTACCAAACCTCGAAGATCCACTTCGGGTACTTCGGGTCAGCCGTGTACTTGTCATCGGTGACCGGCGAGTCCTCGGTCAGGACATAGCCCAGGTCGTTGAAGTTGACAGCCAGCGAGGAGCGGGCCGCCAGCACATCCGAGGCATTGCCGAGAATCATGCCTCCGTCCCCACCCGTGACCCCGAGGCAGGCGTAGCCTGATGGCGCCGAGGGTGACGGGCTGATGTAGTCCACGGCCATGTGCATCGCCAGGTTGCCCTTGGCGTCAGCGAAGAAGATCTCTGCCTTGTCGCTTTCGACCAGGTCGGCGAAGTTGTGCCGCTTCACGCCACCCTTCTTCGTCAGGTAGTCTGAGGAGTTGGCGCCGTAGGTATTGTCGACGAAGATCTTGTTGAACGTTACGCGGACGTGGACGGCCACCTCGCCCCTGTACATCACCTTCTCGGTCAGGACGGTGGCCCAGGGGACGCCCGGTGGCAGGGTCGGCGCGCTGGAGCCCGGTTCTGTCTCGTAGCAGCCGAACACCCCACCGCCAGGGGGCACGGGAGGACTGGTCGGGGGTGGGGTCGACGGCGGCTCCGTGTCCCCGGAGCAGATCCAGTGGAACTCGCCGTCCAGCACGCAGTTCCAGCTGCTCCCCCCGGGTGGAACAGGGGCGTCCTTCTCGCAGGTGGTTGTTCCCCCTTCGGTGATGCAGCGCCAGTTGCCGCTGCCGCTGGCGCCGGAGTCGTTTGAGGTACAGATGATCTTGGTACCAGACTGAACACAGTCCCAGGATGCGCCACCACCAGGAGTCTGCGTTTCGGTGTGCCTGCACTTGACCTCCCCGTTTGGCAGCACCGAGCAGTCCCAGAACTCGCTCTCCCGCTTGCAGATGACGTTCGAGTCGGGATCCCCGACGCAGATCACGTCATCGTCAGGGTGGCCGTTCAGCACGTCATCGTTCGTCGCGGAGTTGTTCGCACCGCAACCAACACATGCCACCGTCACCAGCAGTAGTGCCCTCATGATCACCTCCAATGGATTATGTTACCTGGCTTACATGTGGTTCCGCAAGCCAACCATGTAGGGAGATGCGTCCAACGGACACACCGATCAACCCGGATCAGGCTCCAACTCGCGCTCCGTCTGCATCGCGCTGTAGATCCGACGCAGTCGGGTCAGGGCGTGCTTGACCCGCGGCTCCAGCTCCTCGTAGCCCGCGTCCTGGAGCACCGGCTCGAGGTAGGCCACCGACGACGGGTGGCAGATGCGGCCCAGGGCCATGGCCACCTCGCCGCGGACCCAGTCCACAGGATCCTGCAGCGACTCGTGCAGGGACGGGACCGAGCGCCGATTCTCCATCATCCCCAGCATGCGCGCGGCGCCGCCCCGGATCTGGGGGTCGTCGTCGCGCAGCAACCCCTCCATCACCTCGTCCAGCGGCGTGTCCAGCGTGCTGTCCAGCTCCAGCGCCCGCTGCGCCATACCGCGAATCACCTCGTGGTCCAGCAGCGTCGCCTTGGCCCGGCCCCGGCGCAGGTCGTCCCCCTGCATCGTCGGATCGGGCAGCCCGAGTTCCGCCAGCACCCGCATCATCCGGGCAAAGCGATACTGCCGCACGGGGTAGCTGTTGCCCGTCAGGTCGGACCACTCCACCAGCCCGAACATCTCGTCCAGCTGGGCCACGTCCTCGGGCCGCAGGTCGTACTGCTCGGGGTGGATCGCCACCTCGGTGTGGTGGAAGATCTCGAACATCGCCATCAGGATGATCCAGTCGATGTTCTCGCGGTTGCGGTGGACGAAGTCCACCGTGTGCTGGAAGTCCTGCTCCGTCTCGCCCGGGAAGCCGATGATGATGTTGATGTAGGTCCGGATCCCGGCCCCATGGCAGTCGGCCATGTTCTGCTCGCCCTGCTCCAGGGTGAACCGCTTGCCGATGCGCTCCACGATGCGGGGCGATCCTGACTCGATGCCGAAGATCAGCCATCCCACGCCCGCGCGCCGCATCTTGCGGAACAGCTCGGGCGACATCTCCTTGCGCACCACCACGTTGCCCCCCCACACGATGTTCATCCCGTCGGCCTCGATCAGATCGCACAGACGATCCAGCTCGCGTACGTTGGCGTTGAGCAGCATATCGCAGGCGTTGAACTTGCTGATCCCCAGCAGGGTGACGTGGTGCCGCAGCTCCTCGAGGATCTCCTCCGCCTTGCGCCCGCGGAAGCCGCCCCAGCGATGGCGCTCGGTGCAGCAGGTGCACTTCTTGATGCACCCCCGGTTGAACAGCACCGGCAGCTGGCGGTGGGTGTAGCGCGTGAGGTCGAACTCCTCGAACGTGGGGAACGGGATGCTGGAGATGTCACGGATCGGCGGTTCTCGCACCACGGGCGCGTAGCCCCGGGGTTCGTCCTCGGCGGAGTCCGCCAGCGCCTGCACCGTGTTGGCGACCTGCGCCAGGTCCAGACCGTCACGCACCCGCTGACAGATCTCGAGCAGCGGCGCCTCGCCCTCGTCGAGCACCACCGCATCGACCTGCGCGAACCAGCGATCCAGCTGGTCCCGGAGCTCCGGCTTCCCCAGCGTGGGGAAGCCGTACATGCACGGCTGCGCTCCACCGTCGGTCTGGTTGACGAAGAACGCCGGGCCGCCCGTCACCAGCACCGTCTCCGGCTTCATCCGCGGCCGGACCATGCGGCGGATGGTCTCCATCGTCAGCACCGAGTTGGTCATGTGACAGCTGAAGCCCACGATCCGTGGACCGGGGGCCAGCACCCGCTCCACGGCGCGCTGCAGCCCGTCCCTGAACAGCTCGAGGAACTGCTCCAGTGTCTCTCGCTTCTGCCAGCGCTGCGCCGTGGATCCGGCCCGGTCCCAGTAGTGGCGCTGCTCCTCGGGCGCCTCGTGGAACAGCTCGACGGCCACATCGTGGACCGTGACGCGGTAACCATGCGCCCGCAGATAGGACGACAGGTAGGCCAGGCCGAGGTGTGGCTCATCCGGGATGAAGGGCGGTAGCAGCACCAGGGCCACATCGACGTCAGCAGGCATTTCGGCTCCCTGTTTGGTGGCGCCGCCATGGCGTCGCGGCGCGATACAGCCAACAACATGGACCAGACGGCCAGACGATTCAAGCCACAGGGTTCTCTTGCCGCCCGCGACGAACTGTCGGAAAATCATGCACACTGCCGATCCACGCCAGGGTGACCTTTCGATGCTGAAGCCACGACAGTACGGTCGGTATCTCCTGATCGACCGCATCAGCACCGGGGGGATGGCCGAGGTCTACCTGGCCAAGTCCAGCGGTGTCGAGGGGTTCGAGAAGGTGGTGGCGATCAAGCGCATCCTGCCCACCATCAGCGAGGACCCCGACTTCGAGACGATGTTCATCGACGAGGCCAAGATCTCGGCGCGCCTGGCCCACTCCAACATCGGCCAGGTGTTCGAGTTCGGTCAGGCCGACGGGCAGTACTACATCGCCATGGAGTACATCCCGGGCAAGGACCTGCGCGCGATCCAGACGCACCTCGAGGAGACCGACCGCGTGATGGACGTGCCAATGGTGCTGCACATCATCTCCCGCCTGTGTCAGGCTCTGGACTACGCTCACCGCCAGAAGGATGCGCAGGGCGTCTCGATGGACATCATCCACCGCGACATCAGCCCGCCCAACGTCATCATCTCGTTCGAGGGCAACGTCAAGCTCATCGATTTTGGCATCGCCAAGGCCGCCAGCCGCTCCACCCGAACCCGGGCCGGCAAGCTCAAGGGCAAGTTCGCCTACATGTCGCCGGAGCAGGTCCAGGGTATGCCCATCGACCAGCGCTCCGACGTCTTCAGCCTCGGCACGTTGATGCACGAGCTGCTGACCAACCGCCGCCTGTTTCAGGGGGATAGCCAGCTGGCGGTGATGCAGGCCGTGCGCCGGGCGGAGGTCGACCCGCCCTCGACGATCAACCCCGAGGTGCCGCTGGAGGTCGACCGCATCGCGCTCAAGGCGCTGGCCCGCGATCGCGAGCAGCGCTACAGCTGGGCCTCGGCGCTGCGTGCCGATGTCGAGCGCTACTTCGCGCGGTCGGCGCTGATGTTCGACGTGCCGCGGCTGGCCGGGTGGATGCAGACGGAGTTCGCCGGCGACGTGCAGGCCGAGCGGAACCTGCGCGAGCGACTGCACAATCTGAAGCCCGAGGGGGAGTTCGACCTGGACCACGCCCTGCCCACCGCCAATCTTCAGCCAACAGCACCGGCGGAGTCGGATGTCGACGAGGATCTCGCCACCGAGACCATCCGGCACGTGATCGATCGCACGCCGCCGTCAGCCGCGGGCTCCGACACCGACCGCCGGACCCTGGAGCGCCCCGAGCTGGACACCGCGGGCCAGACCGACGATCCACTCTGGAACGCGGACACCGACCGCCGGACCCTGGAGCGCCCCGAGCTGGACACCGCGGGCCAGACCGACGATCCACTCTGGAACGCGGACACCGGCCCGGAGTTCGCGACCACACGCCAGCAGATCGACCCGGCCGACCTGCTCGACCAGGGCGATGGTTTCGACCAGCGCGCGGAGGCGGGGGAGCGCAAGAGCACGCTGCGTGATCTGTCCGCGCCGCAGCACGAGACCGAGCGCCACCCGCTGGGTGATCTGGTGCAGGAGGCAGGCGACGCGCTGGACGAGCCGGAGGAGTCGGACACCGACGTGGCGCCGCCGTTGATCATCGGGCCATCGGGCCAGAAGGTGCGCCAGGAGCTGGTGAACTGGCCCACGGCCTACACTCCGGAGCCGGCCTCGAGCGACGGAGTGTCCCCGGCCGACGCGAACGGCTCGGCGGAGCTCGCGCTGGACGAGCTCGAGCTGGACCCGCTCGCGGCCTCCGGCTACCCGCCCGAGATGGACAGCCTCGATGCCGGTCCCACGCGCATCGAATCCTTCGCCAGCGGTGAGGTTCAAGCACCCACCGCGGCCGTCGCGAGCTCCGGTTCCATCGCCCCCGGGCCGAACCGCGACGGCGCCACCGTGGGCGGGGCGGTCGACGTGGACAGCAACCCCGATCACGTGCCGAGAATGCCCTCCTCCCCCGCCGTCGATGTGGCCGGAATCGACGGCGTGGTGCGCACCAGCGAGGTGCAGCTGGGGAGCGCGCTGCGCACGACCCGCCCCGGGCACCTCTCCGGCACCCAGGAGCTGCACGAGGCGCGCCGCTTCTCCAGCATGCACGTGATCATCATCGCCGCCGGACTGACGCTGTTGGTGGCGGGGCTGATCTCGGTGCCGATGATGGTCTGCAGCGCCCCCGACCCGACGCCAACCACGGCCAGCGGCACGATCATCGTCACCACTCGCCCCCCGGCCGGCTGCAGCGTCTCGCTCGACACCCGGTCCAGGGGGATTCTGGCGCCGGGCGACTCGTTGTCCCTGACCAAGATCGGCACCGGGCGGCACCAGGTGGAGCTCGTGTGCGGCGGATTCCGCTCCTTCGCCACGACCATCGAGGTTCACGCGGCGGAGGTCACCTTCGTCGAAGCGGCGCTGAACAAGGAATGACCATCTCCACCATGCTGCGCGCGGGTGCTGGCAGCCATTTTGAGGCGCGGAGTGGAGCACGCCCGTGGGCGCGCGCGGGTGCTGGCAGCCATTTTGAGGCGCGGAGTGGAGCACGCCCGTGGGCGCGCGCGGGTGCTGGCAG
>Ga0210044_10007369_pt1 | contig 14065 bp, 10 predicted proteins | sample CryGey13umfilter_2_FD_183959 | JGI IMG/M metagenome (GOLD analysis project Ga0210044, IMG submission 183959) | Groundwater microbial communities from aquifer in Utah, USA - Crystal Geyser 4/9/14 3 um filter (SPAdes) (version 2) | ecosystem: Environmental > Aquatic > Deep subsurface >...
CTCGCCGGCAAGGAGAGCCGTGGGCCGAACGGGGTGTTCGGCGGAGAATTGGCTGTGTTGTCGGCCACTCGCCTGCAAAGGTTTCCTGATTTCTTCAAGAAATGAAGAAAGTGAGGCGCGACGCGGCCGGGAGCGGGCCAGGTTCCAGCGCCGGCGCTAGGGACGCTCGCCGGACAAGAAACCGGCGAGCGCAGGCTGACCGACCGGGGCGACGGCGTTTCGCCTGGTTTCTGGGCGAGTGGAGGGACAGGGTCTTCACGACCCCCGCCGATGGCGCCTAAGTCCGGCTCAACCGCGGCGGACTCTCCGACTCCCCCAGCCCGGATGCACCTTCCGAATAGACGAGTTCGTGTAACCCACGACCGCCGCTCGTGTAAGCGATGACCGCTGCTCGTGTAAGCGATGACCGCCGCTCGTGTAAGCGATGACCGCCGCTCGTGTAAGCGATGACCGCCGCTCGTGTAAGCGATGACCGCCGCTCGTGTAAGCGTTGGCGGCAGCCCGTCTCGACCTACTCGATACACGCCCCAGCCGTGACCTTCCCTTCACGCCAACAATGCACTTCGCGCTGCAACAGCGCCTCTCCCTCGCGCAGGTCGAGCTCCAACGTGCACTCTTTGGGCGGGTTCGTCAGCGGCTTGATCAGGAACAACGTGACCTTGACCCAGCTCGCCTCGCCTGCTCGCAAGCCAGCCAGGTTGGTGGCCTGCGCGACGTCGACCGGCGTCAAGTCGCCGCGACAGCGGGCACGCACGTCGTAAACCCAGTCGTGGCGCAGGTTGCGCTGGGCGTGCACCAAATGCGTGACCTCCAGATTCTGTCCGGAGGCGCCGTTCGACGGCACCAGGAGCAAGGCGAGGTGCGAGATGGCCAGGGGAGCGCTCTCATCGTTGGGGACGGAGAGTTCGAAGTCGCAACCCCCTTCGACGAAGGCATTGGCGGCGTCGCTGCAGAAGGTGGCGTCAACGTCGACCGCCGCTCGGTAGGTGGCTTTGTTCGAGACCTCGAGCTGGCAATCTCCTTGCTTCTTCAGCGGGGTCTCCATGAAGAGATCGGCGCCAAAGCGCCGCGACTGCCCAGGCCCCACGTCCGTCAACACGTCGAAGACCGGCACCGAGGTCGCCAAGAGCCCTTCATCGGTGGCACAGAGCATCCGCACGCGCAGATCCCGCTCGTCTCCCAGCTCGCCCCAGACGGTGGCGACGAGCTCCAGATGCACCACACCATTCGCGCTGGACATCGACTCGAGACTGATTTGCAGGTCGCCTGGGGGCTTGTCCACCGAGGACCCGACGAAGGACTCACAGGCTCCGAGCCGGGCCTCTCCCTCCTCGAAACAGAGGACACCGACGCTCTGTGGTCCAGCCCCGACCTCCGCACTCGGGTAGGCCTCGAAGGTCAGCTGGCAGCGCTCGGGCTGCCTCGAGAAGATCTCCACTGACAACGTCGAGAGCTCTCTGTCCTCGTGGCGTTGAATGGCGGCGGGGAAGGAACGCACGCTGATGCGCTCGTCGCCCACCTGGCAGACCGGGGTGAGCTTGATGCGCACCGGCGGCTTCTCGCCCAGCTTTTTCCAATGCAACCGATAGCGAAACTCGACGCCCTTCTCGGTGTCTTCGAAGCTGAGCGTGATGTGGTCGAACTGGATGCCGGGCTCCTGGCCGCCAACGGCGCCGTCATAGGCCCAGACGACGACGGAGTCCTTGGCGGGAGCGGGAGGCGTCTCGGGCGTACAAGCCCCCAGCGCTGCAGCCAAAGCAAAAGGGCTCGCGCCGAGCAACCACGAAAGGATAAGTCGTCTCTTCATAACCCACGTTCAGGCCGGCGGAGAGGAAACGTCCCGCGCTATTGGGCCTCGTGCAGGCGACGCCATGCGGCGTGGTATCGCTGCAGGCGCTCCAGCGCTCGGTCGTCGAGCGCGTCGAGGCGCCGAGTGTCCATGTTGTCCTCGAGGTCTGCAATCTTCACGGCGCGTGCGAGGCCGTTGGGCGCCAGGCGCTCGATGAAGTCGGCGTAGGGCTCAGCCTCTTGTTTGGTGAGGAGCACCAGCGCCTCGAGGACAGCGGGGGGGACGCCCTTGCGCGCCAAGTCGACCAAGGTCAGCTCGCTGTCCTCGACGACGTCATGGAGGATGGCCGTCATGCGCTCGAGATCGCCCTCGACCGTCATCATCACCCGCAGAGGGTGCAGAATGTAACAGGCGCCGGCCTTGTCTTTCTGTCCGCGGTGGGCCTCGACGGCGATGGCGATGGCGTCCTCGAGGGTGACGCACGCCGGTGCGGTCTCGGGGAGCGTGTCGTGCCGGCTCATGAGGCGACTCGGGGTCAGCGTTCTACTCGTCTTCTTCATTGGATTTCAGCTGATGATGGGCGATTTCGGGCGGTCAGGCACGCCGCGTGTCAGCCCGTGCCCTGAGAAGGCTGCTTGGATAGACGATTGCGCTCTGTCCAACAAGTCGCCATGTTTCTCCCGCTCGCCGCGAGAAAGCAACACGACACGTTCCACAAGCGGTTTTCAGGGAGAGCAAGGCATGAGCGCTCTGGACAAAGCACCGACCCTGTTGCACGGGACTGAGTGGACGCTGCAGATCGAGTCCCCAGCGGAGCTCGAAGCGTTGGGTCGGGTGCTGAGCGTGCTGGGCATCGGGGCGTCGTTGGTGAGCCGTGAGATGACGGTCTGCTGGCTCAACGAGGAGATGGTGCGGCAGTCAGGGCCTTTGATGGGCGAACCCCATTGTTTTTCGCACTATTGGGGGCGCGAGCAGCGCTGCAGCGATTGTCTTCCGGCCCTCGTGTTCAGGACCGCCGCACAGCGCGAGGGATTCCGTGAGCGCGTGCATCGTGGGAGCGCGCCAGATTCCTACCGTGTGCAGGCGATCCCGGTCGCGGACTGCAACGGCGAGGTGCGCTGGGTGCTGGAGAGCTTCGTCAAGCTCAGTGCCCTCTCCCACCACGTCTCCGCCCTCGACGTGCAGCGGGTCATCAGCAACCTCTCGCCGACGACGGGCGCGGCCTTCGTCGTGGTTGATGCGGCGCATCGGATCGTCAGTTGGTCGCCGTCGGCGAGCGTGATCTTTGGCTACCCTCTCGAGGGCGTCCTCGGGAAGCGCGTCGATCTGCTCTTCCCCGCAGAACGACTCGGCGAGCGGGAGCAACTGCTCGCCGAATGCCGAGCGACTGGCGGGGTCGCTCGGCATGAGAGCGTTCGTGTCGCGGCCGATGGACGACTGGTGCCGGTGGCCGTCTCAGCCACGGCGCTGCTCGACGAGAACGGCGAGTTTCTGGGACGCTCGACGTTGATCGAGGACCTCAGCGCGCTGCACCAACTGCGGGCGAGGCTGGAGGCGCAGCGAGAGTTGCTGGCGAACATCACTCAGGCCGCCGCCGATGCCATCGTGGGGCTCGAAAGCGATGGCTCCATCACGAGCTGGAACCACGGCGCCGAAGAGGCGCTGGGCGTCGACGCGCTGGACGCGCTGGGACGCCCGCTCGCCGAGACTGTGGGCTGTCCAAAGGTGCACGGATTCCTTGCCGAGGTCCTGGAGAAGGGGACGGTTCGCGAAGAGGCCATGAGTTGGACGAGCCGTTCGGGAAAGACCGTCGCCATGGAGGTCACCGGCACATTGTTCGCCGATTCGCAAGGGGTGAGGCGTCACATCGTGGCCATCGCGCGTGATGTCTCTACCAAGCTCAGGCTGGAGCGGCAGCTCATGCGCTCGGAGAAGATGGCGGTGGTCGGCAGCCTGGCCGCCGGCCTGGCGCACGAGATCGGCACGCCCCTCAACGTGATCAGCGCGACCGCCGAGTTCCTCATGATGGACGCTCCCGAGAACAGCCGCGAGGAGCTCCAGACCATCGTCGCTGAGACCGAGCGCATCAGCGGCTTGGTCAAAGAGCTGTTGTCCTTCGCTCGAGGCAGCAAGAAGGAGCTGACCGAGGTCGACATCGTCTCGGTGGTGCACAAGGTCGGGCGGTTGGTGCGCATTCCGATGGAGCGAAAGGGCGTGCGCTTCGAGGTCGAGCTCGAAGACGGCTTGCCTCTCGTGTGCAGCGAGCCCGACGGGCTGCACCAAGCCCTCTTGAACGTCTTGCTCAACGCCATCAACGCCGTGCAGGACGGCGGCCGCATCCGGTTGCGAGGACACCGCTTGGCGGACAGCAACGCCGTGGGGCTCGACATCGAGGACGACGGTGAGGGAGTCGATGACGCCATCAAGGAGCGGGTCTTCGACCCGTTCTTCACCACCAATCCCGAAGGAACTGGGCTCGGACTCTCGGTCTGCGCCCGCTTCGTCCAAGAATACGGCGGCGACATCAGCGTCGACGACAGCGAATGGGGCGGCGCTCGCTTTAGCCTCACCCTGCCGATGGCGAGCGCAGGGACGCGAGGGGGCTCACTGCGAGCCACTTCTGTGTCGGGAGGCGAGCGAAATCCTACGGCGCGACCACACGAAGGAGGGCATAGACCATGAGCCCAGAGCCTGAACAGGTGAGCGAACTCGGTCGCAGCGTGCGCATGCTGGTCGTCGAAGACGATGAGCGGATGCTGACCATCCTCACGAAACACCTCGACCGAATGGGGTTCGATGTCGCCGCCGCGACCAATGGCAGCGAGGCGCTCTCGCTGATGAGCGAAGACCCCGCGCAGATCGTGCTCAGCGACATTCGCATGCCGGGCATGGACGGCTCGACCCTGTTGCAAGTGCTGCGGGAGCGCTTCCCTGCCACGCGCGTCATCCTGATGACCGCGTTCGGCAGCGTCGACGCCGCGGTCGAGGCCATGAAAGCGGGCGCCTACTCCTACATCTGCAAGCCCTTCAAGGTCGAAGAAGTGGCGCTTCTGCTGCGCAACGTCGCGCGCGAGATCCACCTCGAAGAGGAGGTCGAGAGCCTCAAAGAGACGGTACGCAAGCCCCACCGCGTCGAGGACCTCATCGGCCCTTCGAGTGCACTCACCGAGGTTCGGGAGCTCACCCGCGAAGCCGCCAACGTCTCCGCGACGGTCCTCATCACGGGGCGCAGCGGCACCGGCAAGGAGCGCGTCGCCCGCGCCATCCACCACGCCAGCCGGCGCGCCGCGCAGCCGTTCATCGCCGTCAACTGCGCCGCCATCCCCGAGACCCTCTTCGAGAGCGAGATGTTCGGACACCGCAAGGGCGCCTTCACCGGCGCCCACGGCAACCAAGTCGGGCTCATCGAGGAGAGCCACAGAGGCACGCTCTTCCTCGATGAGGTCGGCGAGTTCCCGCTGCCCCAACAGGCCAAGCTGCTGCGCGTCCTGGAAGACCGCGAGGTGCGGCCGGTCGGCGCCGCCCGGCCCGTCCCCGTCGACCTGCGCGTCATCTGTGCCACCAACTGCAGCCTCGAGGCCATGGTGCGCCAGGGCGAGTTTCGCGAAGACCTGTTCTACCGCATCAACGTCCTGCGCATTCACATCCCCGAGCTCTCCAAGCACCGCGAGGACATTGCGCCCATCGCGGGCAGCCTGCTGGCCGAGCTCAGCCAGGAGCATGGCGTGCGCTGCCACGGCTACACTCCAGAGGCCCTCGAGGCGCTGGAGGCCTACCCTTGGCCCGGCAACGTCAGGGAGCTGCGAAACGTCGTCGAGCGAGCGATCCTGAAGGCCGTTGGGCGGCGAATCGAGCGCGACGATCTCTCCATTAGTTCTCCCAAGAAGAGAGAGAGTCACGAAGAGAACGTAACCCCAAGAGGCGAACTCAACACTCGCCGGTCCCTCGCCGAAGTGGAGAGTCGACACATCGAGTTGGTGCTCGCCGAGTGTGAGTGGAATCGCTCGGCGGCCTCAAAAGTCCTCGGCATCGATCGTCGAACGCTGTTTACCAAGATTCAGAAATACGGCATCATTGGCCCACTTCAGAAATAGGTGTAGTGAAGAGTCGCATTGAGACTCGCGAAGAAACTCATGATGAAAAATTGAGTGAGAGTCCGAGAAACTAGATGATGACTAGCGATTCAGAAACCCAGAATTAGGAGCCCCAAAAGATGATGAGAATTGGAACTCACACTCGCACCCTTCTCCTCTCTCTTCTACTCACACTCGGGGTGACGTTCGGTGGCTGTGACGACGACTCGAAAACCGCCACGGCGGACACGGGAGACACCCAGACGGCCACCGACACCGACGTGCAAGAGACCCCAATAGACACCTCTGACGACCTGGCCCTGGAGGTGCCGAGCGACCAAATCGCCGACCAGGTCGCCGACCAAGTCGCCGACCAGGTCGAAGAGACCACCGACCTCGCCGAGCTCGATACTGACGTCGCGGACGTCGTCGTGCCTGTCGAGCTGCAGGAAGCGGAGCCCAACAACGGCAGCACCCTGACCGAGTTCAACGACCTGCCCATCGCCGCCATCATGAGCGGCGCCATCGAGCCGGCGGGCGACGTCGACCTCTTCAAGTTCGACGCGGTGCCTGGCAGGGTCTATGTCGCCGTCTTGGCGCCCACGCCCGGTTCGCCGTTCCAGCCCCACTTGACCGCCATGGATGGTGGACGCGGCACCAAGGCCCCCGGCGACGACACCGTCAAGATGGCCGCCAGCCCGTCCTTGCCCGTCACCGTCGAGCTCCTCGCCATGGGCGAAGGTGGCTACCTGCTGATCGTCCGCGACCTGCGCGCCCTGAGCTCAAACCCAGTCGGCGGCGCCAGTTACACCTACCAGGTCATGGTCGCCGGCCAGGACCCGCAGTTCTTCCAGGGCCAAGCGCTCACCTTGGCCAACGACCAGTTCGACGACAGCCTCAGCTCCCCAGGGGCCGTCAAGCTCTACCCCTTCAGCGCCACCGAGGGCCAGAACCTCAAAGCCGATCTGACCGCGGTGAGCGAGCTTGACGGCCGTCTCTTCGTGTTCTCGGTAGCGACTGGCGACTGGATCGCCCGCAACGACGACCGCTCTGCTGGCGACCGAAATCCCCTGCTCGATGCGCCCCTCTTCGCCAGCGGCGAGATGTTCTTGGTGGTCGAGAACATCGACGAGACGGCGACGGCGTTGGGCTATCACCTTGGGGTCAGCAGCCCGTAGACGGCGAAACAGGTCATTTGCTCAAGCTGCGCCTCGGCCCTTTGTGATTCTGCGAATCGGCAACATAACGCCAGACCCCAAGCGACCTTCTACGGCATTGGCACGCCCAGCTTCTCTCGGAAAAACTCCAGCGTCCGCGCCTCGAGGTGCGCCCGCGTCTCTGGGTCCCGTACCATGTGGGTCTGACCGATCAGCGGCAAAAACTCGAAGGGCCGGCGCGCTGCGAAGAGCGCCTCGAGGAGCTTGAGGCTGTGCAGGAAGAAGACGTTGTCGTCGGCGCTGCCGTGCACCAAGAGGAGCGGCCGCTCGAGGTGCGCGGCGTAGGTCAACACCGAACTGACGTCGTAGGCCTCGGGGTGCTCCTCGGGCAAACCCAAGTAGCGCTCAGTGTAGTGGGTGTCGTAGTCTCGCCAGTCGACGACTGGCGCGCCCGCAACGCCCGCCAAGAACACCTCGGGACGGCGAATCACCGCCATCGCGGTCAAATAGCCGCCGAAAGACCAGCCAGAGACGCCGACGCGCTGCAGATCGAGCTCAGGGTGCACGGCGCCGAGGGCCTGCAAGGCGGCGACTTGGTCGTCGAGGACGACGGTGACGAAGTCGTACTTGATGGCTCGCTCCCAGTCGCGGCCGCGATAGGGGGTGCCGCGGCCGTCGACGGTGACGACGATGAAGCCGTGGTCGGCGACCCATTGGTCCATATAGAAAGCGGCGCGATCCTTGTAGACCGTGCGGTAGTGCGGCCCTCCGTAGACCGAGAGGAGCACGGGGTAGCGCAGGGCGGGGTCGAAGTTGCGCGGCCGGATCAGGGCCGCCCGGTAGGCGTTGGGAAGGTTCACGGTCTCGATGGCGACATTGAGCTCGAAGCTTGGGGACTCCGAGACTTGGATCAGTGGCAGCGCAGCGCCGCCGGAGAGTGACTCGATCTGGTAGTGCAGTCCGGCGAGCTCGGCGGTGCGGTGGAGCCAGATCCCGTTGGGGCCGACCGTCGCCGAGTGCAGGCCTTCGCCCTGCGAGAGCTGGACCGTGTCGTTGGGGGCTGCGATGGGGACTCTGAAGAGGTGCTCCTCGGTGGGCTCAGCGCCACCTCTGACCCAGGCGCCGCCGTCGTCATCGACGGCGACCAGGCCGCGCAGGCCGAGGCTGGCGGGCGTGAGGGTCTCGACCAGCGCGCCGTCCTGGGCCCGCAGCTCGAGCTGGTTGAAACCGTCGCGCTCTGTGGTCCAGAGGAAGCGCCCGTCATCCAGCCACTTGGGCACGTCCTGCTCGAGGTTGACCCAGGCCTCGTCTCGCTCTTGGTGAATGACGTGGCTGACGCCGCTGGGCTCGACGAGGAGGATGGCGGCTTCGGTCTGGGTTCGGTTCTGCACGACCAACGACAGCGGCGCGGATTTTTCCCACTTGACGGTGTGGAGGTAGGGATAGGCCGTGCGGTCCCACTCGACCCAAGTTGTGGTGGCGTCTACCCCGTTGGCTGCAATCAGACCGACTTTGACGTCGACGTTGACGGAACCGGCTCGCGGGTAACGGTTGGGGACGGGGGCCACCTCGGGGTGCGCGGGGTCTGAGATGTAGAGCGTCTCGACGGCGCTCTCGTCGTTGTGCTGGTAGGCGATGGTTTGGCTGTCTGGAGACCACCAGTAGCCCTGGTAGCGCCCCATCTCTTCCTGGGCCACGAACTCCGCCAGCCCGTTGGTCTCGGCCTCGTTGGCCTTGTGGGTGAGCTGGCGCTGGGCGAGGCTCGCCAGGTCGATGACGTAGACGTCGCCGTTGCGCACGCAGGCGACCTGGGTGCCGTCGGGCGAGAACTGGGGGTCGATGGGGTCGCCGCCGTCGTTGGGGAGCTCGACGACGGCGGCGTCGGCGAGGGAGTAACCGAAGAGGTGGCCGGAGAGGGGGAAGAGCAGGCGGGTCTCGTCGGGACTCAGCGCGAAGCTGACGATGCCGCGGGTGGCAAGGCGCATGCGCTCTCGGCGTGCCTTCTCCTGCGCGCTCAAGGTCTCTTCGCCGCCGCCGACCAGGGCCTCGGCGGTGACCAAGACGCGCTCAGCGCCGGTCTGCAGGTCGAGCTCGAAGAGCTCGTTCACGAAGCTGCGCGGCCCGGAGCGCAGAAAGAGCAGGCGAGAGCCGTCTTTTAGGAAGGTCGCGCGCGAGGGTTGGCCGAGGCGGAAGCGGTAGGTTTCGGCGAATTGCTGCAGGAAATCCGGGTCGGCGACGCCCTCGTAGGGGACGACGCTTTGCTCGGTGCTGACGGCGTTGTTGCGCGCATCCTGCGCGCAACCCTTCGGGTTTACACGACTCTCCGCCATCCTTGGCTGCGAGTTCTCGCAGCGGGGCTGCGTGCAGCCCGCGGCGAGCACGGCGCAGCAGGCGACGATGAGGAGCGAGCAGGGGAGGGGAGCCGAACGGTGGGACATCAAAGGATCCTTATGCAAGAAGGTCTGACCCGAACGAAACATAGACTATCAGGCCCAAGCTCTCTGCGCCTCGGCCGCCCTCTGCGTCTCTGCGATAAAATCGTAGCAATATCATCGACATACTCTAGGGTCCAGCGATCGTCAGGGTCTAGCGGCCCGCGCGACCCGGGCGACGACGTCTGCGTCGATGAAGTGGCGCAGCAGCACCCCATCGATAAGCCCGAAGGCAGCCTCCTCCTCGAGGATGCTGAGGGCTCGGACGTGGGGCAGCGCCTTCTTGTAGGGCCGGTCGGAGGCCGTCAGGGCGTCGTAGATGTCGGCGATGGTCATCATGCGGCTGCCCAGCGGGATCTGGTCGGCACGCAAGTTTTGCGGGTAGCCACGGCCGTCGAGCTTCTCGTGGTGTGCGTGGGCGATCTCGGGGACGCGCTCGAGGTCCTTGGTCCAGGGAATGAGCTTGAGGAAGCGGAAGGTGTGCTCGACGTGGCTCTCGATCTCGGCGCGCTCGTCGACGGACAAGGAGCCCTTGGGGATCGACAGCAGCTTGACCTGCTCGTCGCTGAGCAGGGGCTCACTCTCGGTCAGGCCCGGCATGTTGCAGGCGGCGATCTGCGCCAGTTTCTCGAAGCTTCCGGTGCTGATCACCGTCGGTTGGTTGCACTTGACGATGAAGTCCCAGAACTCGTCGAGCTCGCTGAGCCGATGTTCCAGAGTCCGTTCGAGGGTGTGGCGGTCGACGGCCACCTCGCCCAAAGCGATGCTGCGGTAGTAGTCACGCTCGAGGCCACGCCGAGCCAGCTCGAAGCGGAGCTGCAGCATGTCGAAGGACCAGGGCTGCAGCTTCTTGGCCTTGACCAGCACGTGCTCGCGTACGCCGACCTTGCCGAAGTCGTGCAGCAGTGCGGCGTAGCGGATCTCTCGCAGCTGTTCGGGCGAGAACTTGACGGAGCCGAGCGGCCCGTCGCTCAGGTGGTCGACGACCTCGGCCAAGCCCAGTGTCAGGTGGGCGACCCGCTCGGAGTGACCGGAGGTGGTTGGATCCCGCGACTCGATGGCGACGACCGAGGCGGTGACGAAGCCCTCGAACAGATGTTCGATCTCTTTGTGGAGGAAGACGTTCTGGATGGCGGAGGCGGCTTGCCCGCCGAGGGCGAGAAGCAGCTCCTCGTCCTCGCCGTCGAATTGGCTGCCTCGCGTCGAGTTGAGCGCCTGAATGACCCCGACGACCTGGCCGCCCGCCCCACGCATGGGGGCGCAGAGGATCGATTGGGTCCGATAGCCGGTTCGGCGGTCGATCTCCGGGTTGAATCGTGAGTCAACGTAGGCATCGGGGATGTTGATGATCGCGTCGTGTTCCGCGCACTGTCCGGCGATGCCCTGGCCCAGGGGCAGACGAATCTGGTGGATCTCGAGCCCCTGCGCGACGCGGGACCAGAGCTCTTTGGCCACGTCGTCGACGACGAAGATGGTGCAGCGATCGGCCTCGACCACGCGCTTGGCCTCGACGAGGATCAGCGTCAGGAGGGCGTCCAGATCGCGCTCGACGGTCATTGCCTTGGCGACGTCGAGGATCGCGCTCAGTTTATCGATGCGACGCTGCAGATCCACGCGATCTCCTGGCCCCGCTCACTGAAGAGGGTCACACGCCCCGGGTCACCTCGAGCTCGAGGTGTTGTGGGAGGTCTGTCGAAGAAATGTGATTCACTACCATATCCTTCACTCCGCTGCCTGCAAGGGTGGCGAGTGGCTCATTCTGCCGAGCGCACACAGCGCACCTCCGCCCGCTTCGCAGTCGCGCCGATGTCGCCGTTGTGCAGATTCGCCAGCCGGCCTTCGGCCACCCAATACTTTCCCTCGTCGTCTCCGAACAAGCCTCGGCAGCGTTCGGCGTCATCGCACTCGTCGCAGTCCAGGCCGCCCGCTTCCAAGTCGCATTTCACCAGCAGGTCTCCGAATTCGGCCTGGGACGGGAGGCGGAAGCCGACCGGGCAGGCGCGGCCGGCCTCCTCGAAGGTCACCTCGTAGGCCTTGCCGCTGCACGTCTTCGAATACCAACTTTGGCCGACCGGGCAGCGCAGCCACCGCAGCAAATCGCCAGGCAACGAGACCTCGTCGAAGCGGGCGGCGGCTGGCACCTCAGCTGGGGTGGAATCGTGGCTCTGTGTGGTCTGGACGCCCTCGACTTCGCTGGCCGAGCGCTCATCGGTCTTGGGTAGCGTCTGCTCGACGAAGCGCGCGCCCAGCAGCGGCAAGGCGAGCCTGGCCGCTTCGGCCAGGCTCGCCGCCTCGACGGTCTGCAGGTCGGCGCGCAGCAGGTCCCCGTCGGCGTTGCGCACGTCGAGCGCCAGTTCGTAGCGGCCCTGGTCCAACGGCCGCGCTTCGACGCTCAAGACGAAGTCGACCATGACCCGGCGCGCGGAGCGCAAGAGGCAGTCTCGCTCCTCGCTCGGTCCGACGCCGAGCTCGGTGCGGCACTCGGCGACCATGACGTCGACGTCGGTGGTGGCGGCGAACTGAGCCGACGAGGTGTTGGTGACGGCGGCCTCGAAGTGGCGGCGCTCCGCCGCCACTTCGAGGCTGTCCGGGCCGGTGAAGACGAGGAAGAGACGGGGGGCTTCGGCGCGAGCGGGTTGAGCGGCGAGCAGCAGCGAGAGCAAGAGTGACGCGAGCGCAACACAGTACGCAGTGGGCAGTGGGGTTCGCACGGTGGTCTCCCTGGTAAGGAAGCAAGGACACAGGTTGCGTCAACATTCAGGCAGTGCTTAGCGCCTCGTCGAACACGGCCAAATCGAGTACGGAAGTTCTCGATTCATTTACTGTGCCTTTCTGCGAAGAGGACAAACAAGCAACTTTCGAAAGTGCCGCTCTGCTCGGAGCGGGGCCAGGACGGCAGCGGACCCGCAGGGGAGGAACACGGCCTGGCACAAGCGGCGGCCCGGACTTAGGCGTCGTCAGGAAACAACCTGCCCATTTGAGCATCGCCAGAGGCGTGATGGCAGCGTCGGTCTGCTTCGACGATGCTGGGCATCGCCTGCATCGACCTCCTTGCCCTCCCACCTCTGACTTCGCCCAAATGCGCATTTTGTTCCCGGACGACGCCTTAGGCTTACGATGCCATCGAGAGTGATGGGGTATCGGGCTGACGATGAGATTTACAAGGACATCCTCAAGTTCCATGTGCCCACAGAGACTCGCGTCGGAGTCGTCTGGGTGCCGCGCTACAAGTGGATTTCGTCGAAGCGGACCGACACGAACTATGCGGCGACACTGAAGGCTTTGGCGTTTGCCGACAGCTTCATGGGCGTCGATGCGCTGATCGCCATGGCCTATGATAGGGAGGCTGGGAGCGCCGAGGCAGTGTGGCGGTTGGTGATCGTCAGCTGAGGGCCCTCTTGAGTACCGCCCCCACATAAGAACATGAAGCGTGGCTTTAGTCTTGTGCCCTCCATGGGGGCTTGCGCGTCCAGCAACCGACACGGGTCCAAGCCCCCTCGCCCGTTAGCCTCGCCGCCGCGGCCCCTCAGCAACCAACCGAAACACCTCCGCCACAACCGGATCACAACCGTCCAACTTCAACGCGAGGAGATGGTCGTAGCCCAACAGCCTGACATGCGCCCGGACTTTTCGGCCGTCTCGCGTGTGGGCTGAGACCTCAGAACGTGGCACCTCGGCGAACTCCGCATACCAAACGCGAGCTCTCGAGCTCTTCCGCCAGAATGCTGGGCGCTCGACGAGCCAATCGACCAGTTGGAGCGTGCTTCTTTGGCACTGCGAGACCCACTGGTAAACCTGCGCGGCAGGTAGACGTAGCCGAGGATAAAGGCGTAGCGCTCGCGGACGACTGTCCGCAGTGACCTCAACACCGCTTCTGGTGCGTCAGCGGCGTTAGGAAACGCGGGCGGATCGACACGTTTCCCTTCGGTGGCACCCAGCTCTTTCAGTAGATTGGCGAACGCACGGCGCTGGCCACGCGGCACATCGATCATCACGGTGTCGCCGAGCTCCTGGAGCTCCCTCCACGGTGGGTCCCGGTCGCTGAAAACCACGGCTGAGGTTCCAAGAGTCGCTAATCCCTCTTCGTTGCGCATGATGCGCACTGCCACAGGGCGATCGTTTCGCCTGCCTCGCAGCCATCCGATGCAGAGCGCAAGATCGTGACGGCGCCATTGGCCGGCGTCGCCCCCTTTGACAACAGGCAGCGCCGTCAGTCGCTCGCTTAGATGGTTGCAGGCCAGCAATTCGTTCCTGCGAGCCGGCGAGCCGCCGGCGCTCCCATTGCTGCTCTCGGAGTCAGCGGCTTTGGGAGGGCATTCAGCGTCCGGCCAGGTTCACACCCAAGCGCCGAGGATCGTCACAGGCAACAAACGGCCGCACAACAGACCCTCGGCCTCGGCCCCTCGGGGGCCGAACAATCCCCAGCCCCAGGTGGAACCTGGGGCGACTCGCGACTGCACTTGGCTCGCTGATGGGCTCCGTGGTGCGCCAGCAATTCGTTCCTGCGAGCCGGCGAGCCGCCGGCGCTCCCATTGCTGCTCTCGGAGTCAGCGGCTTTGGGAGGGCATTCAGCGTCCGGCCAGGTTCACACCCAAGCGCCGAGGATCGTCACAG